>Ga0315288_10000686_pt1 | contig 42987 bp, 40 predicted proteins | sample YL17G11_20_MG_FD_203454 | JGI IMG/M metagenome (GOLD analysis project Ga0315288, IMG submission 203454) | Sediment microbial communities from Yellowstone Lake, YNP, Wyoming, USA - YL17G11_20 | ecosystem: Environmental > Aquatic > Freshwater > Lake > Sediment | place: USA: Wyoming | collected... | reverse complement strand
ACGGCTCCAGTCTTTATCTTTTTGGCGGCCATTGGAATGGACGCTTTGGAAGCGGTGGCATAAGCTTGAGTGATACTTTCAAAAATATTCTTCGGTCCGTGAGCAGTACCGCAAACGTATATTCCTTCAGATGCGAACTCGACAGGTCTTAGTTTCGGATGAGCCTCGAAGAAGAAGCCATCAGCGCCTAGAGGGACCTTGAGTACAGATGAGAGTTTCCTTACATCCTCATGCTGGACCAAGGGAGTAGACAAGACTACGAGATCGCTTTCCAGTTCGATTTCGGCTCCTAAGTAGACGTCATAGACTGTCACAGTCGAGCTTCCGTCTGCTTTGAAGGCAACTTTGGGAGGTCTGTTCGGATCATAGCGGATGAAGTTGACGCAGTTCGCCATTGCTTCCTTGTAGAGATGCTCGTTTTCGCCGGGTGTTTGAATGTCGCGGAAAAGTATGGTCACGTCAATATTTGGATCCAGTTTCTTAAGCTGCAAAGCGTTACCGAGGGCTACATGGCAGCATATCCTTCCGCAATACGTTCTGCCCGTTTTCTCTCTTGCTCCCACACATTGGACCATAACAACCTTAGTCTTCTTCAGTTCTCCCTTTCGGAGAAGTTGTTCGAGTTCGAGCTGCGTGACGACGTTTGGACTTTCGTTGTATCCGTACATTCCTGCGGGTTTGAACTCCTCGGCTCCAGTGGCCACGATTATTGTGCCCACCTTGATTCGCTCAGATTGATTCGAGTTCTTCGTTTGCAGGGTCACGTCAAAGTCGCCAATGAAACCGCTCACTTCATGAACAAGTGTCGACACATGCAGGTGTATGTTACTGTTGGCCTTCACGGCTATTATGGCTTCTCGGAGAATTTCTGAGGCTTCGCGCTCTGTCGGTTGCAGCCTGTACAGGTGGTTCAGCATTCCGCCAAGTTCCGCTTCTTTGTCGACCAGATGAACTTCGAAGCCTTGTCCTGCAAGAGACATGGCCGCAGTGATTCCGGATATTCCGCCGCCTATCACTAAAGCTGAAGGGCATATGTCGAGTTCCATTTCTTTCTGTGGTTCAAGATAACTTGCTTTCGCCACGGCCATTCTAACGAGGTCTTTGGCCTTCTCTGTAGCTTCAGCTGGAAGATGCGTGTGAACCCAGGAACAATGCTCACGGATGTTGGCCATCTCAAAAAGATACTTGTTCAATCCAGCTTCTTCGCATGTCTTCTGGAACAGAGATTCATGTGTTGCAGGCGTGCAAGATGCGACAATAACGCGGTTCAGCTTGAACTTCTCTATCTGTTTCTTGATGGAGTCCAAGCCAGCCGACGAGCAAGTGTAAAGGCCTTCTTCAGCGAATACCACGTCGGGTAGGGTTTTGGCATATTCAGCAACCGCTGAGACGTCGACTACTCCTCCGATGTTGAAGCCGCAACGGCATATGAAGACCCCGATCCTTGGTTCTTCCTTGTTGGCTACCATTTCGGTCACCTCATCTCGCGCGTGGAGTCGTGGCCACTTCTGCAGCTTTGTTTGCAGCTGCACTAGCCTGCGTGACAGATTCAGAAATGTCTTTAGGTGATTGGCAATACCCACAAACGAATATTCCATCTACATTTGTTTCGACGGGCATAAGCAGTGGGTCCTTCGTTTTCAAGAACCCATCATGGTCTAGCTCTATGCCAAGGATTTTCGCTAGGACCCTGTTGTCTTCTCTCGGAATTAACGCTGGACAGAGCACAACCAGATCTGCCCACAACTCTTCGATTTTACCTTCCGCAACGTTTTCGTATCTGACCAGAAGGTTCTGCGTCACTGGGTCTTCCATGACTACCGCTACACGTCCGTTCACGTAATCGACACCCCACTCTTCTTTTGCTCGGGTAACGAATTCTTGGAAACGTTTTCCAAACACTCTTAGGTCCATGTAAAGGATATGAACCGTGCATTCAGAGTTGTGCTCCCGGACCAGAATCGCCTCCTTTGTTGCGTACATGCAGCAAACACTTGAGCAATATGGAAACCCGTTTCGCTCACTTCTGGATCCAACACATTGTATGAAAACTATGGTGCGAGGCTTCTTGCTATCTGAAGGCCTCATGAGTTCTCCGTGGGTTGGTCCTGATGCATTGATGAGTCTCTCAAACTCCAATGAAAGGAGAACGTTCTCGTGTCGTCCGTAGCCGTACTCGCTGATCGATGCTGGATTCCAGCTTTCTAGGCCTGTGGCCAATACAAGACTTGAGGCATTAAGAGTAATCTCTTCGGCCTTCTGATCAAAGTTGACTGCATGAGCTTGACAGAGTTTCTCACAGATCTTGCATATTCCCTTCTGAAAGAAAAGGCAGTTATCCTTGTCTATCACGGCAACACGTGGCACCGCTTGTGGAAAAGCCATGAAGATAGCTTTCCGCTTTCCCATACGCATGTCGAATTCGCTCACCACTCTGACGGGGCACTTTTCCATGCATTCCCCGCAACCGGTGCATTTGCCGGCATCAATGAATCTAGGTTTTCTCACGACCTTGACCACGAAGTTGCCCGCAGAACCCATAACTTCCCTAACTTCAGAATATGCGAGCAACTCTATGTTTGGATGGCGTAAGCATTCAATCATCTTTGGTGCGAGTATGCATATGGAGCAGTCCATTGTGGGGAACGTCTTGTCAAGCTGGGCCATCCTACCCCCGATGCTTGGAGACTTTTCAACAAGATACACTTTGACCCCTCGATTGGCAAGATCCAAAGCAGCCTGTATCCCGGCTATGCCTCCCCCAATCACAAGAACTGCATTGTCTTTCACGCTAATTCCTTCGCCACCTCACAACAAGTACTATGGAAAACATCGTCTTTGCAGCTTATTAAAGAGTATCTTGGGAAAATGAGCGAATTGTAGATTGGTACGGACCTGAACTCGTCTGGATATTCGGATTGACAGACGCAATGCACGAGTGTTCCCATCGGTGAACATGCCGAGAGGGCCAACGAGGGCTAGGACTGCTCGTTCACTCGATCTCTAACGTCTTCCCATTCAAACATCTCGAAGCAGATCAGGGTTTCGGTCTTGTGGACAAACGGAGATTTCCTCATCTCCATTATCCTAGAATCTATGTCTTCCATTGCTCCATACAGTACCATGACGAAGTCGAAATGTCCGTGAACAAAATCCATCCTCTGCACTTTGGAGTCTACGAGCAATCCCTTAGACAGGATTAGATCGCAGAATTCTTTCTCCTTTCCTGGGTGAAGCTCTATGAGCACGTAAGCGCGTGTTCTATCGGCTTTGAAGTCCATAAGTATTTCTGTGTTGATTGCCTTATTATTGTTTTTTATAGGACAGTTCGTGCATAGTGTGTTCTAGCCCCTATAATATAGCACATATGGAAATGAATCGCGCGCGGTCCGCATCTTTTCGCATGCTCTGGATTTGTGGGGATATGTTTGAGTAGACACACTCCGCGGATATGGTTGATGCTGAGTTGCGAGGGAGAAGTGTCTTCTGGGAAACCGAATCCATTGCCACGAGGCCACACGGGTTCAAATCTCACCCCCCGCACCAGAATTGGGGTATTTTATGAACTTATTTTGTAAGAAGAAGCTTGATTTAGGGCTTTGTGATTGGGGGTTAATATTTGAACACGTGTTTACCGGCAAAACAGTGTCTGAGAAAACACATTGGGGTTTACAATTGAGCACGACTGTGGATTAGATGTATCTTTTATTTGTAATCTTGTATAGGTATGCACCTATTGCTATGAAGGCAAAGGTTGTTGCTGCAAGATATCAAGAATGAAAAGGTTTTTGTTCAATTGTATTTTGATCGTGTCTGTTCATTTGTCAGTACATGCTTGATTCGCTCTTTCCATTCAGGCGATTTCCAGGTTCCCAAGGCTTCGTGAGTTAGGTAATATTTCTGTGGAATTGGATGTGTCCCGATAACCACGTCTATATCGTATTTCTGCTTTGCAAAGTCGCGCAACTGGTCAATGTAGGGGCAGGGTGGATAACCCACGATCATGCCTGTGGCAAAGTGAACCACTTCAGCGCCGTTTTTCTTCATTTCTTCGATACAGTCTTCAACGTTTCCCCCAGGGCATCCTCCACAAGTGGTGTACCCTACGAGCTTTACTTCCTGATCGGCGTACAAACTGAAAGCTCCTTCCTTGTTCTTCAATGCTCTTAAGCATTTGCCGCCGGCGCAAGTATGGTAACGATCACAGATCACTATACCCACATTCTTCTCAGGCTTAGACATTGTTCTCCACGATCATCCAGCATAAAATGTACGTCTTATTGTTTTCGGAACACGTGCGCGCTATCCTTGCTCCTCAAAATAAGAACAAAAACATTTTTAGCCATTTTGGCAACAACCATGCGCGCTAGCTTGCGCAACTCTTAATTTGTCGGCGGTGTAGAGATTGTTTCTGGTGGAAGAATGCCGAAATATAAGGCTACAGCTAAATGGATCGAAAATGTTCGTTCGGTGGTTGACAATTCCAGAACACACAGCATAGTCTGCGACCTTTCTACTCCCGCAGGCGGGGACGATAAAGGCCCGACTGCCATTGAATTGGCTCTAATGGCCTTGGCTGATTGTGCAGTGACTATATTTGCGGATGTCTGCAAGCAGAGCAAAATCGAACTCGTCAAAGTCGAGGCCGTGGCGGAAGCAGAAAAATCTCCTGACTCTCCGGTGTTGACTGGAGTGACCGTGAAGGCCAAAGTATGTGCAACTGCAAGAAAGGAACTGCTGGAAGGTGCTTGGCGGAGAACCGAGGCAAACTGTCCAGTGCTATCCATATTCAAAGAACCAATTCCCTTAAAAGTGGAATTCGAAGTAGTGCCCAAATAGCTAGAACAGAATGCTACATGCTGAAATGCAAAAAGGAGGTGAGTCTTTGCTGTTTGTCGTTTCCCATACCCATCATGCCGCAAAATGTCCATTAGAAACGCCTGAGGGAAAAACAAAGCAAGACTTAGCGCGCGCTCATACTACACTGCGAATCTAAGGTGCTTTGATTTCGGTACGTGCACTGTGCATTTCGTAGAGTCTGTGTTTGTAGTAGCCTTTTGCAGTGTACAGTGCTCCAACAGGATTGTGGCATAGAACTCTGTCTTTGGCAACCAAAACTGTCACAGGTGCTTTGGAATACTTGATGAAGACCGAGTCATGTCCAACACAGAGTCCTACGATTATGTTCAGCTGTGTTTTCGCCTTGTTCATGATTAGAGCTTGTGCTACCGGGTTGCAAATAGGCTCGAAGGTGCCGGGATGTACTTTCTCATTGTCTTTCAGTCCCAACTCCTCCTTTGGAACACCACCAGTCTTGCAGAATACAAAAGTCACCTGAAAACCATTGCATTCGAGAATATCCGTCAGTACTCTTCCCTCCTCGGCCAACCCTACACAGCAAGCAACACCAAGCTTCGCGAAATTCATCTTTCTGGAAAATTCTATCGTGTCCTCGACTCTGGTCCACTTCATATAACCTTCTGACTCCACCAGAGCAGAAGCATGAGCTAATCTTCCCACGTCAGGTTTTTCATATTCTTCCCTAGCTTTCCTTAAAACATCTTTCTCAACGTTCATTGGACAAAAATCCAGGTTGGTAGAAACTCGAGCTCGTTGAGGGTGTTCGCACACGAAAACGGTACATTTGCTACATTTAACCACGATCTTCCCCCGCGAGTAGGATGACGTTGTTTTTGCACAACTTATGTCTTACTCGCGTGCGTCACATTGTGAATTCCTATTTACATCACAAATCCCGGGGGGGTGCTTGTCTGGTGGACAGACCAAGCAGTTTACTCCTACTTTTGGGTTCAGAGTTTTCGCGAAATTCTTCAGATATCCAAACCGTACTTTCTTGCAGGGAAATTCGCGTAAACCTTTGCCCTGACGAGCCTCCTGAGTCGTGCACCTATCAACGCCAAGGGTAGCCCGCTCTTTTCCGATTTCGATGGTTTTGAAGGGTTGATCTAGTGCCCAACTGGATTTGCGCAAGAGACCAATGATCATGGGCACATCTGGGTTTTCTCCAACCTTGAACATTCGTTGCAGGCTCTTGGCCTCGATTGCAGCCATGCTCTCCCAAACTTGAGCATCAATTTCAGTTGCCGCTTCAGTCCCAAACTTCTTTTCGATGCCTAGAAAATACAGGCTATCAACTCTCCAAATGTTGCGAATCTGCAGAAAGAAATAATCAAACATTTTCTCCACGGGCATTTCTGCCAGTGTCTCACGGCCTTCTTGACTTCCAGGAGGATATTCACTCATGTTTTTCACCATCAAGAGGCGCTTAGGTAGTTGACCGCTATGAAAAGCTATTGTTTTGTTTTCATGTTTTCGGAGTGTTGTGTTTCCAGCTTGCGTTGCGAAACGTTTAAGAGAGTTATGAATTATTATTCATAATCGTGCCTAGACCCCGAATCTGTCGACGAGTATGCTGCGAACCAGGCGTGACGTATTTCAAACCTAGAGGTGTTCCAATGACTTCTTTGGAAAGCGTCTGTCTGAGCATGGATGAATTTGAGGCAATACGGTTGAAGGATCTCGAGGGATTGGAGCAGACAGCGGCTGCTGACAGTATGTGCATATCGCAACCGACATTTCACAGAGTGATAGAGGCGGCAAGAAAGAAGGTGGCAGATGCGTTGGTTAATGGTAAAGCAATACGAATAGAAGGAGGAGAATACATGTCGGACGCAAGTAGAAAGTTCAAATGCCTTGATTGCGGCCACGAGTGGGAGGAACCGCATGGAAGAGGAAGACCCGACACCTGTCCCAAATGCGGAAGCAAGAACATCCACAGGGCTCCCGAGGACAGAGGGTACGCTCGGCTTGGAAGAGGCCAAAGAGGCCATTTTGAAATATGAAGGAGTTTTCGAATTGACAAGCACGCAAGAAGTTACAGCGAGAGAAAAACAGTTTTCGAACCAGGAGCAGAAACTTAGGACAAGAATGAGCAAGGTCAAACACAAGATAGCCGTAATAAGCGGCAAAGGTGGCGTGGGCAAAAGCACAGTGACAGTGAACCTGGCCGTGGCCCTCGCGATGCATGGACACGCCGACAATATAGGAGTTCTTGACGCAGACATACATGGTCCCAGCGTACCAAGAATGCTCGGACTGACAGGTCACAAACTTCAAGTGGGTCCGCCAGGAGCGTTTCCAGCCTCAGGCATGTTAGGGATAAAGGTTGTTTCTATGGACTTCCTGTTGCCTGATGAAAACGCGCCGGTGATTTGGCGTGGACCACTGAAGATGACCGCGATTCGCCAGTTTCTGTCAGAGATAGTCTGGGGAGACCTAGACATTCTGCTAGTTGATCTCCCTCCAGGGACAGGCGATGAACCGCTAAGCATTGCTCAACTATTACCGGAAATGGACGGCGTCGTAATAGTAACGATCCCATCTAAAGTCTCACAAGGGGTCGTTAAGAAATCTATCACATTTGCCCGACAGGTTGGAATGCCCATCATCGGCATCATCGAAAACATGAGCAGCTTCATATGTCCTCACTGCGGAAAGAAATCTGACATATTTGAGTCTGGCGGCGGACAGAAGATAGCTGAAGAGCTGAATATCGCATTTCTTGGAAGCATTCCGATAGATCAAGAAATCTGTGAGGATGCTGACAAAGGGAAACCATTCATCGTCGAGCATCCAAACTCTGCAGCTTCAAAGTCCTTCATGGAAATCGTCAAGAAGATCGAAGATTTCCTGAAAAAAAGGCATGACATAGAAAGGAGGTGATAAGATGAAAACCAAAGTCGTAATTCCAGTCTCAGACAAGAACGGCTTGAACGCACGGGTTGCAGAGCATTTTGGTAGAGCACCATTTTTCGCAGTTGTGAATTTGGATGAAAATAAGAAAATCGAAAGTGTTGACACCGTGGGAAACAGCGGTGAGCATTGTGGTGGCCACGGATATACGCACGACAATATACTGAAACTCAAACCTAACACAATAATAGCTTATGGAATGGGTCCAAGAGGTTTGAATGGTTTCCAGGAAGAAGGAATTGCAGTGCTGAAAGCGAACTCGGATACTGTCAAAGACGTAATTGCCGCATACAATGATGACAAGCTTCAAGAACTTACCGAAGGATGCCATCACGCACACCATCACTAGGCGCACGCTATTAGACGAAACTCGAGGAGTTTGATTTATGTCTGATGAGGAAGGATTGAGGGAATTGCTGAGGAAGGCTGGGTATTCGGAAAAAGCCATAGGTTATTACATAAAGAAATGGAATGTGGGCGTGATCGAAGGTGCTGAGGCCGCAGAGTCGCACACTGGTCTCTGTGGAGACAGCATGAGAGTTTACTTGAAGATTGAGAAAGGCTTGATAATAGATGCCAAGTTTCAAGCTGTTGGGTGTGCCGGGGCATTTGCGTCAGGCTCTGCTCTTACAGAAATGGTTAAGGGAAGGACATTGGAAGCTGCAGATAAGATAACAGAGCACGAAGTAACGAGAGATTTGGGAAAGCTCCCTGGACCGGAGCTGCACTGCGTCCGCTTATCCGTAGACGCGCTCAGAAAGTCTATTGCACGCTACAAGGAGCCGCAAAGATCCAAGGGCTAGCGCACGCTTCTAGGCTCCCCTCTTCTTTATGTGTGGTGATTTGATGCTTTGGAGAGATTACGAACCTGGAAAGTGCGTGGTGTGTGGCAAAACCTAGCGTGCGTCTTATCGGTTATAAGTCTATGCAACGTTCCTTTTGAATAGAGCGCACCAAACCTCTTGGAGTTCCAGCTTTGTCCTACTTGTTTCCGTTGTGGCAAGTCTTGCAAACGCCATAAATGTCCAAGCGTTGCCCCTTCCGCGTGAATTCTGCTTTGGTCGCCACTCTCTCAACCATTTCTCGCGCAGCTTTATCATCGAAATCCTGGATGTTGCCACACAGTTGGCAAATCAGGTTAATGTGAGGCTCCACATAAGAATCGAATCTTGCCTGACTTTCTGGAAAATCCAGTTCTTGGACTAAGCCATGTTCCTTCAGAATCTGAAGTGTCTTGTAGACTGTTGCAAGACTGACAGTTGGATGAACCCTCCTTACTTCATCGTAGATGCTTTGTGCGCTCGGATGATCTCTGCTCTGAAGCGCAAATCGGCAAATTGCTATCCTTTGGGTAGTGGCTTTGTATCCTTTCTTTCGGAGAATTTCGATTATCACTGCGTCTGATTTCTGAGAGCTGCTCATACCTCTTATTAACTAATAACAAATCTTAAATAAGCCTTTGGTTCTCTGACAGCCTAATACATTACAAAACAACAGGAGAGGGAGGTGAAAGTAATGAAAGAGAAGCATCTCACAACGAATCAGGGTGTTCCTGTCTCTGACAACCAGAATTCACTGACCGCAGGCGAACGCGGTCCTGTTTTGCTGCAGGATGTGCATTTGATTGAGAAGCTTGCACACTTTGACCGTGAACGCATTCCAGAGCGTGTGGTCCACGCAAAGGGTGCGGGTGTGCATGGCTACTTCCAAGTGTACAAGAGCATTGCAAAATATACCTGTGCAAAATTCCTTCAGGATCCAAAGAAGAAGACACCGGTCTTTGTCCGTTTCTCAACTGTAGTCCCATTCAGAGGATCTGCCGACACGGTTCGAGACCCGAGAGGCTTTGCAGTGAAGTTCTACACTGAAGATGGAAACTACGATTTAGTAGGCAACAACCTGCCGGTATTCTTCATCCGCGACGCCATAAAATTCCCAGACATGGTTCACTCATTCAAGCCAGCGCCTGACACAAACATCGTAAATGACAATCGCTTCTGGGATTTCATATCGCTGACTCCGGAATCGACTCACATGATTACCTGGCTTTTTTCAGACAGGGGAACAGTCAAGAGTTATAGGAAAATGGAAGGTTTCGGCGTGAACACTTACAAGTGGGTGAACGCCAAAGGCAAAGCTGTCTACGTCAAGTACCATTGGAAGCCCAAAGATGGAATAGAAACGATCTACCGTCATGAGGCGACTCGACTTGCAGGTGAAGATCCGGATATTGCTACTCGAGATCTGCACGAAACCATAGCGTCAGGCAAGACCGTGGAATTCGAATTGCACGTCCAGATAATGGAGATAGCTGACGAGTTGAAACAGAATTTCGATCCGCTGGACGCCACAAAAACTTGGCCCGAAGACAAGTTCCCACTAATGCCAGTCGGCAAGATGGTGTTGAACCGCAACCCAGAAAACTTCTTTGCTGAAACCGAGCAAGCCGCTTTCTGCCCAGCTTCCGTTGTTCCAGGCATCGACTTCTCCGCTGACAAGCTCCTGCAGGGTAGAATATTCTCCTACGCAGACACCCAAAGGCACAGATTGGGTGCTAATTACCTGCAACTCCCAATCAATCGGCCACAGGTACCCGTCAATAACAATCAACGCGACGGCGCAATGCAGTATGCGCCCTATCGCGGAGGAACAGTCAACTACGAACCCAACACGCTAGCGGATGGAATGCCACATGAAGCTCCGACCACTGCCACGATTCACGAGCATCTTGACGCAGACATCTTACGCCAGAAAATAGGTTTGACCAATGACTTCAAGCAAGCAGGCGAACGCTATCGCTCACTCAGCAAAGTGGATCAGGACCACCTGGTTGATAACATCGTGGATTCACTGAGTCACGCAGAGAAACCTATTCAGAAACGAATGGTGGAGAACCTTACTCAAGCCGATCCAGAGTTAGGTAAACGAGTGGCAAAAGGCCTCAAACTCTAGAACGCGCGAATTCTCCCCACAACTCCTCTTTTTCCGCAAAATTTGCCTGTCTTCAAAGTCGAAAACATTTAGGCACGCCTAAAAGTTTATTTGGACCGGTGAGAAGTTCAAGTATGCCTAAAAACGGTGAAACCAATGTCCAGCAAGAGCATTGAAGACTATCTGAAGGCGATTTACGTTCTTTCTCAAAACGGAAAATCTGTATCCACCACCGAGATTGCAAAACATTTCAATATTGCCCCTGCAAGTGTTACGGAGATGCTGAAGAAGCTTGCCAAAAAGGGTTATGTGAGATATTCACCGTATCGCGGCGCCGAACTTGCTCGCAAGGGTTTCCAAGTCGCCGAGAAAGTCACGAGAAAGCATAGGCTACTGGAACGGTTTCTGCATGATGTCCTAAGAATAAGGGAGGACAAAGTTCACTCAGAAGCATGCAAGATGGAACACGCTCTGTCCGATGAAGCGGAAGAGTCCCTTTGCCGTTTTCTCAAACATCCCGATCGGTGCCCAGACGACAACAAGATCATTCCGGCGTGCGATCTTCCCTTCTCAACATGCGAAGAATGTATCGATCTGCACAAAAAAGACCTTGAGGAGTCGGGAAAACGAGAACATATCCCTATCTCGATATGCCAACTCAAGGAGGGTGCGCATGGAAGGATATCCTTCATAAGAGGAGGACACAGCGTTCTGCAAAGGCTCTGTGACATGGGCCTCACTCCTGGCACAGAGGTAACAGTCGTGAAATCAGCCCCGTTCCACGGTCCCACAGAAATCCTCGTTAGGGGTTCACGACTTGCCCTTGGCAGGGGTGTGACCGAAACGATATTCGTTGAGGCTGAAAAAGCGTTACTCAGAAGAAAATGATTATTGCCTTGGCCGGAAACGCAAACGTGGGAAAATCCGTCATATTCAACTATCTCACCGGTTTGCATCAGCACATCGGGAACTGGCCTGGTAAAACTGTTGAAAGGGCAGAGGGAACCCTCAGCTTCAAAGGTTACACCATCGACATAGTTGATCTTCCAGGCATATACTCCCTTTCCACCTATTCTCTGGAGGAACTCGTATCCAGAAAATACATAGCGGTTGAGAGACCCGACCTCGTGATAAACGTCGTGGACGCCTCGGTCCTCGAGAGAAACCTGTTCTTCACCCTGCAGTTGATGGAACTCGAGACTCCAATGATAGTGGCTTTGAATCAGGTGGACATCGCTAAGAGGAAGGGCATAGAAATCGATACTGAGAAGCTCGAGCAGCTACTGGGAGTGCCAGTGGTACAAACCGTTGCCACAAAAGGAAGAGGCGTATCCCAACTTCTGGAAATGGCGATTAAGGTCATCGAAAAGGGACAGACCACGAGACGCGAGGTGAAGTACGGAGAGGAAGTCGAAGAAAGAATCGCAAAGATCACCGAAACGCTTCAAAACGTTCAATTCATCTATCCGAGGAGATACGTCGCGATCAAACTGCTGGAGGGTGACGAGGAGATCACAAGAGAGATCGCCAAACTGGCCCCCCAAGCTGTGAAAACAGCAAAAGAGCTTGCTGGCGAAATCGAAAATCTCCACGGCCACGCATGCTCAACTGTAATAACCTCCGAGCGGTACGAAGCCGCTGGCAGCATTGCCCGACAAGCTCAGAAACTCGTGCCCCCGCTGAAACCGACTGCGGAGGAGAGACTTCACAACCTCACCACCGACAGAATCACAGGATACCTAATCATGGTTTCTTCTCTGTTTCTGATTTTTTTCGCAATATTCACATTTGGGAATTACACCTCAGATCTTCTGAGCAACCTCCTCAACAGACTGGAGCCCCTGTCCACGAACCTGTTTGGAACAGGAATCGTGGGCAGCCTCGTCTGGGGCGGCGTCGCAGAGGGGCTCATAGCAGGCGTGACTGTGGCTCTGCCCTACATAATTCCATTCTACATCGTGCTGTACTTCTTGGAGGACTCGGGTTACCTGAGCCGGATAGCCTTTCTCATGGACAACGTTATGCACAAGATAGGACTGCATGGAAAAGCGTTCATTCCAATGATGCTAGGTTACGGCTGCAACGTTCCCGCGTGCCTCGGCTGTAGGATAATGGAAACGAAAAGAGAAAGGACCCTCGCCGCCTTCGTGACGACGCTCGTTCCATGTGCCGCTCGCACTGTCATCATACTGGGTCTTGTGGGACATTTCCTTGGTATTCAATGGGCCTTAGCCCTCTATGTTTTCGACTTGGTGGTCATCTTCGCGCTCGGACGGTTGGCTTTCAGAGTTATGCTAGGTGAGCCAAGCGCTCTGATAATGGAGATGGCTGACTATAGGATGCCACAGCTTAAGACTGTGTTGAGGGAGACGTGGTTCAGGTTGGCCGAGTTCATAAAGATAGCTTTTCCATTGATAATTGTGGGGAGCCTTGTGATAAAGGCCGCGGATGTTTTTGGCTTGTTGAACTCGGTTGCAAACCTGCTCAGCCCCGTCACTGTCGCCTGGCTCGGATTGCCGGTTATCACGGGCATAACGTTGATATTCGGTGTGTTAAGGAAGGAGTTATCGCTGATTTTGCTCGCCACCCTCCTCGCGCCGGTGGGCTTGCAGGCTTTGACGCCGGTTCAGATGGTCGTCTTCACCCTAGTGGCAATGTTTTACATACCCTGTGTAGCGACCATCTCCGCTCTGGTCAGAGAGCTTGGCTGGAAGAAAGCCCTATACATAACAATATTCGAAATAGTTTTCGCAATAATCCTGGGCGGAGTCGCACTTAGATTGTTAACGCTGATAACTAAATAGCACGCCCTAAGAGATAGCGGTAGTGATGAGATCTGTCTGATGTCTACGATGATGTAAGGCGCATTGCTTTCATTGCTGGGCTTTTCCTGCTCATAATTGGCGTACTCAGTACCGTTGAGTCCGTTGTCGGAGGTATGGGCATTATCGATGTTCTTTCAACAGAACCATTAGAGCTTATCGCAGCCATACTCGGTGTGATACTATTGGTATTAGCGATTAATTCTAAGCACAAACGTTAGATAATTTGGATCGATCGAGCGAGGATTTGGTGGTGGGTTAGAGTTTTATCCCTGAAGCGTAGAAAAGAATGACTAGAAGTTGAAGAGCAGTAGGAAAAATTATGTTGCTTATACCTGATTTTGAGTTAGACTCATGGAATGCTTGGATTTTCACTCTTCCATTAATAGTTCTTCAGATTCTTGGTGCCAAGATACTGGGTAAAAGGGGATCTGGAGAGGACTGGGGGCATACAGAGAAGAAGAAAATACTGAATATCACAGGTTCTTCAATCGTCTTTGCTTCATACGCTTATACCATGTTCTTGCCGTTCAAACTGGGCACCATCTGGTTCTATGCAGGCTTACTCGTTTATTTGCTGGGTATGCTTGTTGAGATCTTGGCAATGCTGAGTTTTTATACTACTCCTGTGGACAAACCAGTTACTAAAGGAGTCTACAGTATTTCAAGAAATCCCATGTACGTTGGACATTTCCTCACAAACATAAGCATAGCCTGTCTTTCATGGATTTTTCTACTAGTGACAATTGCACTAGTGATTCTTGAACACAACAGTGTAGCTTCCGAAGAAAGAGCCTGCCTCCCAAAGTACGGAAATACATATCGAGAATACATGAATAGGACTCCAAGATGGATAGGAATACCGAAATCGAGAAAAGAACACTAACCACTCAATCCAAAACAGCAGTTCAATCATCTTATTCTACGATCGATCGCTTTGATTTTTTTGCTTCAACGCATGAATAATAGATAAATCCGATGGGTTGCCTTAGAAAACCTAGGGGACACGCACGAAGGGTGAAGATTGAATGAGCAAAAAAGAAGGTTACAAGGGGTGTTTGACTCATCTATTTAACGATTTTCTCAAAACAGACAACGAAGAAAAGCTAGCCGACTATTTAGGTTCAAATAGCCATCTTCCAGGTCCCAGGGGAAATCTGGAATTGGGCTATGCATTCGCTGAAGTTGCCGAAGATTTCTCAACAAGAGATCCTCACAAAATATGGGAGCTCGCGTCAAGATTGATTTGTGTTTCTGCAAGTGAGGCTCCAGTGAACAATCCGAAAGAATTCCTTCCATTTTGTGGAGCTGTTGTAATTGGCGTCATTGGATCAACCCACGTGGTATTCCGTCGAAAAGCGTTCGCCCTACTGAAGGACCTGGCAGGTGACTCACGTTGGAGAACACGAGAAGGAGTTGCTATGGGTGTTCAGAAACTGATAGCAAGACAAAGTCAGTACGCTTTGAAGGAGTTAGACAGTTGGGTCGCAGAAAATGACTGGCTGGTCATGAGGGCCGTTGCGGCGGGGATTGCTGAACCAGCTCTGTTGAGAGATAAGCGGACTGCAAAAGATGCCTTGGAATTGCATAAAAAGATTTTCGCCAGGATACTTGTCGCTGGAGAACGGAAAACCGCTGAGTTCAGAACACTGCGGCAAACGCTGGGGTATTCTTTGAGCGTAGTGACTTGTGCCAGTCCCAAAGAAGGTTTTGCTTATATGCAGCGAATCATAGAATTACATGATGCCGACCTTCTATGGGTGATAAAAGAGAATCTGAAGAAGAGCAGATTGATCAGGAGTTTTCCCAACGAGGTAGCGGAAACGAAGAAGCTGCTACCAACAGAAGATTATCACTGATAGCGCGAGGTTGAGGTTATGAGAAGGATTTTGTTTGTCTGTGTTGAAAATGCTGGCAGAAGCCAGATGGCAGAGGCTTTTGCTAAGGCCTACGGAAAGGGCAAGGTTGAGGCGGCCAGTGCTGGCACCATGCCAGCGAAGGAAGTCAGCCCCGTTGTTGTTCAAGCCATGCGAGAAAAAGGATTAGACATATCAGCCAACAAGCCAAAACTGATTGCTAACCAGATGGTTCAGGAAGCAGACACGATAATCGTGATGGGCTGCAGTGCCGAAGGATTCTGTCCTGCTCCATTGCTCAACAAAGTAGTAGACTGGGGAATTGAAGATCAAAAAGGGAAACCAATAGAGAAAGTAAGAGAGATCAGAGACGAAATCGAGAAAAAAGCAAGAATCATGCTGGATGAGAAGGTCTAGGAAGTCCTGAGTTATTTCCCTGCCTGTGCATGTAAGTTTTTCTAAGCGATTTTTTTTATTCTGTGTGCGGGGATTTTGTTGTAGGTTGCTGAGCATTTCTTTTTGGAGCATTGCCTAGTGGCAGCCCATTTCAGGATCGGGATCACCGCTTCTCTGAGCCCTTTTCCATCTTTTGTCAATGAGTATTCAACACGAGGCGGGATCTCGGCAAATGATTCTCTCTCAATTAGCTCTATCTGTCTGAGCTGTTTTAGCGTGTCTGCCAAAGTTTTTGGGCTTATGCCCTGCAGTTCTTCCATGAGTTTGTTGAATCTAGCGCGCGCGGTTCAAATCCCACCGCCCCAATCGCTATGCTCTGATATTTTTTCCGGTAAAGTTGGGTGGGGGTCCCACCCCCCGCACTTCTTGGCTAATAAGAGTCCCTGGAACTTGAACACTGAGACCGAGTTGGTCGCTAAGTATTAGAACGAGCATTTGCCTATACATCATTTGACACATGATGAGAAGAAAGTCAATACGCGCGCGAAATTGGTCTAAATTGGTCCTAATTCTTATTTTCTGGTTTGGGGACAGTTTTGCAGTGTGTATCTCTTTTTAGCCCTGTTGCATGCCGTGACGCTCCAAACGGACTAGATGCAGCCTCAACGCGTTATGGAAAGACTCTATTCTCTTTCAGATTCGTCGGAACCATGAATCGCCATCTTGACGCGCGGCCAAGAGTTGCTCACCAAACAAGCTCAAATCAAACGCCAATAGACAAAAAAAAGAATAGAAACCATTTTAACCATTTTAGGGACAAGCCAGCGCGCGAGCAATCAGAAAGAGAACCTTGACTATGATCTACTCAGATCCTAGCTTTTTCCGCAGTATTTCTTCTGCTCTTCTTAATGCTTCTGGCAGTTTATCGGTTCGTGTTCCTCCACCTTGGGCGAAGTTGGGTTTTCCTCCTCCCCCGCCACCTATGATCGATGACGCCTCTCTCACCGCTTGGCCAGCGTCTGCACCCTTTCCTAGAGCTGTCTTTCCTGCCATGACCATTATTCTCGCATTCTTGCTGTCCGAACCATAGAATATTGCGATGACGCTTTCGTCTCTTTTGATGATCTCGTTTGCCGTTTGAACCATACGGTCAACGTCCACGTCCTCTTTGAAATCACGCTTTACCAGCTTAACACCGTCTACTTCCTCGACTTCACAAGCGGCTTTCGTTCCAGCAGACATGCTTTCGCGTTCAGCCAGTTCCTTGATCAACTTTCTTCTTTCAATTGTCGCTTCCTTCAGCTCTTTGACCAGCTTCTCTGCAGTCTTGTCCAGTTTCTCGATGGGCGCGGTTAACGTTTCTGAGACTTTCCACAGCAAGCGTTCATTGGCTTGAACCGCTTTCACCGCTGGGATTCCAACGGAATAGGTGAGTCTCTCCACGCCATCTTGAACTCTTTCTGAATGAATAATCTTGATGAAACCAAGCTCGCCAGTGTTCCTCAGGTGCGTTCCGGCACACGCTTCTACGTCCCAGTCCCCAGCTCTCACCACACGGATTTCCTTGCCAGGCACCGCTCCGCCCTGATAAAGCCTAAAACCGTAACGAGCTTCTGCTTCGTTGCGCGGCATCCAAGATGTTTCAACTGGAATGTCACGCATAATAGCTTCGTTAGCCAGAGCCTCGATTTTCTGCATTTCTTCCAGCGAAAGCCTACGGTAATGTGAGATGTCCAATCTGGAGCTTTCAACGCCTTTTTGTGTGCCGAACTGCCATATGTGTTGTCCCAGCACACGTTTTGCAGCGCCGCCGATAACGTGGGTTGCTGTATGGTTCTTCATGAGGCTGTATCGTTTTTCCCAGTCAATATGGCCCTTGATAGTGCTGCCCTCTTTTGGAGAAGCCGCGACTTTGACCTTGTGTACAATCACTCTGCCAACTTTCTGAACGTCGACAACCTCAATCTTCTTTCCTTTGAACGTGAGATAGCCGCTGTCGGCGGGCTGTCCACCGCCCTCTGGGAAGAAACATGTTTGGTCAAGAACAACGTACTCGCCACCAATCACTTTGGTTATCTTGGCGCTGAACTCCTTCATGTACTGGTCTTGATAGTACAGCATCTTGGTCTCGGCGATCCCTGCAATCTTGCTCTTCAGCCACTCTTCCTGTTTTGCTTCTTCAACAGGTTTCGACATCTGCATGTGTCGCTGAGCGATCAAGGCATAGAAGTTGTCAGGAATGTCCACCCTTAAGCCTTCATCCTCGGCTGCCTTCTTCACGATCTCGGGAGGCAATCCATGAGAATCGTAAAGCTCCGTTAAAGTTCCAACAGGAATTTCCTTCTTCTTTTTGGCTTTCAGGTCGTTTGAAATCCTTTTGACCATTCCTTCTCCACGTTTGATTGTGTCTTCGAATTTCTCTTCTTCGACGTGGAGCATTTCAACGATTTCGTTCTGCATTTCTTTCAGCAGCGGAAAATCCTTGCCCCAATAGTTAATCTGCAGGTCCACAATGTCATAGAGTTTCTCTGGGATATTCAGCATCCGCAGAAGCCTGTAGACTCTTCTAAACAGCAGTCTCGCCAAATATCCCTCCTGAATGTTTGAAGGAACCACTCCTTCGGAAAGTATGAAGCTTAAGCATTTCGTGTGGTCTGCGACTGCGAAGGCGTTCTCGATTGGCTGCAAGAACTTGTCCAATTCATTCACAGTTAAGCCGACGAGCTCGGCCTCTTTCTTTCTTGTCTTCAATCTGCTTGCAGTCTTGTCCAGACTGACTAGCCCTGACACTTCTGCAACTTTCTTCAGTAGCTTCTCGTCGACTTTGGTCATTCCAGCCATCTTGAAGATTTTGCCAAGCAAGTCGCCATAGATAGCGTGGAATCCGCTCAAAACACCTTGAGAAACCCACGCGTAACGATCTATGCCGTAGCCGGTGTCAACTGTTCGAATAGGCAATCTCACAAACTCGTCGTTGACCACTTTGAACTGCATAAAAACCAGTGTCGCAACTTCCATACCTCGAATAATGCATTCAACGTCTGGTCCAGCGTTTCCGCCGCCGACCCAAACTCCTTCTTTGTACACTATTTCCTCTGACTTCACGCCTAAATCCTTGGTAACCCAGTCTTGATGGTACTTGACTGTCTGGTCTTTCCAGTAGACTTCTTTGTCAGGGTAGTTGAACGCATGTGCTCCTCCCATCTCAAATAGGGTCATGTGCCTTCCGAAGGTCGGTCCTGTGTTGGCTATGTCTGTCATGCGAACGCATGGCTGGGAAATCACCAGCGGGTTTGCGGGAGGAGGGGCGATGCCTTCGGTCACGTATGGCTGAAAGTCAATTATGCTTGCATGAGTGAGGTAGATGTCCTCTCTCCATCTTGCCACCACAGGATAGGGTTTGATTCGAGTGTGTCCATGTTTCTCAAAATACGACAGGAAAGCTTCACGCATCTCTCCTAAGCTATAGCTCCTTCTTGTTGGTGGATCGTTTATGAAGGTGTATCTGGCACATCCTTTTGACGTGGCTTCACCACATGTTTCTTGTTCCGAGTTCTGCGTCCAGAAATACTCGTCGCACTTTGGGCAAAGCTTTCTGATGTATCCTGCTTCTTTGAAGAAAGGAAGACGGTACTCTTCTTCTGGAAACCTGTCCAATATCCAGACACTCCGACAGCATGATCCGTTGGATTTCAAAAGATAAGAGAGTAGCACTGATTTAAACCATTTCGCTATCCCACCTTGAGCCTGAGCAGAAAGCTAAACACCTAACTAGGGTATCAAAAACTTGATTTAAACAAGTTTTCCTAATACACACAAAGCTTGCAACAGATCACGGAGGTGAAAAATCACGGAACTTTTTGACATATATCTGTTGAACCTCGTACTCACGTTGGGAATGTTTGTAGTCTTGACTATCCGAGCTTGGCTTGAACTGAAGAACTACCGCCTGATGTGGAGAGAACTTGAATGGAGACAAACGTATCGAACGATGGGACGCCTACTCAAGGTAGAGAAGGACTTGTTCTCAAAAGTGGAGGGCGGAGATGAACTGTACACTCTACTCTGTGAGATCTTCAAGGTTGAAGACAAGTAGGGGCTTAAGGGAAATGCCAGTCAGCAACAAGCCTTACCGGTTCTGCACCACGTTTCTCCATTCCATATCGTCTAAGCGGTTTCGTAAGATGCCTCTGAGACCTTGCTGAAGTTACATAGAGTCCTTTTCTCAAGTCCCGCTTCATCCTTACTTCAACCTTGCCAAAACCCGCATACCTTTGTCTGCACTTTTCGCATCTGAAGCCTTGATCCTTGCCCATTGACTTAAGTCTCTTGCCACACGTTGGACAAACAGGATTCTGATAGACAATTCTGGGCGCAAGCTTCAAGACTCGGATCTTTTCAAGATTTATCGTAAGAGACCTGCCACTGCTTACAGCACGGACACCACCGCAAACCTCCAAGTGATCACCAACAACAAGTTCTCTCGCTACGCGGCGCAAAGTATCCGTAGGTTCGTAAGCTGCGCAATCAACCTGTCCGCTCTCATCTTTGATCGAAAAAATGACGTGTCTACCCCGAATTACCTTGGGATTCGCCGACACAATCGCTCTTGCAACAACAGAGCTGTATGGTATGATCTGATCCAGTTTCTTTATTTTCTTCAGATGAGCATCAGTCCCTTGATTCGTGCGGAATATTATCCATCTCTCAACTGGTTCAAGAGGCTTCACCATTTCGAACGCTTGCTTCACTACATGGGGCGTCTCGCCCCTAATACCAAAAAGAATAGGGTCAGGCCCACGAGGCGTGATTATAACTCTTCCCTTTTCGGCGTCAACGTTGTTAAACGTGTATGGCGCCGTTGCCTCGTCCATTCTGAAAATTGAAGTTTCATCCACTTTTCTCTTTGAGCCACAGTTCTCCGGAGTCCGGTAGGCGAGGATTTCATAGGTATGGTCTCCCTGAAGCGTGTTGCCGATTGCTGCAAGGGCTCCGATTATTCCCTGGCCACTTTTGAAGCCGACGGCCTCACCCTTGAACTTAGCCAACAGCCTTATTGTATCCTTAATGGTCACGACTCCAGTGATTGCATTTCTCGCGAAGAGTCTAAACTCCATCGGAATCCTTGAGCCCTTGAAGAAAACCACGCCTGGATCTGTGCCCTCGGACTCCAGGTCAAAATGCTCTTCTACAGTGTTTGCCACAATTTCCTTGATTTTCTCCTGTGCGCCGTGATCGTGCTGTATTCTCAAGCACAGGGCGCCATTTCCCCTCGTTTTCCATGGCACATTGGGATTCAGCCTTACCAAGTTTGGATAATCTATGAATTTTGTTTTCAAGTGCAGCAGTTTTTCGACCAACAAGGCAGCAACATAAGTCGTACATCCTTTGCTTAGCGAATCTGTGTCATCGAATCCAATGTGCATTATGTTCTCGTTCATCTAGAGAGGCCTGCTTTCAAAGAACAAGAGATGGCCCTGCGTGTAAAAAACTATCTAGAAGCAGTATTGTATTGCTGAATAGGTTCTGGGAGGACTATTTTTTCATCAGGTACTCGTGTATGGCCTTTGCCGCTTTCTTGCCTGCGCCCATAGCACTTATGACGGTGGCTTCTCCGGTGACTATGTCTCCACCTGCGTAAACGCCTTCGATGCTTGTCTTTCCGTTCTCATCCGCAACAATCGTGCCCCACTTTGTAACAGCTAATCCTTCTGTTGTGCTTTGGATGATGGGGTTGGGGGTTCGTCCAGTGGCCACAATAACGGTGTCTGTGTCCATGACGAACTCTGAGCCTTTAACTGGGATAGGTCTTCGCCTGCCCGATTCATCTGGTGGACCAAGCTCCATGCAAACGCACTCCATGGCTTTGACCCAGCCCTTCTCGTCTCCGATAAACCTCAAGGGGTTGGCAAGAAACTTGCATACAATTCCTTCTTCTTCAGCGTTCTCGATTTCTTCCTGTCTGGCTGGCATCTCCTCACGTGAACGTCGATAAACGATGCAGACTTCCTCAGCGCCTAGTCGCAGAGCAGAACGTGCGGAATCCATGGCCACGTTGCCGCCGCCAATGACTACGACATGCTTGCCAATTCTAATTGGCGTGTCAAAGATCGGGAAGGCGTATGACTTCATGAGGTTGACACGAATCAGAAACTCGTTCGCGGAATAAACTCCGCCTAGGTTCTCTCCTGGCACACCCATAAACGCGGGCAAGCCGGCACCAGTGCCTATGAAGACGGCGTCAAACTGGCTTCTTAGCATCTCGGGAATCGTGTAGATTCGGCCAATAAGGTATCCTGGCTTGAGTTCGGCACCAAGTTTTTCGATGTAGTCGACTTCTGCCCGAACGATACTCTTTGGCAGACGAAACTCTGGGATACCATAGACTAATACGCCACCTGGTAAGTGCAGTGCTTCAAAGATCACTACGCTGTGGCCGAGTTTGGCCAGTTCCGCGGCGACTGTAAGGCCAGCCGGGCCTGCCCCGACGGCTGCGACTTTTTTGCCTGTGGGCTTGACTTTCTCTGGTATTTTTGCTCCTCTGCTTCTCTCCCAGTCAGCCACGAATCTTTCAAGCCTGCCTATGCTTACTGGTTCGCCAACTTTGCCCATGATGCAGGATTTTTGGCATTGTTCTTCCTGTGGGCAGACACGTCCGCAGATGGCTGGAAGAGCGTTTCTTTCTTTGATTTTCTCAGCTGCTTCTGCATATTTTCCTTCCTTGAGCAACTTGACGAAGTCTGGGATGCAGATTCCCACTGGGCACCCGGCTACACATTGTGGTTTTGGGCATTGCAGACAACGGTTTGCCTCTTCTAGAGCCTGCTGTTCTGTGTAGCCAAGGGCTACTTCGTTGAAATTTCGTCCGCGCGCTTTGGGTTCTTGCTTGGGCATTGCCACGGCTTCTTTCTTGATTTTTGGTCTGGGTTTACTTTCTGCCACAAGCGCAGCCTCCTTGCATCTCCCAAATTTGAGAGCTTAGTCTTTCCTCGGGAAGGAACATCCTCTGTCTGCTTATTAGCTCGTCAAAATCCACTTTGTGGCCATCAAATTCTGGTCCGTCGACGCAGCCGAACTTCATTTTCCCCGAGACCGTGACTCTACAAACACCGCACATGCCCATTCCGTCAACCATGATCGGCGTCAAAGTAACCACCGTCGGAACATTGAAGGGCTTCGTCACTTCTGAAACGTTCTTCATCATGACAACGGGACCCATAGTGATACAGCGGTCAAACTTCTCCTTCTCCAGAATGCTCTTCAGGAAATCCAGTCCCTTGTAACCCTTTGACCCATCATCAGTGGTAACGTAAAAACTGTCACTCAAAGCTTTCATTTCTTCTTCAAAGAAAAGCAGGTGTTCTATCCTTGCTCCCATAACGGTCGTTATCTTGTTACCCGCTTCACGCAAGGCCTTCAGTTGCAGCAGCATTGGAGCAATCATCACACCGCCGGCAACACAGAGAACATTGCCAAAATTCTTGATCTCGGAAGGCACTCCCAGTGGACCAGTGATGTTCCATATACAGCCGCCCTCTTTCAAAAGCCCGAGTTGTCTAGTTGTCTTGCCGACTTCATTAAACACGAATGTTACTGTTCCCGCTATAGAATCGTATCCTGCTATCGTTATGGGTATCCGTTCGCCTTTTTCGTCTATGATCAGTATTATGAATTGACCAGGCTTTGCTTTTTCCGCCATTTCTGGCGCGTGAACCTCGAAAAGCTTGATCTTCGTGGCCAACTCTTTCTTGGTCACAACTCTATACATTTGATTTCGCCTCCACTTCAAACCGTGGCAATTCCGCTATCCTCCTTGAAAATTCCTCAAGTTTCTGGTTGAAATCATCGGTGCATCTTGGCGAAATCCTGTAAAGCTCGAATTTTTCAAGCAAATCTATCTTCTTCAGAGCGTTTTTCAGTACGGTCATGTTTCTCTCGGCTGTTTCTCCGCCCTCTTGAAGTTTGCAGTCCTCGTTTGAGCAAACCGTTGCCATGACTCCGTCAAAACCATTATGTAGCGCATTGATTACGTGGCCTGGATCGAGTGATTTGAAGCATGGTACTTCTAGGACGACTGCTTTCTTGAGAAGCAAGCTCTCTGGGTTATCCAAGACTGAAAACTCTGACCACTGGCAACAGAAGACGAGGATGACAGGGAACTTTCCTTCTGCCTTCAGTTTTCTGGCTGACTCCGTGTACAGTTTCAAGACATTTTCGAACTCGAAGCCTTCAACCTGTATTGCGTCGTACGGACAGACAAGAGCACAAGCGCCACACCCCATGCACTCTTCATTGAGTATCTTGGGGGTCGCAAAAGGCTCCGGCTCGATGGCTTTGTAGGGACAGATGAACACGCACTTGTCGCAGCCGACGCATTTCTCCGTGTCATAAACTGCCTTTCTTGAGTATTTTACGACTTTAACAGAGTTCTTGTCAAGCCCCAATTGCTCAAGAACATTCTTGGTGAGTATGAAGCGTCTTGTGCTTATCTTGGTGCCTTCTTTGAACCTACAAAAAGCGTCTTCGCATTGAATTGAAACAATGCTCTTGATTCCCAGCTTCAATGTATTGAGAAGAAAATCGGTGGGTACACGCCCAGAACATGGCAGACGAAGCGGGATGCAGTTCTTTACGCTCAGGCCTTTATTTTTCAGTATATGCTCGATTTCACGCGTTGAGGGCGAGTTTCCGCGACACATCAAAACAAGAGTGTCACTCTTGCGTTCTTCTCGCATCTTTTTGACATAATTGACCAAAGTGTCATAGTCATAGTAAACGATCTCTACAGCTGACACTGGACACGCGCTGTAACAAATTCCACAAACCTGACACTTCTGCAGGTCAATTTCCACTTTTCCCGTTTCAGGGTCGCGCTTTATCGCTTCGTAAGGGCACACAGAGTGGCATACGCAACACTTGCTGCAAAGGTCTTGGTTGATGTTTACCGCGGCTGCACAGGTCTGGGTCATTCTGGTTTTTCACCAACACTCAAATGCGCCCAAGTGTGTTGTGCCTACATGGAGCATTTGGAAACCTCTCAAACATAATCCAAATAATATAAGTTTCGCTCAGATTTCGCCTATAGTTTATAATACGGTCTTCTAATGTAGGCATAAGCTTCTGTAGCCGCGGTTATCCCCTGTCCAACTGCTGTACCGACCTGCTTGACTGGGTGGTTTGAAACATCGCCCGCCGCGTACACTCCGTGTATGCTCGTTCGTTGTAGCGCATCCACTATTATGTAGCCGTCCTCATCTACTGCGACGCTGGCTTCTCTGGCGATTCGACTATTGGGATCTTCGCCGACTTGAACGAAAATACCATCAACGGTCAACTCTCTGGTGACGTTGGCTTTGTTGTCGAGGAGTATCGCTTTGTTGACGAGCCTCTCGCCCTTGATCTGCGTGATTTCCGTATTCCACAGAATCTCAATGTTCGGTTTCTCCCTCAGTGACTGAACAAGAGCTGCCTCAGCTCGGAACGAGTCTTTGCGATGAGCAATCTTCACTTCAGACGCAAGCCCAGCAAGGTAAAGCGTCGTTATCAAAGCCGAGTTCCCGCCACCCACAACCAGCAAACGCTTACCTTTGAACAGCGGTCCGTCGCAAAGCCCACAATAGCTTACGCCTTTTCCCCGAAACTCTTTCTCTCCAGGAATGTCCAGTTCTCGGTAATGGCTTCCAGAAGTGATTATAACGGCTTTCGTTTTGTATGTCGCTTTGTCACTCTTGACAGTTTTCTCAGCAGTTTTCAAGTCCAGTTCTGTCACTGTTTCAAACTCGTGAATTGTAACACCAGACTCCTTGGCATGAGCAACCATCTTCTGGGCCAATTCAAATCCGCTTACACTTATGAAGCCCGGATAATTCTTGATCATCGGCGCGTCTGCTGTTGTTCCCCCTGCAATCTTCTCCTCTAACACAAGTGTTTTCAGTCCGCTTCTGACTCCATAGATTCCGGCTGCTAAACCTGCAGGACCGGCGCCGATTATGATCAGTTCCCAATCATCCATTCAGGACAACCTTGGAACGTAGGTTTGGCGACTACTGGTTTATGAATTATTCGCAGACTTCGGTTTTGGAAAACATGAATAGTGTATTCAAAGCGTTTCTGGTGATGCTAAAAGCTTTAATGAAAAAGATCTGTGAACTAAATCCTACTCCCCAAATGTCGCGAGAAAGAGCGTGCGCAATGGAGAATTCTGCAACAACCCCTGCTATTCGATCTGAAACAGGCAAGACAGGCATGTTGGCCTTCACTATTATCTGGATTGGCCAAATGTTTTCGTTGCTCGGTACAGCTATGACTCAGTTTGCTTTGACCATCTGGGCTTGGGAGCTGACTGGGCAAGCTACTGCTCTTGCTTTGGTGGGCTTCTTTGGTTTGGCACCACTCGTTCTTGTCAGTCCATTAGCAGGTGCAATTGTGGACCGTTACGACCGCAAGAAAGTGATGATGCTCGCTGACTTGGCAGCAGGTTTGCCGACCGTCGTCGTTTTGATGCTATACGCAAGTGGGAACCTGCAGATTTGGCATCTTTACGTGACTGGGGCTTTTTCAGGGACTTTCCAGGCCTTCCACTTTCCAGCCTACTCAGCAGCAGTTACCATGATGCTGCCCAAGAAGCAATATGGTCGAGCCAATGGCATGCTTGCAGCGGCACAGTTTGCTTCAACGATATTCGCCCCAATAGTGGCGGCACTTCTGCTCGTTCTGATTGGGATTCCAGGAGTGCTGATGATTGACATATTCACGTTCATCCTAGCAATCAGCATGTTGTTCCTCGTTCTAATTCCCAGACCGCCAGTGACCGAGGCCCGACGCAAGGGCATGGGGAGCATTTGGAAGGAGTCTCTATACGGTTTTCGATATATTCATGAAAGACCCAGTTTGCTCGGTCTATTGTTGATTTTCTTTGCCATAAACTTCATCGCGACTTTCAGCTTTTCCTTGTTGGCTCCGATGATCCTATCGCGTACCGCTAATGATCAGATTGTGTTGGGTAGCGTTCTTTCAGCTTCTGGTGTCGGCGGCGTAGTTGGCAGCATCGTGCTATCAGTCTGGGGTGGTCCGAAACGGAAAGTGCACGGAGTGCTGATTGGTTTGTTCTTCGAGAGTCTGTTTGGGATGTTGTTGTTTGGTTTGGGGAGAGAATCTGTCATCTGGGCAGTGTTTTCCTTTTCCGCAATGTTCATACTTCCAATTATCAATGGGTCAAGTCAAGCAATATGGCAGGCCAAAGTGGCTCCAGACGTCCAAGGCAGAGTGTTCTCGACACGTCTGCTCATTGCCCAGATTTCTGCGCCAGTAGCCTTGCTGTTGACAGGGCCTTTGGCCGATAGGTTCTTTGAGCCTGCCATGATGCCGGGCGGAGTTCTCGCAAACGTTTTTGGCCTGCTTATGGGCACGGGCAAGGGTGCGGGTATGGCCTTAATGTTCGTCATAACAGGTGTTCTGGGCATGTTGATCAGTCTGGCTGGATACGCTTTTCGCGTTGTTCGGGACGCGGAGAAGATTCTGTCCGACTATGATTCTGGTCCTTCTTCGCGCTTAGAGAAGAAGACTGAATGAGTGCTATAGGGCCAGTGCAAGCAACTCAGCTAAGTCCATGATTTGGAGTTTTCCTTCCAGCCCAGTCGTTTTGACAGCGTCTTCAAAGGTCAGTAGACAGTAAGGACAGGCTACGGCAAGGATGTCCGCCCCTGTTTCGGCTGCGTCTTTGACTCTGGCTTCGGCGAGACGTTCTCCTGGGATGTCTACCCACATTCTTCCTCCGCCTCCTTCGCAGCAGATGCTTCTGGCTCTTGATCGGTCAAACTCTAGGAGTTTTACGCTTGGGATGCTTTCGATGACTTTTCTAGGTTCTTCGTATACGTTGTTCTGTTTGCCAAGAAAGCAGGGGTCGTGGTAAATGACTTTCTTGTCAAGAGGTTCTGAGAGGGTCAGCTTTCCTGTTTCGATTAGGTTTGCAAGGAGTTGGGAATGGTGTTTGATTTCGAAGCTTGTTTGGTTGTAACGGTTCTTGAATGAGTGATATCCGTGTGGGCAGCTTGTGACTGCTTGTTTTACGTTGTATTTGTTGAAGGTTTTCATGTTTTCTTCGACTAGGAAGTCGAAAAGTCCTTTTTCGCCCATGCCGTATACTTCGCTTCCGCAGCAGTTTTCCTCATCGCCTAGGATTCCGAAGTTCAAGCCTGCTTTTTCGAAGCATTTCACGAGGCTTTTGGGCACGTTTTGGACTCGTGGGTCGTATGCGGCTGTGCAGCCAACTAAGAACAGTGTTTCTGCACCTTGCGAAATGTGTTTGAGGTTCAGGCCCTGTGTCCATTCGGAGCGTTTGTTGCGTGTTCTTCCCCAAGGGTTGCCGTTTTTGAATATGCTTTCTAGGGCGTCGCGTATGGTTGGCGCGATTTGGCCTTCTTCAACGGCCATGCCGCGGATGTCTATCAGAAACTCGTATGGATTGAGGTCTTTTGGGCACCTGACGCCGCATGTTGAGCACGTCGTGCAGCTCCACAACTCGTTCTGTGAATGTTGAGTTAGCTTGCCCAGTGTGGCGACTTCGCGCATGTAGCGTCTTACGTTTAGGTTGGCTTTCTTTGCTACAGGACAGCTTCCCGTGCATGTTCCGCACTGAATGCATTCGAGAAGTTTGTGTTTCTGGGTAAGCTCTTGAGCGTTCATGTCTTTCATCACGTTTGTTTGAAGTGGGAGCATAAGATTATTAAAGCATTTTCCCATGAATCAGTTAAACCACATCGTGGTATCGGGAGTTTGCTGAAGATGGAGAAGAAGCAGCCAAGGATTGGGATCTTCGTTTGTGAGTGCGGCGGGAACATAGGTGAAGTTGTGGACGTTAAATCCGTCGTTGATGCGGTCAAGAGTTGGGAAGGTGTTGCTGTTGCCAAGTTCCACAAGTACCTGTGCTCAAAGCCTGCTCAAGAGATGATTGCTGAGGCCGTTAAGAAGGAGAGTCTGGATCGTGTTGTCGTGGCCAGCTGCACGCCACGCATGCATCTTGTCACTTTTCAGAGTGTTTTGGAACGTGCAGGTCTAAACCCGTTCATGCTCGAGTTCGTGAACATCCGAGAGCAGGACTCTTGGATTCTTGGGCCACATCCGTCGGCTGAAGCCACGAAGAAGGCCATAAGCCTGATTAGGGGTGGTTATGAGCGGAGTCGGGAGCTTGAGCCACTTCAGACCGTGAGTGAGAAGGGTTCTAGGGAGATTCTCATCATCGGCGGCGGCATTTCAGGAATAACTGCTGCGCTTGAACTCGGGTACTTGGGGTATAAGGTTCATCTTGTGGAGCGTAAACCGAGCATTGGCGGGAACATGGCGAAGTTGACGAAGGTTTTTCCCACCTTGGATTGTGCCCAGTGTATTCTGACTCCTAGGATGGCTGAGGTTGGGCGGAACCTGAACGTGGACTTGCTGACTTATGCCGAGGTTCAGGAGGTCAGTGGGCGCCCTGGGAACTATGATGTGAAAGTTTTCATGAAGCCTCGTGGCGTTGATGTGCAGAAGTGTCGAAGTTGCGGTGTCTGCACGAAGGTTTGTCCAGTTTCCGTTTCTGACGAGTTTAACGAAGGCTTAGCACAGCGCAAAGCCGCGTACATAGAGTTTCCACAAGCTGTTCCGTCCGCTTACACGATTGATTTTAAGGCATGCACGAAGTGCGGAAAGTGTGAGCAGCTTTGTCCTGCTAAGGCCATCACGATCGACGATCCTGGCAGAACAGTGGATCTGCACGTGGGCGGTATAATCGTAGCCACGGGGTATCAGCTCTATGACGCCAAGAACCTTGAAACCTATGGATACGGCACCTACAAAGACGTCATTACCATGATGGAGTTGGAGCGGCTTGTCTCTGCAACTGGACCGACAGGGGGCTATGTTAAGCGAGCAGATGGTAGCGACGTTAAGCGCATGGCGATTCTGCTTTGCGCCGGTTCAAGGGACAAAAACTACATTCCCTATTGCAGCAGGATTTGCTGCATGTATGCTTTGAAGCAGGCTTTTGTGCTTAAGAAGATGCTCGGAATCGACGTTACTATTTACTACACGGATATTCGGGCTACGGGAAAAGGGTATGAAGACTTGTACTGGCGTGACCAGGAGGCTGGTGTCAGTTTCATCCGTGGTAAAGTGGCTGAGGTTTACAGGAACGCCAAGACAGGCAAACTGGTGGTTGTAGCTGAAGACACGATTATGAGCGAGTTGACGAACGAGGAGTTTGACATGGTCGGTTTGGCCACGCCCATGGTTCCGCCTGCTGGGTTGAAGGAGCTTTCTGACAAGATGAAAGTGGCCACTGGCGAGGACGGGTTCATAACGGAGAAGCATCCGAAGCTTGATCCCGTGGATTCGCTGGTCACTGGAATATTCGCGTGCGGTTGTGCGTTGAGTCCGAAAGACGTGCGGGACACTGTTTCAGACGGGTTGGGGGCTTCGGCTAAGGCTGCCTTGTTCTTGAAGAGCGACTATGTTACTACGAGTCCTGAAAAGGCGTTTGTGATTGCTGACCTGTGCAACGGATGCCAAGCATGCGTGCCGGTGTGCCCGACTCGTGCGATATCGATGCAGAGTGGGAAAGCGGTGATTAATCCGTTCATGTGCACCGGCTGCGGTGCTTGCATCCCTGTCTGTCCTCAGGAAGCTATTGACTTCAAGAATGCCACGACGAAGCAGATCATGGCTCAAATGCGTGGTGTGTTAACTGATAAGGAGCATGGGGAAGTCAGGGTCTTAGCGTTTGTCGACAAGAACGTGGGTTACACCGGGATGGACTTTCTCGGTCTCGATAGAACCAAATATCCAGAAAATATCAGGATCGTGGCGGTCCCATCCACAGCTATTCTCGGTAAGAAGCATCTGCTCAGCGCTTTTGCATACGGCGCTGATGGGGTTCTGGTGATTGAGGGAACCGAAGAGATCGATGAGAAGTTTACGAAGAAGCGTATGATCGAGATGGGACGAGAACTTGCTCAGTACGGTGTAGAAAACATGAGAATAAGGTACAGTTACGTGCCGCTGCCCGTCTACAAGAAAGCCGCAGAGCTTTTCACGATGTTCACCGAGAGGATCAAGAAGTTTGGTCCGTTACCAGAGGAAAAGCGCAACGCAATAAAGCAGAAATCCTTGGATAGTCGCATGACATGTTGACAAGCGGGCAATTCGACTGAGATCTTCAGAGCTTTCTAATTCCCAGTGTTTCTCTTATGCTGACAACCACGTCCGTTGCAATGCATTGCGAACGGCTCTTTTTTCGTGTGAGTAATGCTTATGGTGGCGGTGGGGGGTGGTGGAGGCGGCGGTGGAGGGGGCAGTTCCAGGCCTTCATATGACTCGCGTCTTTTCTTCCTGTAATGAAGAAGGGCTAGTACCGCCATAGTTACAAAGAAGGTTCCAGCGAGTATGAGCGGAACAGGGTAAGAAGCGTAGCTTTGACTTCTCAGACTGTGTTCTTGAAGATAGAGTAGTGTTACTGTTCCACAGGTGGATAAGGCTATTCCAACTCCAACCAGAACATACCCCAAATACTCCCAGTCTGAATATCGCGTTGATTATTCCTCCAAGCTTTTTCATAAGAGAAACAGGCAAAGCGCATATAACGTGAAAGATGCAATGAACAGTGTGACCCATACGATTTTGCTACAGTCATAGATGTCTTTGCCGTTCATTGGTCGTATCGGGATGCTGTCAAAGAAGGCCATAGTTAAGCACATCACTACTCCCACATTTCCTATTGCTATGTACCCTTTGATGAAAAGCGCATAGAAGACAGTGGCGAACGCCAAGGGCACGACGACCGAAACAGTGGCGACTAGTCCAAGGGAGCGTTTCGTGAATTTTGGGTGATGGTGGATGAGGCGGCTTGGAGATGAGAAGGGGACCTTGAAAGCCAGCGTGGAGACGAGGAAGGTGGCAAGCCCAAAGTACCACAGTCGGTATTCGGTCCATACTCTCTTGCTCTTGGCTGTCACTTCCGTGACGTAGTTCTTGACAAACTCCATGATTACGCTCGTTGCCAGCACGGTGGGTAGCAGAAAGGGAATGCTGTTGAGGGTGTCTGCTTTCGCGTAGGAGAATGCAAACGTCAAGATCGCCAGAGCTGCTGCATAGGACAGAGTTTCCAACTTTGTCAAAGCAAGCGGTGAGCCTTTGCGTTGTTCGCCGGTCTTTTTGCGCTTTGAGGAAATGAATTCTGCTAACCATTTCTTCAAGGTTTCTGGAAACATGCTCACGGTCTTTGCTACTGCTTGACTCGGATAGGTTTCGGGGTTAGTTATGGCTGAAGAAAGTGACGAAACGACGCTTGTTAGGCCTACGGTTAACATGCCTGCGAAGAAAGCTCCCTCGACGGATGGAACCCAAATAGATTCTCCAGTGGTTATGACCTGCAGTTTCTCGCTGATCGTGTTGGCAAAGGCTGCTGGGCTTTCGACGATTCTGATCCAGCCAGGTCTGGTGAAGGGTGGAGCTACTAGTCCAGGTTGCGGCCTGACAACCCATTCTCTAAACCAGGTGATCGAGGAATTGGATAACGCGATTCCTTCAACGTCGAGTTCGTCGAGTCCTTGGTTTATTGCGTTGTTCACGACTGCAATGACGTCGTCTTTTGGTGTCGGCGAGTCGCCGCTTTCGTCTAGGTCGCTTGTGGCGTTGTGGTTTCTGATGTTGGGTTCTTGGTCTGTTGCCAAGTTGATTACCTGCTTGGCTGATATCGCGAAATTTGTGGAGTTGCTTAGTTCTTTCCAGCCAAGGTACAGTCCGTGGGCGGTTGGCGTGCTTCCACCGCCTTTAGGCATTGCCAAAACTTGGTTTACTACAGTTGCATAGTTGGCGCCGTCTATTATCGTGGGGGATAGCTCGGTCTTAGCATAGGTGGGGCCTGAATAGCCGAACTGGACGATTGTGAGCTCGATTGAACCATCGTGAGGTAGTGTGCCATTTACTGCCTTTGCCAAAGCCTGCCTTATTAGGCTCCACTCGGTGTCGTTTATGCTGGCTGAGCCATCGACAACCATGCACACCTGTGTCTTGACATGGGTCGCGTTGCCGTTTTTTGTTTCTGTAGCGCACGTTAGAACGAGAGTCAATATGCTGAACAGTAACAATGTGAACAGCGCTTGGGAAACATTGTGCTTCATTTTCAACGCCTTGCTTCGCTATTACATGTTTATGGACTTGATTTTAGCCTTTCCAAGTAGAGGATTGCTTTTAGAATACGAAAGTTATTTTAATGTTTTTGACAGAAAAGGTTACTATGAATTCCGTTGGCACGAGAGCGATAGGAACCGTTGCTGTCCTGTTCGGGTGGTTGGCCTTTATTGTGCTTTATCTGGCATTCTTCGCTGGCAGCTTTGACTTCTGGCAGAAGCTAGCGATATTCATAGCGTCAGGAGCAATAGTGATCGCCGCAGTTGCTGTCATCTGGATAAGGTGGGCATTAAAGTAGCTAAAGCCAAGACATCGAGAGTATTCTGAGCTCAAGAACAGCAGCGAATGAATAGTGTTTCTTCTGGTCGTTCGCACGTGCGTTTGCTTCATAAAGAACCGCTAAAGCAGGAATTTCGACGCTAGAAGCAATATTGAGATGAAACTGTAAGTCTGAGTAACCAGCATTATCCAACGTGGGTTGTTTGCGGATAATCGCATAATCTCCTCTGCAAGAGAGCTATCGCCCCCCGAACGCGAATACTTCTCAGAAAGAACGTACAATTTCCTGAATTTCTCCAAAACGAATATGGCAGCAACAGGTATAGCAAATAAGAAAACGCACAACAATGAATGTTGCTCAAAAAGAAACTTGAGAAGAAACGCCCCCATTGTTAGAGCAGCGCCAGTCGACAATAGCGCAATTCCAGCCAATGAAGCCTTGGTCAAACCCAGACGAACTGTCATCGTTTCTATGCCCATTGCCTTGTCTCCAAAGTAATCTCGGATCTCAGTTGGTATAATCACACTGTAGACCGTCAAAGCCAACCCGGCCAGAGACAGAAGAAAAAGAGGGTCAATAGCGGAGGCGAAGGAATAGTGTGCAAACAGCACCGGAAGAACAGCAAGCACGAGAATAAGCGTAACTGGCGCCATCCACGATCTGGCCTTTATTCTGATCGGTGGAGCAGAATAAGCCCACCCCAAGAAAATCCCGACTGCCCACATGAACAGCAATACAGGCTTTCCTTGGATAAGAGCGAACAGAGAAACCAGAAACATCGTGAACAAGAACTCTCCAATCAACAATACTTTGATTCGATTTCGTCCAAAAGAATCCATCGCTTGAACAAGTCGTTTCTTGCGTTCATCTCTTGAGTCCAATTGATAATCCGAATAAGTATTGACCTGCGCCCCAATGGCAGAACTCGAATTGATAATAGTGAAGGAGAGGGTCACTAGAACGATTAGGTTAAGCACCGATGCCGGCGGAGTGACACCCCAAGCGAGTCCCATGATTAGCGAACCCAAGTTTGGCAGAAGAAACTCCGCTCTGGACACGGTACCGAGCAGTTTTATTGTCTCAAGCATGGCTAGTCCGAAACCATAGAATCGACAGATTTAAAGCACGCGCTATTTCGCTGGAGAAACGCCACTGTATATTTCCAAGCAAGCAGCTGACTCAAAAGATGGTGGGGCTGCCCGGATTTGAACCGGAGTCTATAGAGCCCAAGTCTACAAGCCTAGACCAAGCTAGCCGACAGCCCCTCTTGTCCCTCTAGGATTCGTGTTGCTGTTTAATAGCTTTACTTCTCCGTAATCAAGCCGATTCCGAATCTGTAAATACAAAAACTTCTGTTAACTGCTTCCTGTTCACTAAAGAAACGAGCAGGCAACAATCAAGCGGTTACTAAAAAAGATGGATTTGAAGAACACGCTTGCTCAGCTAGTGCCGTTTTCTCGCTATTTCGCACTGGAGCACTTTCGGGCAGACTAGGCATTCATCAGGCAATGTAGAGTCTTTGGACATTATGCTCAATAAGCCAGAGTAGTGTGCGCATTTCGCGGGTGAATCGAAAACCTTCGGGTATTCTAAAGGTTTGATTCCCACGATTTTCTGGTTTTCAACCAACAGGTCTATCTTGGACATGCAATGAGGACATGCATAGTGCGTTTGTCTTGGAAAGACGGACGAGTCAGTGAGCACTGTTGGTTTTTCGAATGATTTTCTGCAGCCCTCATAAGGGCATTTCAATTTTCCCTCGTGGGAAGTGTGAAAGTTCATTACTCATTCCTTGCTATCAACGTGTCCTTCACAGTGTATGTAATCTTAATATTTAATAAAAGTTTCTGTCGACATGCACAACACAAATACGCATCACTCGTAGCACGCGATTGCCAATTGAGTATCCTATTTGAGACTCGCCTTACGCTCAGGAAATAATAAATAGAAAAAGCCTTCAATAAACAACATTGGGATCAACTTGAGAGGCAAGTCTGCGTTTCTTAGACACGGTTATCGAGTGTTGACCAAGAATCAGAATCATAGAACCAAGGAAAACCAACCATCGCGAACCTCACAGACTGGCCCAGAAGCGGTTCCACCTACAGACACGCAGGCAGTCCCTTACGAAAGGAGATTCTCACTGCTTTTGAGATTCTGGAAGCTTCTGATACCCCCTTCTGAAGCCATGCGGGATATTGCGCTGGCTCCTGACTACATTAGGCCAACATTCATAATTGTCCTCGAAGTCATCGTTGCAGCCATAGCAATCTGGGGCACGATGCAAAAATTCAATCAGATCGGATCTTCCCAATACATTTCGACGGTTTGGGGTTTCGTTGGCGCAATAATCGCCGTGGCTGTAGTGATTTCAGGATTCATAATGATAGCCCGCTGGCTCATAAAATCTCAAAATAAAGCACGCTTGCGACAGTGGAAGCGGCTGGGCTTTCAAAACAGCAGTAGCCGTTACGGGGTACGCTTATCTCCCAGACCTAATCTTCACGATTATCGGGTTGGTAGTGGTGTTTTATGCCGTGCCTCAGCTTACTCTAGACATTTCCAATCTGGAAGCTGCTAGACAATCTTTGGCGAACTTCAGCGCACAATTAAGGTGGCTAAAATGGTTGTATACCCTGCCCCTCATGCTTATCTCCGTATTATGGAAATCCTACCTGGGCGGTCTCGGCACACGATTCGGAACGAAAGAACATTGCTCGCTCAACAAGGCATTCGCGATATTCTTCGCCCTTGGCCTAATAGGGTTTCTATTTGGATTCGTATACCGAGCATGAGTGGACTGAATCGATCAGCAAACGGTCACTCTAAATGTTGACGAAAGTGGAGCCTCGGCCGGGATTTGAACCCGGGGCCTGCTGCTTACGAGGCAGCCGCTCTACCGAGCTGAGCCACCGAGGCACGGTATTACCTTGTCAAGTCCCGAATATTTAAACGCTCAAATAGTCAAGCCGCATTCGTATTATTCTGTCGCTTCCAAGGTCCGCCAGTAACTGGACAAGCGAACTTGTACATTTGGTACCTATGGTACCTAGTATCGCAATTGTGGGTCTTCGCTATGTGAATGCTTCAAAGCTTGGACAAGGCTGAATGTCATTCAGGTATTTCCAGTTGGTATGCGAGATTCTTCTTAGCCACTTCAAAATCCAATTTAGCGTACAGTTTGAAGGCTCCAGTCGGGTTCAGGTCATCCACGTACAACCATGCCTCATCCATATGCTTTAACCTAATCCACTGCAAACCAGCCAGCATCAGACTCATGCCGATTCCCATTCTTCGATAGGGTTGGAGAACGCCAATGTCCAAGATCCACCCATATTTCACTTTCTTCTCTTCATTCAGCTCAGCATCAATTCCGACAATGACATAACCCACAGGTTGACCATCCAAAACCGCAAAATACCCATCCTGCTGCTTGAAGAAAGGCAGTCCGGAAAGCATGTGCTTCGTCTCTTCGAGACTTCTGGGTCTGTAGTTGAAATGCTCCTTGAAAGCCTCATTGTCAAGTCTGTTCACTAACAAGATGTCGCCATCGTGTTTTGGGCGTATCTGCTTCATTTTCATGGAATTGTTTTCTCCAGTATTTGATGGAACATCGGCGACTATTCTCTTCATGACGCTTCCTACACGAGCTTGCTTGAAGCCAAAACCCTCAAAAACACGCATGCAAGTTTTTCTGTCTGTTTGCGTCCAAGCCTCAGCCGTCTTCATGCCTCTTTGTCTGAGACTTTCAATTGCCTTCTCCACAAGCCTAGTAGCTATTCCTTTTCCTCTGAACTCGGGCACGACTGCAAGCGATTGGATGAACCCTTTTGGCTCTTCTCTTTGCTTGTCCACGTACGCGTTTACCATCCCAGCTATTTCGCCGTTCCATTCAGCGATCAACACGCCGTCAGTGCTGAAGCTCATGAACTCCTCCATCTCACGCAATTCGTCAAGCGTCATGCTCCTAATGTCATCATAATCCCTGAAACAGGTATTATAGATCCCCACGTAGGCTTGTTCATCGAATCCCTTTTCGAAAGACCGTATTTTGAGCAATGCTTTTACCTCTAGAACTTCCATACCAACATGAGCCGTTAAAACTTAAGCATTATCAATCCAAAGTCAAACCACCAAGGAAGGTATTAAGCAAATAAATCATCTAATCAAAGATTAAGGCAAGAAAGGAATAGCATGAAATCCCTGGAAGCTTTGGGCGAACGGAGAATAATAGAAATAATAAGAAGCCGTCTCTCTCTGATGCCAAAAATGCCTGTACCTTTCGGCGACGATGTCTCTGCCTGCAACCTCGGAAACGGCAAGCTAGCTATTCTGAAAACTGACATGCTCGTCGACAAAACCGACGTTCCACCAGGCATGACTCTTTGGCAAGCAGCGCGAAAAGCAGTCATAATGAACATCAGCGACTTCGCGGCAAAAGGCGTCAAACCACTTGCATTACTTGTCTCCCTCGGACTGCCCAAAAATCTAGATGATAAAGACATATGGGAAATCGGTGACGGACTGAACGCAGGAGCACAAGAATACGATACTTACATCATTGGTGGAGACACTGGTGAAGCCTCGGACGTCATCATAAGTATCTCGGTTTTCGGAACAGCGAGAAAAGGCAAAGTGATGCTGAGAAGCGGAGCCAAACCCGGAGATGTAGTGGCTGTTACTGGCTGTTTTGGGAAGACCGCATCTGGCTTAAGGGTTCTATTGAATGATCTCAAAGTTCCGAAGAGAATCAGAAGGGTCCTCGTCGAATCAGTCCTGCTACCGAGTGCGCGGCTAAACGAAGGCTTAGCTCTAGTCCAAAGCGGGGCTGTTACAGCGTCGATTGACTCAAGCGATGGCTTGTCCTGGAGCCTTTATGAGATTGGAAGAGCAAGCAACGTAGGCTTTCTCATCACGAGAGTTCCGATGGCCAAAGAAGTGGAAGAGTTCGCCAAATTGAACAAGCTGAACCCATTCGAGTTAGCGCTGCACGGAGGAGAAGAGTACGAGCTTGTCTTAACAATAAAGCCAAGGCTTCTGGAAAAAGCGAAAGAAGCGGTTGAAAAAGTCGGTGGCAAACTCGATCCAATAGGCGAAGTCACTACGGGTGAAAAGATTCTCCTCCGAACCAATGGGAAAGAGTACGCTGTTGAGCCGCGCGGCTACGAGCATTTCAAGCAAAGAAAAGATTGATCGCTCGCTCTAATCAGCCACATGTAGAAGAAAGGACAATCGATGTGGGGATGTTTAAGAATTAATCGTATGTGTTTACGCGGCAGGGCCTGTGATGGATGAAAGCGTTCAAGGTTTTTGACAGAAAACCTAAATCAGGAGCAATTTGCTTCACTTTTAATATCGTCTCTCATTTTTGGATTCTTGGCGAGAACTATCTGTCTGCCGAACCTTGTCTCTCTTTACTCCTTTGAGTATACTCGCTTGCATCCAGCAAGTAGTTTATGATGGTTATGCAGGAAGCGGCCAAATACGGCTGCCTTCCCAAACTGATCTTCTGACCGAACCGCAACGCAAAATTCTCAACGGTTCTAGGCAAACCTATGTGGTCGCCTAACACGAAAACTGGATTCGGGTCAATGCAAGTTCGGCCGATCTCCTCTCCGCCTTCTTCGAGGACGTATATTGGGCTTGTCCGTGCCTTCGTTTTCAGTAATGGTTCAAAGCCCATTCTGTCGGTGTCGATGCCTGGATGCGACTTTGACGATAGGAGGTTTTTGAGGATTTGATCCCAGGTCTGTTGATCGGTTCGAACATCGTGAAGTGTTTGGCCATTGATTTGCACGTGAATGGGCGGTTTAGGCGGGCCATTCAAGATGACATGGAAAGCGACGTCTTTTCGAATCCCATGTGAGAGGAATAAGCTGGCAACGATACATTCGTATACTATGTCTAGGCGACCGGCATCATGCAGGTTCCTGAATCTTGCGTCTGTTCGACCCAAACGGGAAAAGAGAATGAACTCTCGTGGCATAGCGCGTCCTCTAACAGATAGCTGCTACTTGCAGAACTGTGATAATAGTTTTGGCAAGGAATTCATTCTTCAGAATCGATATTGCGATGTCAAAAACGGCTTGATCATAATATTTCTACCCTGAAAGAAATAGTGATACCGTGCTTGGCGGTCGAAATTTCTACTGCTTCAAACCATAGACCCTGATGCTTGCAACCGAATTTGCGCTTTCCCTTATTTTCTTCATCGGCAACTTTCCATCTTTAAGTATGGCTTTTGCGGTTGGATCGTTGACCATGTATTCCACAGGGAAAAACTTTCTTTCGATTATCTTCACATCATGGAAGCCTGCAGCATTAATCATTCCAACGTACTTGTCTTCCATCACTGCACCAGACAGGCAGCCAATGTAAGCTCTCACGCTTTTCTTAATGACTTCTGGGAGCTCCTTCAACAGCACGATGTCTGAAACCATCAGCCTCCCGCCATGCTTTAACACTCTGAAAGCTTCTTGGAAGACCCGCTGCTTATCAGTCGAAAGGTTGATCACACAATTTGAGATTACCACATCAACAGCGTTGTCTGCCACAGGGAGATTCTCGATCTCTCCAAGTCTAAACTCCACGTTCTCGCGCTTGCTTTTTCTAGCGTTTTGTCTCGCTTTGTCAATCATTTCAGGCGTCATGTCCACGCCTATGACTCGTCCTTTTTGTCCAACCTTGTTTGCTGCAAGAAAACAGTCTAATCCAGCGCCTGAACCAAGATCCAGAACAGTTTCTCCTTCCTTCAAGGAAGCAAACGCTACAGGGTTTCCGCATCCAAGGCCAAGATCGGCTCCTTCGGGAACAGACGCCAATTCCTCCTCGCTATAGCCAATGTTCTTGCTGGTGTCCTCTTCGCATGTTGAAGCCACTGAACCGCAGCAGCAATCCTTGCCTTCTGCTATCTTGGCATATCCTTCCCTGACTTTCTTTCTTATGTGGTCTTCTTTCACATCAACACCTCAGTTACTTGAGGGCTTCCTTGAGCATGGGTCCGAGAAACCCTTTCACTGTGCTTCCAAGTTTGTCTGCCTTAACCATGATTATGCAGCATATCTCGCCGTCTCGCTCGCACCCTATCAACGCCAGCTTGTCACCATTTCTTACCTTCGCTCTTTCTCTCACATCCTTTGGAAGCACTATCTGTCCCTTCGAATTCATCGTAACCACAGCGTCAACCTTGCAATCTTCCATGTCTTTCAACGCCCTCATCTCTGAACAGCATGGCAATCAGAATATTTAAACTTATCCGAATATTGCTAAATTTCCGAAAATTCTACCATAGACAGTTGACTGCTCAAGCTGCAATGACTTAAGCATCATTTCAACAGAGTGTTCTTGAAAGAGAATCAAATCGGTGGGATGTGTGTGGAGCCTCGGGCGGGAATTGAACCCGCGACCTGCAGCTTACAAGGCTGCTGCTCTACCGACTGAGCTATCGAGGCATTGCTCTTTTCATGAATGAGCTCAAATTAAAAAGGTTTAGGTCAATGAATTCTTGACCAATTGGGTCGATGCTTAGAGATCTGTCCTTTAGTTCATTGAAGCTGAGATTCCAGTAATGTCTTATGAAGGTTGATGGTGGTTGTTTTCTATGCTATTTTTTCTTTTTTCCTTGGTTGTATCTTGCCCACAATATGAACTTGCTCCGTTGGGAAATAATATGGCATAGCATTGTAAGAGCTTGGGGCTCTCCTCCTAGTTTTCTTCATGATCCTCAATATGGCTCAGATGCGAACTGGCGGATCTATTTTCCTAGAATAAAGAGAATCAGATCAGGGGTTTCAGTTAGTTATTATTTGCATCCTTAAGAATGGTTTTATGAATCCTTAAAATGCTTGAAATCATAATAGGAAATGGAGTGGAATTGACTCCATGGCATAATGAATATCCCTTTAATCTTTCCAGTTTCCTTTTCTGTGCATCCTCTTCAAGATTCTTTTCCTTTTTCTAAGTTTTTTACCAGACCTTTTCATAGAGAGACCCAGCTTACACCTATCTTGGACTCAACACATACTCTTTGCTATATATTAAATGAGCTTGTCTGCGAGCTTTTCTTTTCATGGGGTTCCCTAGAAGCCTAAAGTCGAAGTATCCAATCTTCCTTAGAATCTTGTTTTGCCTTTTCTGGAAGTTTTCTTTCGTACTTTCCCTGTCCATTGATATCCGCATACTTCGCACTTCTTAGAATCAGCCTGAAACACTATTTTCTTGCTTCCACATTTGGGACATCGTTCTTTTCTAGCCATTAACCCATCTCTCCATCAACCAAATGCCACTGTTTCTTATCAATTGTTAGCTATTGTTTTCGCATAATCTCTTTTATTTGAACTAGGGAAGATCCACATGTGAGTACCATATTATAGAACAGCAAAAGTGTATTTAGTTAATTGGAGCTTATCGATAGCAGATTTTGGTTAGCTGTCATTTACATGGATGTGCTTTGGATTTGGGGTGGCATTCAGCTATCTGTTCGGGAGAGCACTCACCTGTCTTAGGCTTCTCTACTGGACTTTTACATGATGTTTTCTTATTGGTCATATGAGTCTCAATCTCGTGTAATTGCGGTTGGCTCTTATTTTGTCTTTCCCCAGGCTTATCTTATTCCAAATTCTTTCATGAAAATAGTAGGCTACACTAGTGTAGACATTGCTGACAATCATGAACCCAAGTGCAATGCCAAGCCTCCCAGTCATCAAATAGATGACAGTGATATCCAAGAAAATGATCACGATTCTATAGGTAATTGCTTTTGCCAGTGACCTTCCAATATTCTTTCAAAAGCACACCTTCCAATAAGCATCTTTCCAGTGCTCCGCTAAAACAGTTTAGGTCCTCCAAGCTGGAGAATTCTATTAGGATTCTCACCACAGCAGTGTTCATGTACCTTAGATCCTCGCTTAAGTATTCGTCAGTCTGCTACTTCCATGCAGTTCGATGACAAGATCAAACGTGAACCTCTTCGCTGACTCTGAGACCAGACAACAGCATAGCATCAAAAAAAGAGTATTCGCCAAGCAAATCTAGAACGCGGTTCAGCCTTTCAGCATTTTCTCTGCCCTGAGCAGCATCTTCCTCTCATTAGGATAGATTAAGGTGCCAAGCGCTTCTGGAATGCCAAACCATCTGGCTTCATCCACTTCAGAATCATGAGCATCCACCGAGCCACCAACACATTTGAATAGGTAAAAATGAACCGTCTTAAGATAGCGTTTCTTCCTGAAGAAGCTGTAACTAATCTCACCAATCTTGCTAACGAGCTCGCCCACTAAGCCAGTTTCCTCTCGTACTTCCCTTGAAGCCGTGGCTTCAAGCGTTTCGCCTTCCTCTATCAAACCTTTAGGCAGACACCAAAAGTCATCATTGAGAATCAAAGCCACCTCGAACCCATTACCAACTGCTCTATAGATGACACCACCGGCAGACACGACGTTTTCAACTTCTGACAAGCTGCACCACACTGTCATTTCAGCATTGAATACAGATTAGACTGGCTCACCTTTCATTTAAACTATGCAATCAGAAGTCACTTAATCATGTGACGTAACCCTTATATTATCGGAGAACGCTTGAGAACTAGCTTGGCTATTTGCTGAAAGCCATAAAACAAGATGCAACTCCCATCAATCAAATGATGAGGAGTGAAGGGCGAGTGAGCTATCAAACGCCCACAATGACGCCATGCATAGGCCAATCAACCAACACACCAAAAAGTTTCACCGAAACGTTAAACAGACACTGCCAAAGGCCCGATATGCGA
>Ga0315288_10000685_pt1 | contig 42996 bp, 42 predicted proteins | sample YL17G11_20_MG_FD_203454 | JGI IMG/M metagenome (GOLD analysis project Ga0315288, IMG submission 203454) | Sediment microbial communities from Yellowstone Lake, YNP, Wyoming, USA - YL17G11_20 | ecosystem: Environmental > Aquatic > Freshwater > Lake > Sediment | place: USA: Wyoming | collected... | reverse complement strand
TAAAGTTTCCAAAATGAAAAGTGAATTTTGGAAATGTGATGAAACTGCTCTTAAATTTATTTTTCTGTTGAAAAAATGTGTTACCATAACATTTTTAAACATTTTTGGAACTAAATGTAGTATCCAAATGTATCATTTATTAGGATACAAACAAAAAATGCCAAAAATATAATTTCAAAAGTGTTACCATAATTGATTAGGAATATTTCATAACATTTTAAATAAAATATATCTCCTGTGTTCCAAAAGTTCCAAAAAGGGACATTTGTATCAAAAGGAACCAACCACTATTCAAGAAATTTCAAAATTTTAAAAAGTCGATTGGGTTTTTGAAAATGGACATTTTTAAAATGTCTAAAATAGAAAACCTGAATAAAGTTTCCAAAATGAAAAGTGAATTTTGGAAATGTGATGAAACTGCTCTTAAATTTATTTTTCTGTTGAAAAAATGTGTTACCATAACATTTTTAAACATTTTTGGAACTAAATGTAGTATCCAATTGTATCATTTATTAGGATACAATGAAAAAGTGCCAAAAATATATTTTCAAAAGTGTTACCATAATTGATTAGGAATATTTCATAACCTTTTAAATAAAATATATCTCCTGTGTTCCAAAAGTTCCAAAAAGAGTACATTTTTATAAATGTAAACAATAAATAAAATTGAAACAATTTAAATATACAAGTTTAAAGTATATTAACAATGAGCGCTATTAATAACAATACAACTGAACAATTATACTTTGATGTCCAACAAAAGACTGATAAGCAACATATTTTAGATAATCCGGATACATACATAGGTTCAATTGAAACGATTGATTCTAATATGTGGATTATGAATGAAACAAATGATAAAATTATCGAAAAAAACATTAATTATGTTCCAGGATTATTTAAGTTATTTGATGAAGGAATTGTAAATTGTAGAGATCATGTAGTTAGAATGCAAAGTAAAATTGATACAAATGTAGAAAATTCATTGCCAGTTACTTATATAGATATTGCAATTCAAGAAGATGGTACTATTATTATGATAAATGATGGTAATGGAATTGATGTAGTTCAACATCCAGAATACAATACTTGGGTTCCTGAATTAATATTTGGTCATTTAAGAACTTCAACAAATTATAACAAAGAAGAAAAAAAAATTGTAGGTGGTAAAAATGGTTTTGGGTTTAAACTTGTCTTGATTTGGTCGACATATGGTTCTATTGAAACTGTAGATCATATTCGTGGTCTTAAATATACACAAGAATTTAAAAATAATTTAGACACTATTTGTCCTCCAAAAATTACAAAGGCATCAAAAACTAAACCATATACAAAAATTACATTTATTCCGGATTATAAAAAATTAGGGTTAAATGGTTTAACTTCAGATATGATTTATTTATTAAAAAAACGAGTGTATGATATTTCAGCGGTAACTGATAAAACAATTAAGGTTAAGTATAATTCTGTTATTATTCCTACTAAAAATTTTGAGCAGTATATTAATTTGTATATTGGAGAAAAATTAGTTTCCCCAAGAGTTTATGAAGAAGCAAATCCTCGTTGGGAATATGCTGTAGCATTAACTCCAACAAATGAATTTACTCAAGTATCATTTGTGAATGGTATTTATACATCAAAAGGAGGAAAACATGTGGAATATATTCTTAATCAAATAACAAGAAAATTGTCAGAATTTATAGAAAAAAAGAAAAAAGTGAAGGTAAATCCAACATCAATTAAAGAGCAATTAATTTTGTTTTTGAGGTGTGATATTGAAAATCCTGCATTTGATAGTCAAACAAAAGATTTTATGAATACTCCAATGGCAAAATTTGGTTCAAAATGTGATGTAAGTGACAAATTTATTGAAAAGGTAGCAAAGATGGGAGTAATGGATGCGGCCTGTGCAATCACTGAAGTAAAAGATAATAAAGCGGCAAAAAAAACAGATGGAACAAAAAGTAAATCAATTCGTGGAATTCCTAAATTGGATGACGCTAACTGGGCAGGCACTGAACGTTCAAAAGAATGTATGATTATCTTTTGTGAGGGAGATTCAGCAAAAACAGGAGTAATTTCAGGGTTATCATCAGAAGATAGAAATACAATTGGTGTTTATCCGTTGAAAGGTAAAGTAATGAATGTAAGAGGAGAAGCAATTAAAAAAGTGTCAGAAAATAAAGAAATTTCTGAAATTAAAAAAATTCTTGGTTTAGAAACTGGAAAGGAATATAAAACAATTGAAGATGTGAATAAACACTTAAGATATAGTAAAGTAGTATTTATGACGGATCAGGATTTAGATGGTAGTCATATAAAAGGATTATGTATTAATTTATTTCAAAATGAATGGTCAAGTTTAACGCATATTTCAGGTTTAATTGGATTTATGAATACTCCAATTTTAAAGGCAAAAAAAGGTCAACAAACATTAAAGTTTTATAATGAAGGCGAATATGAGCATTGGAAGAACAATGTTCCTGAAGGGACAAAAGGGTGGACAATAAAATATTACAAGGGTCTTGGTACTTCAACAAAAACAGAATTTAGAGAGTATTTTGAAGAGAAGAAATTTGTAGGGTTTGAACATACTGGCGCTGTAAGCGATGATGCGATTGATATGGTATTTAATAAAAAACGGGCAGATGATAGAAAAAATTGGTTAGAAAATGTTTATGATAGAAATAGTTTTGCAAATACAAGTAAACAAATGATTCCTTATGAAGAGTTTATTAATAAGGAATTAATTCACTTCTCAAAATATGATTGTGAACGTAGCATTCCTAATTTAATTGATGGTTTAAAAATTAGTTTAAGAAAGATATTGTTTTGTACATTTAAAAAGCGTTTAACTAGTGAAATTAAGGTAGCTCAATTTTCGGGTTATGTATCTGAAAATTCATTATATCATCATGGTGAAGAAAGTTTAAATAAGGCAATTGTAGGAATGGCACAAAACTTTGTAGGATCAAATAATATTAATTTGCTGTTTCCATCAGGACAATTTGGTTCAAGAATTAAGGGAGGTCAAGATGCTTCTAGTCCAAGATATATATTTACAAGACTTGAAAGAATTGCTAGATGTATCTTTCCAGAGCAAGATGACAAAATTTTAAAGTATTTAAATGATGATGGTACTCCAGTAGAACCCCAATTTTATGTTCCAATTATTCCAATGGTTTTAGTAAATGGTTCAAAGGGTATAGGAACCGGGTTTAGCACGGAAATTATATGTTATAACCCGAAAGATATTATTGCCTATTTAAAAAATAAATTACAAAATAATGCAGATGATAAAATTGACTTCTTTCCTTATTATGAGGGTTTTACGGGTAAAATAGAAAAAATTTGTGATACTAAATTTGTGTTTAAGGGCAATTATGAAAAAATGGATACAGATAAAATAAAAGTAACTGAATTGCCAATTGGTTATTGGACTGAAGATTTTAAAGAATTGCTAAACGATCTTCAAAATGATAAAGATAAGGAAGGAAAGAAAATAACTTCTATTGTAAAAGATGTATTTGAAAATTATACTGATACAACTATAGAATTTGTAATTACATTTAGTAAGGGAAAACTGGAAGAATTAGAATCTGGAAAGGGCGAATATGGTTGTAATGGAGTAGAAAAACTATTGAAGTTATATTCCACAAGTTCAACTACAAATATGAACTTATTTAATTCTGAAGATAAATTAAAAAAATATGAAAGCGTAGAGGAAATAATTGACGATTATTATGAAATTCGTTTTGAATATTACGAGGATAGAAAGGAATATATAATTGATACTCTTGAAAAAGAAATAATTATATTATCAAATAAGGTAAAATATATTACGGAAATATTGGAGGAAACAATTGATTTAAGAAAAAAGAAGAAACAAGAAATAATTGATCTGCTTGTGGAAAAAAAATATTATATGATTGAAGATGATACAGAGTTTAAATATTTAGTAAAAATGCCAATGGATTCAGTGTCAGAGGAAAATGTAGAAAAAATGTTAAAAGAGCATAAAGAAAAAGAAAATGAATTAGAACGTATTAAATTAACTACAATTGAAAAAATGTGGTTATCAGAATTAGAAATTCTTGAGAATGAGTATAAAGAATATCAAAAGGAAAGAAAGCAATCGCAAATAGGTGAAGTTAAAGTTTCAAATAAAAAATCAATTGCAAAAGTCGTAAAAAAGATTAAGAAGTCTCCAAAAGAGGTAGTAGTAGTAGAAGAATTAGAAGAAGAAGAAGAAGAAGAAATAATTATTCAACCTAAGAAAAAAGGTGTAAAATCGCAAGTGTAAAATCGCAAGTGTAAAATCACAAGTGTAAAACCACAAGTGTAAAATCACAAGTATAATATATAAAAAATATTTTTTATAATAAATATTTTTATAAACGTTGTAGACCTTTTAACATTTACTTTAAAATAAATGTTAAATTATTTTTTGCTTAATATAAACTTTTTATAATCTTTAGTTTCAATTACAAATGGCAGTTCTTTAACGCCAGCATTTCTTAAATTTGCGAACCGATTGCGTCCATTACAAAAATCTATATTGCAATTGCTATCTAAGTATATATATGGTGGAACAGAAACTTGTAATTCTATTATATCTCTTTTGGAGTTTAAAAATTTTTGTTTGGCGCTATAATACTTTATGGTGTCAAAATTTCCGATATAATCTTTTGTTTTTTTCCAACTATTATTTATTTTTTTAGTATCAATTGTTACTAATTTACATTTGTTTGGTATATTTTTATATTCATACATAGTTGCGATAGTATCTGTTATTGTATTAGTTGGTATAATTTGATCCATTTTATGCTTTTTATATAATATATTGTTATTTCAATTTTATATTTATTCTGTAAAAGAAAAGATTTAAAACCACTTAGGCATTAAATAATTATTTTTATCTTTTTGAGATTCAATAATAGGATTAGATAATGGTACAGCCAATGTGCTAACATCATGTAAATATTTTATATAACTTTGAGCTTCAGAATAAACATGAAAAATGCAATAATCTAAAACAATTTTATTAAGTTGAAAAATTTGTCCAGATATATTTTGTAGTTGATTCGTAGCGTGTTGTAAAAAAACGCTTCTCATAATAATTTTAAGTGAATCGCAATCTTGAGGGGCGACAATGTATTGGTTATTAGATTTTTGATAAACCCCTAATCTAATTCCATTTTGTATAATTTGTATATTTTCTTTTGAAAAATATGCTTTAGATAATGATGTTTCATCCCATTGCCCTAAGGTAGGTTCCCTAAATGTAGCGCATTGATTTGCTGGTATTTTATCATAAATAGCAAATAAATTACTTATATCAGGTCCCTGCGTTTTATTAATAATATCAATTCGTCCATTAGAACTTGTATAATTATTCATATTATAATACAACCATAAAAAAAATATATATATTTATGTTATATAGAAAATGCATTTTCAAAAAATAGTATTGATAATAGCTATAGTATTATTAATAATAATACTAGTAGTAATAGGTGTAACGTTATCTAAATCAAGAAGGGAGGAAAATTGGCCTCCAATAGTTGGTGAATGTCCGGATTATTGGATTGATATGTCTGGAAATGGAGAAGCGTGCGTTAATTCAAATAGTTTAGGAAGATGTAATATACCAAATGATGCAAATGCAAATGCAATGAATTTTAATCAAGCCCCTTTTACAGGAGATAATGGTAATTGTTCTAAATATCGTTGGGCAACATCTTGTAAAGTAACATGGGATGGCATTACATCAGGAGTAAAAAATCCGTGTGATACTTCTTCATAAAATGATATAAGTATAAATATATTAAAATTTATAAAGTATATATTTATATGAAATTTACAAATGATTATAATTTTTTTTTAGAAAATGTAGATAAATTGTCAGATGAATTAATAGATGTAATTTATTCGTATATTCCAAAATCAGTGACAATATTTTTAACAAAAAAAAATTATATTAAAGAACATTACCTGTTAAGAAATTATATAAATAAAAGATACATTGAACAATATATAAGAACAATGGTAAGACAAGATAATGAATTTGTGTTTAATCTGTTGTTAGTTGAAAATTATAAAAGATGGTTAAATATGAAAAAATATTATTATAAAGAATGTATTTATGGTAATTATATAAACTTTTTAGAATCTTATACAATAGATAATAAATCATTAAAATGTAGAAAATTAATAATAAATTTATTTGAAGAACAAGGATTGAATAAAAACCAACATAAAAAGAATATAATTAGATATATAAGATGGACAACTTAAATATGAACAATTTATTAAATCGTGATGAAGAAGCAAACAAAATAAAAATGATATTAAAAGATTTTGAAGAAAATAAAAATAATTTAACAACAAAACGTGGATTATATATTTATGGTGACCCTGGTTCAGGTAAAACAACATTTATAGTAAATATTCTTAAAGAAATTAATTATGATGTAATAAAATATGATGCGGGTGATGTAAGAAATAAATCAATAATTGATACAATAACAAAACATAATATGGCAGATAGAAATATTATGAGTATGTTTGAAAAAAAAGTAAAACGTATAGCAATTATAATGGATGAAATAGATGGTATGAATAATGGGGATAAAGGAGGAATAAATTCGTTAATAAAAATAATAAGACCTAAAAAAACAAAAAAACAAAAATTGGAAGAAACAACATTAAATCCAATAATTTGTATAGGTAATTATCATATTGATAAAAAGATAAAAGAGTTAATGAAGGTATGTCATGTAATAGAATTAAAATCTCCAAATAAACAACAAATATTATTAATTTTAAAAAAACTGATCCCATCTTTTATTTCATTAAAGGATGAAGAAATAAAAACAAATATAATTAATTATATTCAAAATGATTTAAGAAAATTAAAGACGATTTATGAATTATCAAAAAATAATGATAAAATATTAAATAACAATAGTATAAAAAATATATTTTTACAAAAATCATATAATGATGACACAAGAAAAATAACAAAAAAATTAATAAATAATAATTATCCAATAGAAGAACATTTAACAATAATGAATGAAACAGATAGAACTATAGTAGGATTATTATGGCATGAGAATATTATAGATGTTTTAGAAAAAACATCAAAAGAAGAATCAATCCCCTTTTATTTAAAAATATTAGATAATATGTGTTTTGCAGATTATATAGATAGAATAACATTTCAAAAGCAAATATGGCAATTTAATGAAATGAGTTCTATGATAAAAACATTTAAAAATAATAAATTATATCATGATACGTTTGTATCAAAAAAAAAACAAAAATTTAATCCAGTAGAGGTAAGATTTACAAAGGTACTAACAAAATATTCAACTGAATATAATAATTCAGTTTTTATTCAAAATTTGTGTCAAGAATTGTTAATGGATAAGAATGATATGTTTGCATTTTTTTTACTTTTAAAAAGTAAATATAATAATGATAGTGAAATTTTTGCTTTATTTGAAAACGTGGATATATCAAAATTAGATATAAATAGAATATATAGATATTTAGAAAAATATACAAAAGAAAATACAAGCGAAACAGATGAAAAAGATGAAAAAGATGAAATAGATGAATTGTAAAAATAATAAATAATACGTGGTTATTTATTATTAAATATATTTTGTTTCATAGCATAATGAATAAGTATTTAAATATTTCCTAACATAATATTTAAATAAAAGTGAAAAGTTATGATTTAATTTTGGGTTGAAATAATAATGAACGTTGCATCCATTGTTGTTTGACATCTGGAGATACATTTGTAAAATAATGATTTTCATATTGTTCTGGAGAATCATAATAAAGCATTAAAGGTTCATTTCTGCCATTAAACGCGGTTGCATCTGTAACTTTAAAAAATATATTTTCTTCAGAACTACCAACCTTAATATTATATTTAGTTCCTGTTACTGCATTTATAATACGACTTCCTTGACATCCTGAACCATAATTTTTAATAGTAATACGCTTATAAAATTTGCCATCAACCCAAATGTTATTAAATGGAATAGTATACTTTTCATAGTTATTATTTAATTTTTGAAATGCTGGGGTAGTATTTTTTTTTGTTGTTATATCATTAACAAATTCATTGTCAAAATCATGGTAAGTCATTATATTTATATAAAACATATCTTTAAATTGTTTATAAATAAATATTTTATGCGTTAGACTTAAATTCATAAAGTTCTTGTGTTAGTTGTTTAATTTTTTTAAGAAGTTCATTTATTAAAATATTTTTATCTGATAATTTTTTTTCATATTCATTCCGAAGAGTTGTAATACAACTATTAACCGGATTTTGAAATAAGTTTTGCTGTAATATGTTATTGTGATTTTCTAATTGTTTGGCTCTTTTTTCTTCCATTTTAACAATTTGTTCTAATAATTTAGGTTTGTGTTCAGGTTTGCCAAGGTCGTATTTTTCTAAAAGTGTATTCATATCATGCATATAAAATTGTTTTAAAATAGGTTCTTTTACAAAATCATCAACTATATAAGGCGATAGACCTGTTTTAGTTTGTTGTGGATTTTCCAATAATTTTTCTTTATTTAAAGAATTATGTTTATGTGAAAAAACTAGTATAGACTTTAACGAGTTTAATTGAATTAATGGAATAGTATATCCTTTGGTAAATTTGTGTTCTTCTGCCAACGCAATTTCATCATCATATTTAGTTTGAAAAAGTAATTCTTTTTTAAAAGCAAATGTAGCAGCAGTAGAATGGTATTGTTTATAAGGTCCACATTGATATACCTTATTTGTAGAATTAAAATAAATATGCATTTCAGATGAACCCGCAATTAAATATGTAGGGTTTTGTTGTAATGTGTCAACCGCATGCGATATACGTTCAGGTGGATAATAATCATCATCATCCATATAAATAATAATATCTCCAGAACACTTTGTATGCATTAAATTTCTTTTTTTACCCAGAAGCATTTTTTCGTCGTAATAAAAGTATTTAACTTGTGGAATATGTTTTACAAGTTCTTCAATAGGGTCAGTTCCATCATCAATAATAATCCACTCAATTCTATCTTTAGGATATGTTTGATGTTCAAAACATTTAATCATAAATGGAATAAAAGGTCTTCTATTAAATGTTGGAGTACATAAACTAACAAAAGGAGGAAGAGAATTTGTATTTTGTTGTGTCATAATTTAAATTATAAATAATATTTAAATTATAAATAATATTTATGTTTAAGTCCATCTAATATCATATTTTTTTAAATTATTAACCAATTTGATATTTTTTACTTTGTTACCTCCTTTTAATGTTGGCGTTTCATGGTTATCCTTTTTTGGTATTCTAAATGTGCCTTGGGTTCTAATTGTATCTAATTTGTTATCATTAATTGGTATACTTTTACAAATTTCTACTAAATTTTTATTAGAAAATGAAACATTTGCTTGTATAATTTCATTTATGTGTTTAACTGATATAAATCCATCACCATCCGGTTGAGGATTTGTATATAATTTCATAAAATATGCAAAAATAACCGCAACTATAATACCAATAATAGAATTAGTCCCCAAATATTTAATCCCATTTGAAAATAAACTTAATGTAATCAAAATAAATAAGAAAAACTTTTTATATACAAATGTGTTTTGTAAAAAGTTAAAAACGTTATAATCAACATTATTATTTGTATTTTTAATTTTATATTTAGCAAATAGTGGAGCAATTAATCCGTAAATAGTGAAAAATGCTGGTGTAGTAAATACCGATAATATTCCAATAGGTAACCAAATAAAGAAAAATAATAAAAATTTCATAAAACGTAAGAAAGTGATTTGTTCAACTGATTCCCATTTGTTAGTTTTATCATCTATATCTCTAAATAATTGTGGTATATTTATAATATGGTAAAAAATACTGATACAAACATTAAAAAAATACAATGCAGTCCATATAAATATTCCAAAACTGCCATAAAGCAACATAATAACAGATTCTGGAAGATGACTTAAGTAATAAAAAATGGTATTAATAGCGAGAAAATTTTTAGCAACTAAATTATCATAAACAATTGAAAAAAATAATGACGGGTTTGCTAATAATCCAGAATTTGGGTCGGCAGATTTTTTTAAATAACATAACAAATTCTCATTAAAACTATCTAAATATTCTTGGGAATTAAATGTAGTTTTTTGTAATGATATGTTGTCATTTTTAGAAAAAAATAAAGGTTTCATAATGTTTATATTAATTTCAATATCTTTAACTACGCGATCCTTAATAGTATAAGGCGCTAATTCAATATTATCAGGTAAAATATTAGATTGAGCAATCTTGGTAGTATATAATCCAAGTCCTCCAATAATAAAAACGGATATTCCTATAGTAAAAACAATACTAGATATATAATTTTTAATAAAACCTTTAAAATCAGGAGTAGTTGAATTACCAGTTTCTTCTTTTTTTTTTTCATCAATAGCGTTTGTATTTTCAGTTTGTGACATTATAGTTATAATAAATATATATTAAATTCTGGTAATTTATATAAATAAGATAAATAAGATAAATAAGATAAATAAGATAAATAAGATAAATAATATAAATAGAATTTATAAATAATTTAAATGGAAGATATAGAAGATATTCCTTTAAAAGAAGAAAGAGAATTAGATTTTAACGATGTTCTTATTTTACCACAACCAAGTAGTTTATCATCTAGAAGTAATGTAAATTTAGAAAGAACAATAAAATTTGTAAATGTAAATGAAAATGGCAATAACGAAAAATATTGGACAGGAATTCCTATTATTGCGTCTAATATGGATACAACAGGAACTTTTAATGTATATAATGTTTTAAGAAAATATAAAATGTTAACCGCTTTAAATAAATTTTATACAATTCAAGATTATATGAATGCTGTAAATTCGGGTATTAAATTAGATCCAGAATATTTTATGGTAACAACCGGAATTACAGAAGAAAATTTTCAAAATTTAAAAGAAATAGTATCGTACACAAATTGTAAATGGATTTGCATTGATGTAGCAAATGGTTATATGGATTGTTTTGTTGATTTTTGTATAAAAATTAGAAATTTATACCCGGATAAAATAATTGTAGCGGGTAATGTAATAACATCAGAAATGGTATATATTTTAGTTGTAAAAGCAGGTGTAGATGTAGTTAAAGTTGGTATAGGTTCAGGAAGTGCTTGTTTAACAAGATTACAAACTGGTGTAGGAAGACCTCAATTAAAAGCAGTAAACGAGTGTTCTGAAATGTGTAAATCATTAAAAGATGTAGGTTATACATCATATGTAATATCGGATGGAGGAATAAAATATCCAGGTGATATGGCAAAGGCATTTGGTGGAGGCGCTGATTTTGTTATGGCAGGAGGAATATTTTCAGGACATGATGAAAATATAGGTGAAATAATTGAAGAAAATGGAAAACCTTTTAAAATGTATTATGGTATGAGTTCAAAACATGCTATGGAAAAATATTTTGGTAAAATGGAAAGTTATAGGTCTTCTGAAGGCGCTGTTGTAAAAATTCCATATAAAGGTCCAATAGAAAATACAATTCAAAATGTGTTGGGAGGGTTACGAAGCACTTGTACCTATATTGGAGCAAAAAATATCGAAGAAATGTATTTAAAAACCTATTTTATAGCTGTGTAAAAAATAAAATCTAAATTGTATATATGAAATTTAATTTTAAATATACAATAATTTATGTCTTATTATGTTTATTTTTATTGATATTAGTATTTGTATTTGTATTTGTATTAATAAAATATGGTAAAATAGAAAATTTTGATAATAGAAAACATCCCATAGGGTATCCAAAAAATGCATTAATTAATTATAAAGATATAAATTCGCCGTTATATAGTCATAATGTAAATTTGCCAATAAATGACCCGATTAGTTGTAAAAATTTTTGTGGTCCAAACTCTCAATGTTTAATAACAAGAGAACAATGTACTTCTGATGTAGATTGTAAAGGTTGTACTAGAATACATCCCTTAGGGTATTATACTAATACTCAAATGAGTGCCTATCCAGGTTCAAAAAAATCGCAAATAAAAAGACCTTATGAAGGTGTAGATTTATGGGAAGACTCTTTTAATAAAGGTTTAGAATTATATAATAAAAAAAGAGATACATTAGATAAATATTCAAATGATATAACAGGAATTAATTCTTCGCCATATGAAGTAAAATATCCAATGACAATCTCAGCAACAGGTTTATTTTATGAAACAACTCCTCCAGCATCAAATAAATAAATAAATAAATAAATAAATGTTATGTGGCATACATTAATCCCACATTTCCACCAATAAAGTTAACAACATTTAGTCTTTCTTCAAATAAATATAAATCAAAGTTATAATCATAAATTCGCCAAGTAGGTTTATTAATGCCAATAATAGTTCCGGTTTCTGGATCGCAAATAGTTAAAGTTTGAGCTAATGGGTCTAATGGAGGAATGATTGTAGTAAATTCGAGTTCAATTTGATTAAATCTGCTCATATTTATTGCTCCTGATGGTTGTAGATCAGAATTATTTGAATGAATGCTAAAATTATAACAATATAATCCTGAAGGAGCGCTACCGGTAGTTCTAGTATATTTTTCAATATAATTAAATACTCCTGCAGGTTGTATATTTTCTCTATATGATCCATCTAACAAAATTCCCATAGCAATTAATATATCTTTATCATTTTGAGGATTATATGTTTGATTAATAAGAATTCCAGTTAATTTTCCATCAGGATTAACTCCGGGGCCTATATCAACGGGGGTTAATACCGAATTAATATTTCTATAAATTGTATAAGTTCCTAAAGTAGGTGCTTGTATAACATTTACTGGTAAATAATTATATGGCCAATTAGTATAATTAGACCATTCATTTCTTAAATTAGCGTCACTACGTTGAAAATAGAAAAGCCAATTAGAAATCATACCGATGGAATCTAAATCAATCTTATTTGGTCCTGTAACATTAGGAAATTTTTTTTCGTGTACTTGTTTTATTAAATATGTTTGCTCTTGCAACGCAAATAATTTTTGTTCTTCGTTTGATAAAAAACTATAAGTACAATTTAAATGAATATCAGCATTCCATAATGTTCTTTGATCAGAATAAGAATTAATATCAATAGATACATCTGGTGGTGGTTGTAAAAACCGATAAAATTGCATATACCATAAATTAAAATTAGGAGCAACATATGGATAATTATTAGTGGCGTCAAATACATCGCGAATTACAAAAAGTTGATTAATTGGTTTCAATGTAATATTTATATGTAATTCATTGTATTGCAATGATGTTAATGGAAATGCCATTTGAGTTTTTAACCCAAACCAATTGTTTAAAGGTATATATAAAATTCTCCCTCGAATAGATGGTTCAGGTCCTGTAAAATCTCCAGTATTATATGCATTTGGATAAGAGTTAACCCGAGAATTGGCGTTAGCCGGATCATTTAATTCAGGTACCTGTCCAATCATATTATTAAATAAATTAAGTTTAATAGCATTATAATCACGTTGAACAGATGCTAATAAATAATCTCCAGAATATTCTTGTAATGTATAATTTCCACATGTAATACTTATTTTGGATATAATTTTGGCTCCAATATTGTCAATCCATTTAAATTCATATGGCGCCCATTGTTCAATATTTCCTAGACCTTGAGAAGTAGATTGTAATGTTATTTGTTGTGGTGGTAATAATGGACTCCAAATATTAGGTAATGCTATGGATAAATAACAATCCATTAATAAATCAGCATAACGTTTAACTTTAAATGTAAATGTAGACTCTTCTGAAAGTCGTAAAGTTTTTGAGCCTTCATAATCTAATCTAAATTTTTGAAGCCCGAAATTAGTATATTGATGAAATACCGATTTAAAAAAACTTTTAGTAGGGTTTCCATTTAGAACAATATTTTGTTGTCCTTGAGATACAAGTTGCATTAATCCTCCTGGCATATATTATAATATAAAAATATATTTAATTCTTTATTTATAATAATAAAATTATTTATTGTATTGTACAATAAATGAAATAAATTTTTTAGTAGGGTACAAATCAATAACATCATATGCATTCCACCCACGATTAATAAAATAGGTTTTAAGTTCATGTATAACTTTAAAATAATTTGAAAAATGCATTTATAATATAAATATTATTATATTTATATTTTATTTATACATAATATAATATAATATGGAAAATCCAAATAATATTTATGAAGAAAAAACAAAAGAAGTAATAAATAACACGATAAACTCAATAAAAAATTTAAAAGAATCAACTGCGATAGTTTTAATTACTACAATTACACTTGTTATTATTTTTATTGCAGTTATTGTATATTTTTATTATAGTGGTTTAAGAAGTAAAAATTGTTCTTTGATGGATTCTATTTATGGTAGTGTAAATGGAAAAATAAGATCTATTGATAATTCAGAACAATTTAATTACACATTTAAAGATTATTATATTAAGACAGCATATAATTGTTGTAGTGGAGGGAATTATAGAAATAATTATGTAGATTTATGTATTTTAAAAGATTTATTAAAACAAGGAGTAAGAGGTCTTGATTTTGAAATTTATTCAATTAATAATAACCCAGTTATATCTACTTCTACAAGTGATAGTTATTATATTAAAGAAACCTTTAATTATATTAATTTTGTGGATGCAATGAATGTAATTCGTGATTATGCTTTTTCAACTGGAAATTCGCCTAACTCATTAGATCCAATTATTATACACCTTCGTATTAAAAGCGCAAATCAAAATATGTATAAAAACTTTGCTAAACTTTTAGAAAGTTATGATTCTATTTTATTAAGTAAAGATTACGATTCAGAATTTTATGGTAAGAATTTTGGAAATGTAGAATTAAAAAAATTGATGGGTAAAGTTGTTATTATTGTTGATAGAAGTGATGCATCATTTTTAGAATGTCCTGAATTTTATAAATTTATTAATATAACAAGTAATTCTGTATTTATGAGAGCACTACATTATTATGATATTAAGTATACTCCAGATATGAATGAACTGATAGATTTTAATAAACAAAATATGACAATAGGAATGGCAGATAAAGGTTCTAATCCAGATAATCCAAGTTCTCTTGTTATGAGAGAAATGGGTTGTCAACTTTTAGGGATGAGATATCAAAAAATTGACACTAATATTGAAGAAAATGATATATTTTTTAATGAAAATGGATATGCGTTTGTTTTAAAACCAGAAAAACTGCGTTATATTCCAGTAACTATTCCATTGCCTCCTCCTCAAAATCCAGAATTATCATATGCTACAAGAACTATTCAATCAGATTTCTATAAATTTAATATTTAAAAATCAAATCATTTATTTAATATATTTTATATAGTTATATTTTATATAGTTATATTATGAAAAATATATGTGATAAAAAAATGACATTTAATGATTGTGAATTAGCAATATTAAGAGCGGCGATTGATAAAGCAGAAACAAAACAAGGAAGAAAAACAGCAAATTCGGGCGAAATTAAACAAATTATTGAAATAGTTGAACAATTTTTAAGAAAAAAACAATTAATTTGTTATGGTGGAACAGCAATTAATAACATTTTGCCAAAACAATCTCAATTTTACAATAAAGATATTGAAATCCCAGATTATGATTTTTATAGTTCAAATGCGTTAAATGATTCTAAAGAATTGGTTGATATTTATATATCAAGTGGGTTTCAAGAAGTTGAAGCTAAATCTGGGCAACATCATGGAACATATAAAGTTTTTGTCAATTTTATTCCAGTTGCAGACATAACATTTATACCAAAAGAACTTTTTAATGCGATTAAAACGGAATCTATAAAAATAGCAGGCATCTTGTATTCGCCTCCCAACTTATTGCGGATGAATATGTATTTAGAATTATCGAGACCAGCAGGAGATATAAGTCGTTGGGAAAAAGTGTTAAAAAGATTAATATTATTAAACAAACATTATCCTCTTTCAGAAAAACAATGCTCAACTATTCAATTTCAACGTCAAATGGATGATTCAGAATATGCAAATAATATTTATGAAAATGTTCAGCACACATTAATGGACCAAGGTGTAGTATTTTTTGGAGGTTATGCTTTATCTATGTATTCTCAATATATGCCAAAAAATTTAAAACATAAATTGGAAAAAATACCGGACTTTGATGTGCTTTCTGAAGAACCAATGCTTACTGCTCAAATAATTAAAGAAAGATTATCAGATTTAAATGTTAAGAATGTAAAAATTATTAAAAGACCCGGAATTGGCGAGGTAATTGCGCCACATTATGAGATTAAAGTAGGTAAAGATACTATTGTATTTATTTATCAACCATTGGCTTGTCATAGTTATAATATTGTAAAAGATGGTGGATATGATGTTAAAATAGCAACAATAGATACTATGCTTAGTTTTTGGTTAGCATTTTTATATGCTAATAGACCATATTATGATAAAGATCGTATTTTATGTATGTCTAAATATTTATTTGATGTTCAAGAAAAAAATAGACTATCTCAAAAAGGACTTCTTAAACGCTTTAGTATTAATTGTATGGGTCATCAAGAAACAATTGAAGAAATGCGCGCTGAAAAGGCAGAAAAATATAACGAATTAAAAGATAAAAAAAATAGTAGTGAATATGAAGAATGGTTTTTACGATATAGACCACTAGACAATGAAGACAATGAAGAAAATACTAACAAATTAAATAAAAATAAAACTAACAAACTTAAATCGAATAAAACTAACAAATTTAAATCAAATAAAACTAATAAATTTAAATCAAATAAAACAAAAAAACGCAAAGGAACATTTTTTAAAAATATGTTTTAAAAAGTATTTTAATATATTAAATATTAAATAATTAATATATTTATAATTTTATGCCCAACCCAATGTTTAAATAATGCCAAAAACTTTTTTTATCTTGTAAGTTACAAATGCTAGTATCTAAAATAATAGTACTCCAAGTTAATTTATTAGATTTAGATAATGTATCACTAATTTCACCTTTGTATGCTATAAATCCAATAACTAACAATATAACAATAAAGTAATAAATGAATGATTCTATATTATTAATAATTTTGAAATCGTCTTGTTTGACTTTAAATAAACGTATTTTATATGGATAATTTAATGTTATCCAATATTTATTATCGTTATATATTGTTTTATCATTAGAATCAGTAATTTTACACTCAAGATTTAAATAAAAATCTTTATTTAATTCAATAAAATAAATGATAAAAATAAATAATAGAACTAATGCTGATATTCTCATATCTAACCGCATAACAATTAAAAATCCAATAAAATATATAATAGAGTATAATAGTTTTTCAATTGGAGGAGTAAATTCTAATTTACCTGTATTAGATACAAGAGTTACTGAGAAGAAAAATAATAAAAAAGCGCTAAATAACTGTATAGATTTATGGCTTGTAATAGTTCTAATTTGCATACAAGTAAATAAACTATTTCCTATATAGTTTGTAATTAATAAAAGATAAAAAATGGCAAATGATTTTATAATATCTGATTGGTTTTCTGTTAACTCTAACATATAATATATACATTTTAAAATTTGCTAAATTTTTTTACTATTTTTGATAATAAATAATAAATAAATCCAAATAATGCGCATGTAAAAATTAATCCATTAAAATTATAATTTCCATCTGAGTGACAAAAAAATGGTAAGTATTTAAATAAGTTTTTTTTAAAAAAGGGTAATTGAAATAACAAATATAAAACGGATAATAATAATGGCGCCTGTAATTCATCGTAAAGCGAATCTAATGAATTGTAATTTTTTTCGCTATTATAATAATTATTAATATTATCATTGTCATCATTAATATAATCTTTGGATAATGGTTGTGGAATATAATTTGGTTGTATTTGAACATCACTAGTTAGTTGTTCAGTATGTAAAGGAATATCTCTACTTGGTAAAGTTGTGGCTCCTGCTAAACTAGCTTGTTGTAACCCATTAACTATTTGACTTATGGTGCTTTGATCAAGAGTTAATTGAGAGGGTTTTTGCGATATTTCTAAACTAATATTACCTCCTAAAGAACCCCCAGCAGAAGGGTCTGTAGGCAAATCATTTATACTTGTTGTATTAATTTCAGCCATATTATATTATCTAAAGATTCGGACATTTTTATATTTACGCAATTTTAATTGTATTTCTATTTTTTTCACATGTAATAGTATTTTTTTCTAATTTATAACATTTATTATCAAATTTATATATTTGATCTTCTATTTCTTCCATAGGTGGTGCTGATATAATTCTACAATGTTTGCCTTTACATACTGCTCTAAAAAAAGTGGCTAATCCAATTCCTAATAATATTGACATTATTATTTTACCAGTATGACTATGAACAAATTTATCCAAATACATTTATATTATGTTATATAAAATTTTAGAAGACAATCAATATTGATTTTACATTATTTAATATAATAATGTAAAATTGTAATAAAGTAACAAAAAGGAAATCATCTATTTATTCGCACCATATTTTTTTAGTTTTTCCATCATATTCAACCGCAAATTGTTTCTCAATCATCCATTTATTTATATGTAAATCATCAAGATAAATATCCGCTAAAATTCTACCATATTTTTCGTTTTTAACATTTTGTAAAGTAACCTTTTTATGCATAATTAATTGTGAAAGAGAATCGCGCGCTAAAATGGCAAGTGCCTTTTCATTTTTATTTTTACTTTTAATTTCTGGTGTATCTATTCCATTTAATCTCACACTGAATCTAAATAATGAAGAGTTTTCATAAGGCATTTTAGACGCAATTGTAATGGTATCTCCATCATATACTTTTATTACATGTCCTGAAGTTATAGGATATGTAAATTCAATAGTATCACTCCAATTTATATTTTCCATTAATAATATAATCTAAATAGTGTTTAAATTAAAATATAACTATTATATTTGTTACTTTTGAATAGGAATAGTTCTAACAGAAAATGGGTTAATTGGGCAAGATGTTTCAACTGGTTTAAATTGAAAACATTGTTCAGAAGCATCTTTATATTGATTTTTCATATAATTTTGGGGAGTTGGATAAACATATATAGTTTTAAATTCTGGTCCAATAACATAAACACAAAATAATCCAAGAGCAAAACTAATTAAAAATATAGGCAATGATATATAATTACTTATCATATATAATTTATAAATATTTTATAAATTATATTTACTTCTAAATTAAAAATCTAAATTAAAAATCTAAATTAAAAATCTAAATTAAAAATCTAAATTAAAATCTACCTCTATTAAAACTATTTATATTTTGTTCCAAAATGGTAATTAATGAATTTTTAAGCATATCATAATTAGTAACCCCATCTTTTAGAGAATATAATTTTAATAATCTATCTTGTTGTGATTTGGGTAACTCATTAAATAATGTATTAACAATATCTGATTCAAAATCATATTTTCCGTCTGCTAAAATGTGAGGTGGAAATAAAGTTTGCTTGGGTAAAAATAAATTACATGAAGTGCCAGACTTTCTAGATTTAACGCATTTATTCATAAAATCTTGTAACCATTCAATGTCTTCCATTAATAAATTTTTAAGTTGTTCAGGCATTTTTTTCCATAAATCATCATATTCTTTATTTGTCCATTCTGTTATTTTATCTCCAGATTGATTAAATAAAGGGTTTGTTGCATATTTATTTGTTAAATTAGATTTATCTGCAAATTCTGTTTGTATAATTTCTACTTCTGTGCCTTCGGCATCATCTTCTTCTAAAATTATTTCACCTCGTTTCATTTTTTTAGTTTTGTTAAATTTATTAGGTTGATTGTCTTCTTTTTTAGTTTTCTTTTTGTCTTTTTTAGTTTTCTTTTTGTCTTTTCTAACCCCCTTAACAAATTTGATTACTTTATCTTCCCCTCCAGCAAAAAATTCGTTACTTTCTAAAGAATTAGGTAATTGAATTAATTTATATGTATTATCAAACTCAACTATATTAACTTTATATTTTAAAACTTGTATTTCTTTAAGTTTGGGTATCATTTCATTTATATAAAAAGTAGTGGCTTGATTTAAAATTAATTCATTGCTAGTATCCATATATTCTTTAATCATTTGTTTAAAAGGAATAATAAATCCTTTTCCGAATTCATCAATTGTTTTTTTTAATAAATCACTTTTTTCAGGATTATTATTTCTAAGTACATTAGTTTCAATTATAAAACCAGTAAATTCCGTTTCACTTTTAAGTTGTTGTGTAATTTTGTCAAAAATACTAACAACATCTTGATTAAAAAAAAGTGCATTATTTTTTTCTTTTATAACTTGTAGTTTAATGCTTTCAATTTGCTGTAACCCATCTCTAATAAGTGTATCAATCTGATCTCTAAATGCATAATTAATTTGAATATCTAATGGGCAAGGTTCTGTAAAATCGCCACATTTTACAAGAAATGTTTTGAGTAATTCGTTATGATTAGTTGAAACCTTAAAAATAGTGTTAACGTGTCTTTTACAATTAATACATTCGTGTTTAGGTAATTTAGAATATTCAACTCTTTTTTCTCTTTTAGATTTGTTACTTGTAACAATAGGTTTGACATATTTTTCATAATATACACTTTCATATTTTTCTTTTAATTTATAAAATTCATTAATAGCTTCAATAGGTATTAGTGATTGTTTTTCAGTCATTATAAAATATATCTATATATTTATTTGTATATTTATATTAGTATAAAGTAATTTATGAATAATTTAAAATTAATTTTCATAATGAGGTAATCCAGTAATTAATTCTTGTTGGGATTTAATTTTGGAGTCATGAAAATTTCTAATTTTAGATAATATATATTGTTTTTTTAATAATTCTTTTTTTTCTATTTCTTCTTCGCTTAGTTTTCCCTTGTATTTGTACAAAAGGAAACCTCCTAAAATAATAAAAAACATAAATGTTAATGCAATATTAAATATTAAATGTTGATAGTTTTCTTTAAATTGATGGCATTGTTTAAGAGTTTCGTTAATAAAGTATTTAACTCCAGGTTCAGTTAACATAGGACTATTAGATTTTATTGAATTCATTAATAAATACATTTAAAAAACAAAAAAAAATAATACTAATTAACTATATGGATATATCTTTTCAGTCATTAATATTTTTTATTATAGTAACAATTATTTATTTTGTATTTCCAAGCATAGGTAAACCTCAGTTAAAACTTATAGATTTAACAGAAGAAGGTGTGAGTCCGGATTTTTATAATAGAAATATAAAAAGTTTAGCCTTTTATTTTGGACTAGTTGTAGTAAGTCAATTATGTTTAAATGTAGGTTATTTAATGTCTAAATGTGGTGGTTCATTAGATAAAAATATTGGTGCGGCGGCATTATTTACGTTTATACCTTGGATTTTAATTTTTGGTGTGATGTTAGCAGTGTTAATAATTTTTCCAAATTTTAAAAGTGCATTTTCCAATGTAATAGGATATTATGTTGTTGCTGGAGGAGCAAATGATCTATTTGGTTCAATATTATTGGGAACAGATTTGAATGAAATGATAGAAACAACAAATGATGAAACAGAAAAGAATAAACTAACAAAAGCAGCTGAAGCAATAATTAAAATATGCGGAAATAAATCAATATTAATTAATCAAATGAATCCAAATAATTTTTTGCAAATGTGGGAAACATTAAAACCATTAATGATAACGGGTTCGTATGATAATATGGAGATAAAACAGCAATTATTAGATTTAGTAATATTAAAAGATAATATAGGTGAAGCATTTTGGTATTTATATACCTCAATTTTAATATCGTCAATTGTATATTATAATTTAGCAACAAGAGGTTGTATTAAAAGTGTGGAACAAATAAAATTGGATCACGATGATTATATAAAAAAAGAAGAGGAATTAAATAAACAAAAAGAATTAAATAATTCTACACAATATGTAGTTTAATGAAAATATGTTAAATAATATAATAGAAACATATAAATTAATATACCTAAAATTATAGAAAATAACCACAATGGCAATATTGTTTTATTTTTATATCCTATGCCAAAAGTTCGGAGTGAAGTATCTTTATTATATAAAAAACTGGGTTTTATCATTTGAACTATACTAAAAATAACTAAAAATATAACTATTGATACTAAAGTTATATTATTTTTTGTAAATATTCTTAACATATATATATTATAATTATTACTTTTTTATAATATATATTTTTTAACGCCTTTTAATAATAATCTCCAACATTATCAGTTTCATCACCCCATGGATCGCCATCATCATAATCATCGGTTGAATTCATATCCATTGCAAGGTCTTCATCAATATCTTTTTCTAAATTCATTTCTTCTATAGCATCATCAATATCTAAATCTACATCATCTCCTAATGCGCCTTTTTTCTTTAATTTATTTTGAATTTTGGATACATTTTCAGCAATTTGTTTATCATGTTCAAAATGTTCAGGATCGTATTCTTTTATTCCTTTTGACATACCTAAACTATATAATGGTCCTAATTTATGATGTTTTAAAATAGTATCTACTGCTCTTTGGTCATCAGTCATATCTCTTAGTTTATCTGTAAAATCATATTTCTCGGCTTCTTTTAATTTAAATACTTTATCTTGAATGTCATAATAAGATAAATTGATAGTTTTCTTAGAGCGCATCATTATGCTTAAATAAGAAGTAATTAATTTGGCAACTTCTTGATTTAATTTCATAACATCACCTTCAATAAATTCTTGTTCTGATTCAGTAAATTTGAGTTGTTGTTCTATTAAAAAATCAGCAGAGTATAAATCAGATTTATCTGCATCATTATCTACTAATATTCGGGTTATCATACTAGGATCTTTGGTTAAATAAATATAATCCGTTAAAACACTAAATAAATAATATTCATATAATAACATAGTAATTCGTTTGTCAAAAGAATTATATATTTCTTTATCGCCTATTTGAATATTTGTTAGTACAGGAGTATTTTGAGATAATAAATAAATTCCCCTGCTTTTAACCATTACTTCATTTAAAACATTTTTTATCGAAGAATTTCCATAAAATTTTTCTATTGGTTTATAAAAATTAGATACCATTTCTTTCACTTCATTAGAGTGATTTTTAGCCAATCCCCAATATTTAGGAGGTTCAATCGTTTGAAATCTTTGATTAAGTATCATAGATGGAAATGTAATTACAAACAATTCAATATAATTTTTAATAAAATTAACATAATTGTATAATCCATCATCAGAAATTTTAATATCAACATTTCTGGGTGTTTCATTAAAACTCCACACACTTATCTTTTGTATAAACTTTGTAATATTTTTTAGTTCAATAGAACTGACTTTTGCCTTTATTTTTATAAATTCAAGTAATTCATTTTTCATTTTGCTAATAGATGTTTGAAGATAATCTTTTAAATTTCTCATTTCTTTTGTATCTTCTTCAATTTTCACATCATATGTATCTAATAATTTGTCTAATTTTTGAATAAAAACTTGTGGAACATTATCATCATTGTCATTATCAAATTTAAGTAACAAGTTGGTTAAATTATCAACACATTGTATATTTTTTGAATTTAATGAAATATTAAGAATATTATTTCTGCTTACAATTTGAAATAAACGCAAAAATTGTTCTTTTGTATAATTTCTGCCGTCTCTTTTTAGTTTTGTTATTTTTTCTTGAATTGAATCCATTTTTTTTAGATAAAGTGGTTTATCTACACAAAATATAGCAAGTTCTTCAGATAATGGAATTGAAGATTGAAACTTGCATAAAGTGATAAATGCGTGATATATAGTTTCTTCACTAAAATCATTTGATAAAACAGGAAAAGTTCTTTTAGTATTTATATCTGATAACATTATGGCACTTTGAGTTAAAATTTTAATATCGCGAACTAAAGATGTTAAACTGGCAACTGTATTATTATAAAGTTCAATATTCTTATCGTTATTTATAAAATATTGCAATGATGTTATATTTTTATTTTCACTTTCATTGCAACAAGCATTATCCATAAATAACTGACCAGCAGACTTTAATAATAAATCTTTTTTTTCAACCAATTTTTGAATAGATTCTTGAATTGCGAATGAAAATGCAATTATTTTAGAATCAATAACTAACATTTTTTCTAATTGTTTGTAGTTTCCTGCGTATAATTCATCCTGTAATTTGTCAGTAAATCCTTCAGACACATTTTCTAAATGATTAATATGAAATTTTTTTAAAGAAGGTAAAAAATTAACCCACTTAGATAAATTATGTTCCTCTGGAATAAATTCTGGCGGAGTAATTAACACATATTCAGTTTTTTCTTTGATTTTGTGTTCAATTTCTGCGTTAGACATTAAATATCTAATTATAAAAGATTTTAAAGTAGTTACAATCTTTTCTTGAGACTTAGGTAAAATATTCCATGGAATTGTGGATGAATCTCGACTTTTTAAGGCAACACATGCAATATAATTAACAGAACTATCATCCCCTTCTCCTTCAAATGGAAACCCCACAAATGAACGTATACACCCAGGAGCAGTTTTACGAGTTCGTATTGGTGGGATACTTGTTTGAATCGCTATTAAATAAGTGCCAAGTGTTAAATATAAAATAGTTGAAGAATATAAAGTGCCGTATGATGGTAATTTTTTGCCTTTTTTTGCGGTTTCCTCTTCTCTTTTTCTATATGCCGGTTCTTTTTCAATAATTTTTGTATCGCTCATTAGTTCAGTAACTACCCTCACAATAAATTCACGCAATTCTTCAATATTAATTCCCATATTTGTAGCCAAAATAGATGTAACATTTGAAACAATTTCACCTTCCGGACTTAAACGTTGATCTCTTTTTTCTTTTTGTTTCTCTAATATTACCTCACCAATATCTTGTTCTAATATATCTCTACTTGTATCAACAAACCCTTCCTTATAACTTTCGGATACATCTAAATCAATGTAACAAATTACTTCTCCGCTGTGTTCATCTACCCACGCATCCCCATCATCTGAACGTTTTCCAATTGTTCTTTTTAAATTATTTAATACATCATCATATTTACTATTATTATTAATAAAGGTTGAAGCCAACATGTAGTGAAATTTAGGCAATAATTTGGTATTAGTTTCATTACAATATAACCACCACATGTTTTCCATTTCGCCATCATTTACATTTGGTACTAAAGGATTACCTTCATAACAATATAATGCTACAAATTGTACAATATCATTTTGTTTTTTAATAAAATCATTTTGTCCCATAATTAAATCACGTAATTTGGAATATGGAGATACAACTTTATCTTTTATTTCATCAACAACTGATAACCCTAAATTATACTGATAATTGTTATATTTTAAAAACTGATTTTTTTTCATATTTTCAAGTTTATCAAATGTATTTAGGTAATGTAAATATGATTTGTTTAATTTTGAACTTAATTCTGTTTCAGAAATTTCATAATTTGCATCAAATTGATCAATAATTTGTGTTAACGCATTTTTAACTAATGTATCTTTGGATACGTCGACTGATTCACATTTATTTTCATCTTTTTTTGTAGAATTATATATACAACTATAATCTAAATTACACAATACATCATCTTCTTTTATAAATGCTGTTGAATCCGTCTCATTATCTAATGTCCATTCATCATTATATCTAACATAATATTCTAATGTATTTGCAGTAGGTCCGTCATCATTATTCATTGTAGAAACTAAAATAGCGTAATCGCCTTCTTTTACCTGTTTTGCTTGATTAATAAGAGTAGTTGCCATATGTTCAGCAGCGTCTTCACTCATTTTAGGTTTAAATTCATTTATTAAAAATGTGTAAAAATCTGCTTCTGATAATCCATCTCGTTCTTTTTTATATTTTTCTTCAATAAGGTTATAGTTGGTAGTATCATAATCTTTATCATAATATATTAATTTGTTATTATCAGAAACTAAAGATTCTTCTGAGTAATATTTTTTGGCAATAATGTAAGAAGAACATTTATCTAACTTTTTATCATTTTCAATGATTGATTTAATGCGATCATTATCTTTATCAAATACCTCTTGTAAATTAGTAGGAAACATTAATGCTACATTAGATAATGCAACTCCTGTATTATATAAATTTCCATAATCTGCTAATGTTATATTTTTTAAAAAATTAGAACCACTAATAGTAAATTTATTTGGTTCAAACCCATATTTTTTAATAACTTCTTCTCGTAATTTATTTTCTCGTGTATTTAAAGTCATTAATTCAAATAATGGATTAGAAAAGGTGGAATCTTTTTTATCTTGAATTTTAGTATATCTTAAAGATGAAAATGCCATGCTGTATTCCTTAAAGTTTGAATTATATTCTTTGATTTTGTTAAATATAAAAGAATTAATTTCCTTATATTGCATATATGTTAAATCAATGGGATATATCATAAATGGTTCTAAATAATTTACAACATCAACTAAAGATAAGCGTCCTTTAATATATTTTTTAACAAGAGAAAACAAAATACGTGTTTTTGGTATAATTGTTCTTAAAAATATTTTATATATATCCAAATTTGTGATTTCTTTAGGTTTTTCATATTCAGTTAAATCTAATAAATATTGTTTTATATTATCAACAAAATTTGTATCATCATATTCTATTTCATTATCTAACCCGTCAATAGTAATTTTAGTTAGTTCAGTTTTTTGTTTAAGTAATTGCCAATAGTTTAAAAAATTAAGATTTAAATTGGATCGAACTAACAAATTTGTTCCTGGTAAATTAATTTGCGAAAACCGAACAGTAGGTTCTGGAAATGTAATAATTGAATTAATTGAAATAGGATCATTATCTGTTACTTTAACGCGATGTGCTACTAATTTGGATCCTTTAAAGTTGGTAGCTACTAATTTTTCTAACGCAAGATTATACTTTTGTATAATAAAACGTCTATTTGTTAGTTCCGAGTTTTCAACAATAGTTGAATATATATCTCCTAAGTTATCAACAATAGCATTAATATTAGTTTCTACATTTCCTTCAATAATAATTCCATTTGGTTCAGAAAATGTATCATTAACAGACTCTGAATTTATAGAATAAAATGGAGTCATATATTTATCAAATGATTGATAAGTAAAACTGGAATATTTGGCTTTATCAGTTTGTGATGATTTTTTAGTTATATACAAAGATGATATTTCTTTTAAATCTTCGTTTAGATTAATAGTTTCGTAATCATCATATCTTTTAAATTCCGAAGTGGTTTCAGTTGGATATATTTTTTTGATATTTTTTACAACCATCATAATCCAATATAAAGTATTTTTGAATTCAGATAAATAATCGGCCAATGGTCTATCATTTGCTGTGCGTTTAATAATTCCTGTAATATTTTTATTTGAATCAAAAGTTGATGATATTGCACGTAATTGTAAAAAACGTGTAATCATAATATGAATGCTATTTAAAACATTGTTAGTTCGTTTATAATTGGGAATAGTTGAAACCATTTCTTCTAACAAATCATTTGTCTGAGTTTCAATATTAAATCTATACTTATCTTTATCAATAGTAATGTATTCTTCAACTTGTATAACATCCCCAAACTCAATATCATTCATATCAAAAAAGATTCTTTTAATTTTTTCTTGAACAATGGTTTTTGGTATTTGTTCTTCTTCTTCTCCCTCTTCTGGAGTTTCTAAATTGTCTAACATTTCAATTGGAATTACTTTTTCTTCAATCGCTGGTCTAATTTCAAAAGTTTCAATGGGTAAGTCTTCAGGTATGCCTTGGTATGCAAAGTTAATAAATATTACGTCATTATCAGTAGTTCTTATTTCAATCATATCCTCTTCAAGATTTGTAATTTTGCCTGTTATAATAGTAGGAATATCTCCTCCAAAATAAATATTAATCCATGTTCCTGGCAATAAATCATTTTGTCTAGCATATCCACTTTCTTGATTACTACTAATTACTTTAATTGATTTAATATTACCATCTCCGATAACTCTATTAGGTGATATTTGCAATATAGTTTTTTCAAATGTTTCGCTATTGATTAATTTAAGTTTATACGGATCAATGTATTCAATTAAAAATACATTATCATTAAGTATTTCATTACTTGGGTCTGATATTAAAATAATATCACCTAGTTGTAATAATATTTCTTTTTGTTTAGAAGCGCGTATTTCTTCATTAGAAATGTCCTTAATAATTTCAGTTTCTTTATCAATGTCCTCTTTAGATTGATTGTCATTTTGTGTTAAAAATTCGTTAGACATCTTATATTTATTGTAGAAATTTTTATAAATCATTAAACTTCAAATTAAATTATGTAAATAATGAATGTATTTTTTTATAATTTATCTATAAAAAAATATATTATACAAATTAATATTCTATTCTACTAAAGCAATAAAATTTTATTAACAATTTTTTCTAGTACCATCAAAACATCCTTTTATTCCTTTAATAGTTTTGATTGCTTCTTCTATTGTAGCGATTAGCATTGTTTCAATTGAAGAAACTCCTTGAGATTTATTTATTAACGATATTCTTAGTATACTATCACTATCGTGCGGATGAATTTTTTTAAATCCGACATAATTTATGAACTTTAAGTCTGTGTAAAATATTTTATATAATTCATGATTTAATATATTTCCAATAGTATAATCTTCATTGATTAGTGTAACATCGTAACAATTTTCTAATGTATTATCTGATTGTGTAATTTCTACTTGATTTTGTTCTATAGATTGTTTTAATTCATCCAATTTTTTATATAAAATAATGCACGCTTTAATAATTATATCTTCATTATGATAAATTCCTACTGATTCAAGAATAAAATCAAAACTATTTTTAACTACATATCTCATTCCTTCTAAAAGTTTCCAATTGGCTGCTTCAAATTTGATTTGTTGTTCAGACATTCCTTCATCCTTCCATTTTTGTTTACGAATTTCTAATTGTTCTTCTATTTTTTCAGGATTAGGAGTAAACCCATAAGAACATGTTCCTGTAACATTAAACGTTGAATCTTCTCTGGATGTTCCTATTGAAAACTCACAGGTTAACTTAATTTTTTCTCCTGGTATTTCATCACTTAATTTAGGTCTTAAACGCAGAAAATCGATATAATATTCGCCATTACCAGTTGGAGGAATATAAGGAGGAAATAGTTGTTTTACATCATTATCTTCTAAATATTTATTTTTAGAAATATCTTTAATTTTAAAATCTTTGGTAGTTACAATTATACTTGTATCTGTTTTATTTTCAACATCTAATTCCAATAAATAATTTTTTATTGGAAATTCTTCTAAATTAGTAATACAAATGGGAATGCAACTTAATCGTTGTTTTACAATTTCATTATTTAGACGAGATGTATTAGTTATAATATTGGCCTTGTTTTCTTCATATGGGGTTGTTTTAAATACAACAATAGGAATATCAGATAATATAGTTCTTCGTATGCCATTAACATAACTTACATCTACGTTAGATATAGTAAAAGTCATTTTTCCGTCTTCTTCTTTTAAACCAGAAATTTTAGATGTCATTATTATAAATGTATATTTAATTGTATTTAATATAATATTAAATAAATATAATTCAATTTTTTTATTAATTTAATATTTTAATTAGTTAAAAATTCATTAGAAAAAACTTAAGGTAATTTAAATGAGCACTATTTTATATTATAGCAATTTTTGTGAACCTTCTAAAAAATTACTACAAAGTGTAACTAAAACTCAAAACACAAATAATATTCATTTTATTTGCATTGATAAAAGAGTAAAAGATACAAATGGCAAAATATTTATTGTTCTTCAAAATGGCCAACAAATATTAATGCCAGAAAATGTAACAAGAGTTCCTGCTCTGTTATTATTAAATCAAAATTATAAGGTAATTTATGGAAATGATATTTATAATTATTTAAAACCACAAGTAACACAACAAATACAACAAGCTACAAAAAATAATATGGAACCAATAAATTTTCAGGATGGATTTAAATCATTTGGTGGTTTTAGTGGAGGAATTGTTTCAGATAATTATAGTTTTTTGGATCAATCTGATAACGAATTAAGTGTTAAAGGAGATGGAGGATTAAGACAAATACATAATTATGTAACATTAAATGAATCCATGAATTTATCAATGAAACTTCCTCAAGATGATTTTGAGTATAATAAACTTAAGGAAGGAGAATTAAGTGTTGAGGCATTACAAAAACGAAGAGAAGAAGAGGTTTCAAATATAAATTATAAATAATTTATAAAAAAATATTAAACTATTAATTTAATCTATTTTATAAGTCTTGGTGATACTTCCGAATACTTCTCTCTCCACTATATTGACAAAATAACCCACAAAATATGTATTTACACCAATATATATATTTTGTATAGTCCGCATTTCTATTAGGATCGCCACAATTTCTACAAAAACACTCGGTTATAATGCGGTTATTATGTTTTTCCAATAATTCATTAGTTACTAGTTGCATTTGTCCCCTATGTTCTACATTAAACTCACCAATTAAATCTTGTACTTCTTTAGGTAATAAAAGTAAATAGTTCATTTTTATATATTTTATAAGATACATAATAATAATTAACTTTATAACAAATCAATTTTATTTTAAATTTTAAAATTTATAATTTATAAAAAATATTATTTAAAGAAAAACATTCATATTTAAATAACCTATATGACTACGAATTTAGTTACTGTATTTAATGATCATTTCTCAGAGTTTGTTTCCGATATACAAAGCATTTTTCCTACAGATACTGATATTTTAACTGCTAAAAATGCGTTACTTGCAATTAGAAAAGCAAATCCTAAGTTGTTAGTTAAAATTTGGTTTAAATATGTATATAATCCTTATAAACAGCATATTGATGCTGGGGATATTCATTTTTTTCTTACAAAGGATTATTCCCTTGATTTAGTCAAAAATGAAAATGCCGATAAAATTATGGAATCAATTGATCGTTTAAGAAATCCGATTAAAGAAATGACGCCTGAAAATCAGGCGAAATCAATGAAGTATATTCAAAATTTATCTAAATTAGCAATGTTAATTCAACCATAAGTTTTCTTTAATTATAATAATATATTTAAATAACTTTAATTTAAATATATTTCTTTTATTACTTTTATAATAATGTCCGATACAAAAAAATCAGTAGAAGATTTAATTCCATCAGATGAGTTTTATAAAATTATTAATGATTTTACATCTGATATTGTAATTACTTTTCCAGAGTATTCTGGTCTTATTTCTAAATGGTGGAATAGACCATCTAATAATGTTGAAGAATCAAAAAAAAAGGAAACTTTGTTTGTTTTTAGACATTGTGTGAAAATATTTCCGGAACGCTTCTTTGATGTGTTGTATAAAAATGTTGACATGTTTAAGGAGGAATCAGATGTTACTACAGAATTTTTACCTGGAATAGTTTTTAAACAATTATGGATACTTGATATAAGTGATAAAACAAAAGAAACCATATGGAAATATTTACAATTAATATTATTCTCTGTAATTGGTTCAGTTAATAGTACTTCTGAATTAGGCGATACAGCAAAATTATTTGAGGAAATAAATGAAGAAGAACTTAAAAAGAAATTAGAAGAAACTTTGGAAGGAATGCAAAATTTATTTGAGACTAAAAAGGATTCTTCTGGAATGGATTCTAATATTAATATGGAAAATATGCCTAATGCTGAACAACTTCATGAACACATTAATTCAATGATGGGTGGTAAATTAGGTAAATTGGCTTTAGAATTAGCGGAAGATACAGCAAAAGATTTAAATTTAGATATGGATAATACAGGAGATGCTAAGGATGTTTTTCAAAAACTATTTAAAAATCCTGGAAAAATGATGAATATGGTTAAAAATATTGGAAGTAAAATTGATGAAAAAATTAAATCAGGTGAAATTAAAGAATCTGAATTAATGGAAGAAGGCATGGAATTGTTAAATAAAATGAAAAATATGCCTGGAATGGAAGATATGCAACAAATGTTCTCTCAAATGGGCATTCCTGGTTTAGGTAAAGGTGCTAAAATAAATCTGGGAGCAATGGAAGCTCAATTAAATAGAAATATGAAAAATTCTAAAATAAAAGAAAGAATGAGAGCAAAGGTAGAGGCAAATGCCAAAGCAAAAGAACAAAATGAAATGGCATTATTAACTAATAGCGAAACTCCAGCAGATATTAGCAAAGAAGAAGAAGAAGAATTATTGAAAATTTTTAGCACAGGAGAAAATGTAGAAAAAACTCCAAGAGGAGCAAAACCGCCTAAATCAAATAAAAAAAAGGGAAACAAATAATTTTATAACTTATATAAAAGTAACCCAAATTTTTAAAATTATATATAATATATAATGACAACTCCATTTTGGTTCAATGACCCAATCATATTATTTAATAAAGAAAGTATTCTAGAAATATGGCCTACTCAACAAATGAATTTTGAGGCTAAATTAAACGCAATAAGCAGAATAGTTATAATTATGTCTCTTTTAGGATTTATTTTTACAAGAAATTCCAATTTAATTATAATTGGAATTGTAACATTAGCCATAATATTTACTCTTTATAAATTAAGAAAACAAACTATTATTAAAGAAGGGTTTTCTGTTAATCCATCTATGCAACCATCTGCTTTATCACCAGCTCCTATGACTACTAATCCAGTAACTTTAGAATCCGTTTTGCGATCAGAATTTCATCCAACAACTAAGAAAAATCCATTTGGTAATGTTTTGCTAACTGATATTGCAGATAATCCTAACAGAAAAGCAGCAGCTCCTAGTTTTAATCCTGATGTATATGATGACATTACTAGTTCTGTAAAAAAACAAACTCAAATGTTAAATCCTGGCATCATTAATACTAACAAACAATTATATGGTGATTTGAAAGATAATTATGATTTAGATAATTCAATGATGCGATTTTATTCTACAGCCAATAGTAGAGTTGAGAATGATCAAGGAGCGTATGCAAAGTACCTTTATGGCCAAATGCCATCAAGTAAGAGTTCTGGTCCAGACGGTGCCTACCAAAGAGTTGCGGATTCGTATCGTTATATTTTAATTTAACACCATTATTCGTAACAATTTATTTTTTCTCCTTTGTTATTATAACCTCATATTTATGTGACTATAAACCAACAAAAACGACAAATATGAAATTACATTATTTAAATAAACACGCAACTTTTGAAGAAAGACAAAGTCGATTTCCATTTTATTGCGAAAAATGTGACTTTGGTTGTTTTGTAGAAGTGTTATATACCAGACATTTAGAAACAAAAAAACATATTAATAATTAAATTGAGAAAATATTATTGTAGTAATATATATAAAATGGCTTACGTCTCAGACTTTACATTTAATGGTATGTCAAGAATCGGAAATGATTCATGTTCTCAAGATCAAAATTCAATTCAAAACTCACAAGCGTGTAGTTATACACTACAAAATTATTTTTCTCAAGATTGTGCAATGAAAAATGCCAAAGCTTTAGCAGTGACTCAACCATGTATTAATTATTCTGGTGGTTTTGGAATGGGAACTGGAGGATGTAATGTTGATGATAGTTCAAATCTTTTAATTGGCGGAATACAAACTCATCCAAAGTCAAGAATTGATTTATTTGGAAGACCATTTGCTACTGTTCCATTTTTAGGAAGAGGATCAGTAGACCCAATTTTAGAATCACAAATACAACAAGGAGAAGCAATAACTAACAAACGTAGTGTTACACGATTAACTGAAAAAAGTTATTTAAAATATCATACAACTCCTTTAATTCCAGAAGTTAAAGAAAATATTCAAAATCCTAGTTTAATGATTGAAGGCATGGCATCTGAAGGTTGGATTCGCGGGGGTCTTCCATCACGCGAACTAACAAGAGATAAGGATTTTTACACAAATAATAATTAAAGTGATAAACTAATAAATACATTATCACTTTATTACTTTATTTACTTAAAAAGAATGCATATAATATCCTAAGGCATGTATAATACTAAATTTAAAGTTAAATATCATGATATTGAAAAAGAATTGTTAAGTCAAGAAGATTTAGTTAAACAATATAAATATTCCTCTCAAGATGTTATGGACATTTGTAATAAACTTTACAGAGATGAATTCTTATCTGTATTTGGATTAGAATATTTTGAAAACGATAAGATAAACGAAATGCTTACAATTGTATACGATAAAATGATGACAAATATAGAATTTAAAAATCTTATAGATGATATTTTAGAATTTTGTTGTAAAGATTCTTTTTTAAATACAAACCTGTCATTAGAGGAAAAAAAAGAAGAAGAAGAAAAAGAAATAAAAAAACACATTGTGTTAACAACTTTATTTAGTCAACATTTATTTTATATTACACATAAATGTATTTGTCAACAAATTGAATGGGGAACTATTGATAAATGCTTATTAGTTGAACTAAAAACACATACTATTGACATATATAAAAATCAATTTGTATAAATTTATATATATTATTCTTTTATAATATATATAAATGGCATCCACCCGTAATAAAAATACTTCAGGAAATTATTGTTTAGATCAAAGACAAAATACAGGAATTGAAACTTGGCAATTATATAAAAATGGCGCAAATGGTTATGCTTATGATACAAAATTACCTGGAAATGGTTTAAATCCTGGACAATTGCCTTGGGATACATTATCACATAACCCTGTAGATATAGAAACTTTTTTATTTGGAATTAATTCAACTAATTTAGTAAATCCAGCACCTGCTTTAACTCCAGAATTAAAATGTTTGCAACAGGCTGATGCATTTAAATCAACTCCTATTATTATGCCTATTCCACAGGCTATACCCAAATATCAAAGACCCTTTCCTATATAAAATTAGAATTATTTGGATATTATTTGTTTAATAATTGAGTTTTGTGAATACGTTTCCATTGGATATGGATAGATATAGTGATCAACATTTGATGAATAAATATTATAATAAGACGGATTTTCTGTAAATAACCAAAACTCAGCATATGTTCTGATACCAGTATTTTCATTTAATACATGTAATTTATTAATATATGTTGATTTACTCCACCAAAAATTTCCGGAAAAATGTTTTTTATCGGTATATTGGTTACGTTCTATATAATTACACCCAATTGTATCATACCCTTCATTTAATTTATTAATACATTCAGAATATTTTTCAACTAAAAAATGTAACATAAGATTTGTCCAATGTGCAATATATGTTATTCTATTAACATTTGTATGACTAATTCCTTTGGTATGTAAGTATAATATATAACTATCTGGATTATTTGTAGAAATAGTTTTAACCTTATTTAAACTAGGATACTCAAATAATTCAGTATTATCCGAATAATTATTTACTATGTATTTATCATTTTTGTATTTATTTTCAATAGGCAATCCAATATTATTGATAAATACATTATCAACCACATCAATAAATCCAGTTTTATTAATTACTTCTACTATAAAATCAAGGACATTTGTTCCTGTCATTTGAAGTGTACAACTATGTATAACACAAAATATTTTTTTATTTGATTTATTTTTAGAAAATAATTTTAAATTTAACCAATCCAAATTATGGTAAAGTTCTTTATTTAAAAACTCATTATATTCTACTATTTTTAAATTATTTTTATTTTGATTAATAAAATTTTCATCTAAAAATAGACTACTTTCTGATAATATGTTATATCCTGCTGCTAATAATCTATCACATCTAATATGTTCAAAAATATTTGAATCTTCAAAATTATTAGACCCGTGTATATTTAATAACACCCGACACGACGCAATTTGTTCATCACGAATATTTTTCCAACCTTGAATGATTTTAATAGAATAATTATGGTTAATCAAAAAATTGACAATGTTTCTTCTTCTATTTATAGTTGTTGGGTCTTCACGTAATATAATGCCAAAATCATATACCTTTGGCGTACATTCGTTTAATTTTTTTAATAAATTAGTTTCTTCTTCATATATTTTATAATTTAAGTGTTCAGTGTTAGTATATCCATTATTACGCAATATAGTAATATTAGACTTACTATAATCATATAGTTTAATACCTGGATATTTTGTTAAATAAGAAATTATATTATTTAAACGATGTTCTAAATTTAAAGGTTCCGTGTTTAAAAGTGATACTTCAATATTTTTGTTAGTAAAATATTGATAAATATTATCATCGCATATTTCAAAAATAAATAATACTTTATTTGGTGTTAATGTAAGAGCATAATTTAAATCTTTAGTAAATGTTACATCATAAATAGTATTTAAACTATCTATATAATCTACTATATTTTCCATAGAATACCAAAAAGGGGGTATACATAATATACTAATTTTATTATTTTCTTTAACATTTGTTATTTTTGTATCTTCTTTAAATGTATTGTTATTAAATAACAAATTAATCCATGAGATTGAACGATTTTTCCAAGAACATGATGTAGCGTATAGTTTACCATTTTGTCTTATTTGTGTTTTTTGTTCATCAGTTAAACTAATAATAGCGTTTATTTCTGAATTTGATGTAACTTGTATTCCATATTTGTCAATAGTATATGGTAATCCTGCAATAGGATAGTACAGGCATATAACTTCAGACATTAGCATTTCTAATGCAGTTATGCAAGATGTTTCTGGCCAATGTGTTGGATATAACCAGTATTCAGAAGAATTCATTTCATCATATAATTTATCAACTTGTAATTTTCCTAAATATGTAATACTATCATGTTCATCAATAATATTTTTTAGGGTTATTAATTCTGACGGAAAAGTACCATAATTTGAAATGCTAAGAGTTGCGTCTGGAATTTTTTCTAAAATTTGTGACCATAAATGCAACAATGTATTTAATCCTCTGTCAGGTCTGGACGTATATATAAATTTATTTTTTATTTTGTTAGTTTTATTTATTTTTTTAAAACTATCAATATCAACCCCATTGTTAATTATGTTTATTTTATTACTTAAAATAGGATATTTTTCTATAAATAAGTTTTTATGCCATTCAGTTAAACATATACATCCATTTATAGAATTATTCCATTTAGTAAGAATTTGTGTATCATTCAATTGAGACCCATAAGTTATAAGGTGAATATCATGGGCCCAAATATATGATTGATAAAATGAGCATTTTTTAAACATTTCATAAAAAGAAATATAACGTGAAACTATTAATGTATGAAATGGAGTATTTTCAATTAATTGTGGTAGATTATTTAATGGTATATAAGTAATATTTTCTATTGTTTCGGATTGTACATCTCCGCTTATAAAAATACGATAATCTTTTGGAAAACAACGCGTAATATATACTACTGCCTTTTCAGAACCACCTAATGCGTTATTAAGAATAAAACTATCATTCCAATAAATATCAGAGAACCCTGTATAAATAAGTATATTTTTAGATAACATACATTCATTTTTAGAGAATGTTATTTTTTGTTTAGGAAAATATTTCTCTATATTTAACCCAGCATTAATATAAATATCACTATTTTGTAAAAAATCACAAATTTGAATATTAACCTTATTTAAATATAAAAACTCAATGTAATTATTTGCTAATTTAATAAAATTATTCTTATTATCAGATGGGACGTATTCAAAAAAGAATTGTAAATTATAAAGAAGATTTTTAATATACCATTGATCAAACATATTTTGTTTTTTAGTAAAAATAATTTCATACATTTTAATAACGCATTTAAAATCCTTAACTTTATCAGCAATCAAAATCATGTAGTATGGAACAAAGAAATTATATTTATCCATATTTAAAAATAGTTTATTTGGCATATCACTTGTTAAATATTTGTTTTCAAAAAAATCTTTAACAATTAAATAATAATTATATGCTACGTTAAACATTTTTTCACAACAATAATGAACTAACAAAGGATACAGGCAATCTACTCTTTCATTATCATATTTTAATGATTTTACAAGATAAAAAAATCCGGTATCTTCTTGATTTAAAAATACGTAACACTGATAAATATATAGACAAGCTGTGTATTTTTCTTGATCCCATTGTTTTTCTTGATTTAATGCAATTTTATACCATTTAATTGCATCTTCAAAACGACCACAATCTCTGTAACTATTTGCACAATAATAAGAATATCTATGAAATAATTCATCGTTCTTTTCTAACGCTTCTTTGTAGGCATTTTCAAGAATAATCGCATCTTTTAAATACTTATCTTTATCTAAATTTCGACTTCCTGTTCTTCCAGACACAACATAATAATCACCTTTAATTATATTTGTTTTACAAGGTTGTTCTTTACAAGAAATAAATTCATGAATAACAGAATAAAATTCAAATATTTTGTAATTATTAATTAATATTGCTCTTGTATACATAAGAGATTGTGAACCAAATTGTAAATGATATTCATCAAATAACACATTAGTTGGCATTTGAATATTTCCAACAATTTCATCATCAGCATCAAAAATAAGTAATAATTGTGTTTTTTTATATGCTCTTTTTAAACCAAGTGTTCTATTGTGAGCAAAATTAACCCATTCATCATAAAATAGTTCACCTTTAATAGATTTATTTTTAAAAAAATCCTCTATAATTTGAGGTGTATTATCAGTCGAACCCGTATCACAAATAACCCAATAATCAAACTTAATTTTATTACATAGTTTTTCAAGTGTATTTTGAATTATATGAGATTCATTTTTAACAATCATATTTAAACAAATAGTTGGAGTTTTTTCAGATATAGATAACTTCATATAATTATTTATTTACTATTTATTTTTAAGTATTTAAATAGTAAATTGTAAATAATAAATAATTAAATAATAAATAATTAAATAATAAATAATATTATTTAATTATGCCATATACATGTCCTTTATGTAAAATACTACCGTCTAGTCATTCATTATCAAAAGTTCTAGAGAAAAAAGAAATAATATATTATTACACTTGTCCATCACAAGCTATATTATATTATGATGTAAAAGGTATTATAAATCACTATGATGGAGTTTTAAGTGAAATTCCCGAAAATAAAGAGTGGGTTTGGATATTTGATAGTTTAGAGTTTAGTATTATCCACGCAATAGAGATAAACGTTGCTATTGAATTGGCAAAATTAATTTCAAATAAATTTAGTAAAAATCTCAAAAAAATAATAATAATAAATCCAACATTTTATATTACAATAACACATAAAATGATAATGCCTTTTTTACATAATAAAGTAAAAGATATTATTGAAATTAATTATGATTCAAAGTGTGTAGAAGAGATATTTTATAAAATGTTTAACTAATATAAATATATGGATACAAAATATTTATTTTATATTACATTAGTAATTTCAATTATTGTTCAAATAATAACAGGAATAATAGAGTTAGGCGCCTTTTTTGTAAAAGTTCCTACTATTTATTCAATAATAAGACAATTACTAATATTAGAATTAGTGGTTCAGTTTTTTGAAGGAACGTTTTATTTTTGGTTAGCCTATAATTTTACTAAGGTATTAAATGTTACGCCAAAAAGATATATAGATTGGGTTATTACCACTCCATCAATGCTAATAACATTAATGATTTATTTAATTTATTTGAGTGAAAGGGTAAAAAATAAAACAAATGAATTGGATTTTTTTACACTTTTTAAAAATAATTTAAAAATTTTTATACCTGTACTGCTTTTGAATTGGTTAATGTTACTTTTTGGTTATTTGGCTGAAATGAAAATTATCCCTGTTTTGCTTGGAGTATTTCTAGGATTTATACCATTTTTAATTTATTATTACATCATTTATGTAAATTATGTAACTCAAAACGTAACTGAAAAATTATTATTTTGGTATTTTTTCTTTTTTTGGTCATTATATGGGGTTGCTGCAGTTTTGCCTTATTATGTCAAAAATTCACTTTACAATATATTAGATTTGTTTGCAAAGAATTTTTTTGGTATATTCTTGAGTTATATAATATTTTCGGGAAATTATTAAAACATATTATAATAATGGATTATAAATAATAGGAATTTCACTTAAAATAAAAAAGTTAGAAGTTATAAATAAGTATTTTAAAATTATAAATACTTATTACAATTAATAAATATTTAAAATTCGGGTGTATGTTTTTTAAATAAACATCCTTGTGGAGTTAAGTTTTTTATTTCATTTGTAATAATTTGTGGATTTTGATGATCACAATTAGTCGTCCAAATTTTTATAATACAGAAATTTTTTTTAGGAGAAATGGTAATTCCAGTCACACTATTAACGAAGATATCATTTGTACTAATGGTTTCTCCAATAAGAACATATGTAAGATCTCTCCAAACTTCAAATACATTTTTATTAGATACTTTGTATGAGAAACACCCCCCATGTCTATTCTTTGCATCTTCCCACATGGGAGTAATTCCATCTCTCATAATAAACAACATACAATTTTTTGATAAATTTTCTGGACAAGATTCGATAATAGCAATAGTTTCTTCAACATTCTTAAATTGATAAATTTTTTTGTAACTTTTAACAGACCAATCAGTATCTTGAGGCAAATGCGCCCATAAATTCCAGTTGTGTTTTAACTTATGAAATGTGGAAGTATCAGACAATATATTTGTAGTCATTATTAAATTAGTATGATATGATTCCATAATATATTAATTAATTCAATTTTTTTTAAATTAGTTTAATTAATATTTAATATTTATATATAGAACGTAAATGAATTATTTGTCAACAATATTATTTTTTAAAGTATGCATATAGTTAGAAATAGAATGAATTTGATAATCATCTTCCAGAATTAATATATATTGGTTAGGTAAAAGTGTAATCATATTTACATTGTTATCAATTATAGAAAGTTTATAATCAAAATCATCTGTATTAATTTGCGTTTTAAGAACGTTTTTTATATAATATTTAAAAAACATTTTATTTAAACAATTATTAACAATATAATAATTATATTTATTATTTTTTAAATTTATGGAATGTATTTTATTTTCATATTCTAATTCAATTGACATAAAACTTATGTTTGATACTTTGTAATCAAATGTTGTTGGAAAACTAGTATAAAATAAATTATTTACACATGTTGTTTCGACATTTTTATCCATTAAAACCAACCCAGAATAATTATGTTTTTTACATTCCAATTTAATAAACTCTATATTATTTTTATTTGACATTATTTTATTTATTTCATTTCCATTTTCATCTATTAGAACTAAAATATTTATTATGTTTTCAGTTAATATTTTATGTTCTTTTAAATATGATAATAATAATATAAATTGTCTGTTAATTTTATTTTGTATTATATTAAATTTTATATTACATAAACTATATATATATACACAATTGTAACCTAGGGTAATCATTAATGGTGTTATTTTTGTTGTTAACTTATTTTTTATATAATTGGTTTGAAGAATTAAATTAAATACCTTAATACATATTATTACTGATAATATTAAGTAAATATTCATAATATATTGTTTAATTTTTTATTTAAATAGTTTTATTATACATTTTATCATAAAACTATTCGTATTGTGGATCAGTCACTCTAAATGAAGATAATGCATTCGCATTTGTGTCTAATGGTTTTACCTTAACTTTTTTGTTATGAGTTTTTATCGTTGAACTATATATTAAATTACCACTTTTTTTTGGCATTGAACTATCATAATTATCACAATTTATATTTAATTTACCTGTTGCTGGGTCTAACCCAAACACATATAGTAATATTGCTATTATTACTGACATAAAAATAAAAGGAATAAATACTATTATCCAAGAGATAATTCCCATTCCTGACTCACATAACGCATTTAAAAGTATTGTAATTATAATCATTACAATTGCTTTAAAAAACGCTGTATTATATAACCCTTTAAATGTATCTATAATTATTTGAGTTAATGAAAACGCTACATATATTAATGCTGGAGCACATAGATTAAACATTTAACTTATTATATATTTAGAAAAGAGTTTAATATTAATGCTCAATTAAAAATTGGTTCCCCGTTTTTAATGATACCAACTTTTTTTCCAATGTCCCCATCAGACGTTATTTCATATAATATACCATTTTCTTCGTCTGTTACAAAATAAGGTATATCATCAATTTCAATTTCAAATACCTCCTCTTCCTCTTCTTCATCTTCTTTTTGTAATTGTTTTACATTTGGCATTTCTTTTTCTAAATCTTTTGATTCGTCGTCATCTGTGCCTACTTCCTCTTCCGATTCCTCTCCTTCTTTTTCCTCTTCTTCTTCGTCTTCTTTCTCTTTTTCTTCCTCTTCTTCTTCCTCTTTTTCTCCTTCCTCTCCTTCTTTTTCCTCTTCTTCCTCCTCTTCTTCTTCTTCTTCCTCTTCCTCTTCCTCTTCCTCTTCCTCTTCTTCTGGTTCATCGCCCCATGGATCACCATTAGTATAATCATTTTTTTCACGCACAATTTGTTCTAATGTACATAAACTTTGTTTATTTATATTGTTAGTATCATTTAAAGTCTTTTCTTCAATCTTTAGCATAATATTTGGTTCTTCTTTAATTTTTAGCATAATATTTGGTTCTTCTTTAATTTTTAGCATAATATTTGGTTCTTCTTTAATTTGTATTACTTTTTTTTCGTCTTGGGTTCCGTTTGAAAATCCTGGATAACTACTTAATGATTGTTGTC
>Ga0315288_10000684_pt1 | contig 43088 bp, 38 predicted proteins | sample YL17G11_20_MG_FD_203454 | JGI IMG/M metagenome (GOLD analysis project Ga0315288, IMG submission 203454) | Sediment microbial communities from Yellowstone Lake, YNP, Wyoming, USA - YL17G11_20 | ecosystem: Environmental > Aquatic > Freshwater > Lake > Sediment | place: USA: Wyoming | collected... | reverse complement strand
CGAAGAGTCGAGAGCCAGCTTACCCACATCATGCAACAGCGCCGCCTGGCGCAGGAAATGAATATCTTCTTCCTGGAAATCCATCTCCTCCGCGATCGCCACGGCCATGTCCGCGACCCCCAGGCTGTGCCCCTCGTTGAACATATCACCCGCTTCAACGGCCGCCATGACCGTCAGCGTCGTGTCGTCACAGACATCCCGCATGGTCCCGTACCTCGTGTAAACAACCCTCATGCCGAGAAGGGGCGCAAAGAGCAGTACGACAGCCGCAAACTCGAGTCTCACGTACACGATGGCCGCCAGGAACCCGATACCGGCGTATACTATATAACCCGGTAGTTTGGCCAGCATGCGCCTGAGCCAGAAACGAGAAAGCCTTTCACTCTCTGGCGTCAGCACGGGGGTGCAAAGGATAGTGTTCAACACGAAGAAGACGACCGTTGCCAGCAACCATGGGAACACCAGCTTACCGGCATTTGCCAGGTCAGGCTTGAATACCGCACCTCCCACGTGATGAAAAACCCATGCGGCCGCACCGGCTGAAAATAAGTACTGACAGGTGTTGAAAACAATCCTCCTGGCGCCCTGTTCTCCACGCTCCATGTAGAAGATCGGAATGCCAAAGAGGGTCACCAGCGCCGCGCACAGCGGGCCGGAGATCATCATTGCCATTACCACGGGCAACAGCGCAAGCGATATTCGGCCCCCGGATCTCAAGGGCAGGGCGAACAACTCGGACGCAGCGAACACCAGGCCCAACAGGACAACTGACCAGATGAAAGATTTCCAGTTCGCCACATCCGCGGTCAACGCGAGCAGGACCAGGATCAGTACCGAGAGCACACCGGCTACTACCAGGGTGTTATCGGTCCTGCCTCTCTCCATCAAAGGCCTTTGCTCTTTTTCTAAGAGCGAATCGTCGAGTTCCAGCCGGGAGCGCTTTACCATCGAATACCTGCCCCCCCGACAAGAAACATCTCCGCTACCGTTTTGTATGCCTTTCTCAGAAACCTGAGGAAGCCTGCCATCCAATTACCTCCTAATCAGAGGTGTCAATCAATCCGTAGTTCCCGTCATTGCGCCGGTAAACAACGTTCGCCTTGTCCGTTTCCGAATCGGTGAACACGAAGAAATCGTGTCCGAGCATCTCCATCTGAAGCGCTGCCTCTTCAGGAGTCATGGGTTTCAGGGCGATCTTCTTGGTCTTCACTATCGAAGGCCCTCCGGCCTCTGGTTCGGCCTCCTCTGATGAGCCTCTCAGGGCGCTCTCCTGTGACTGCGTCCGGTCTATCTGCTTTCCATGGTATTTCTTGATCTGCCTCTGCAACTTGGCAACCGCCTTGTCTATCGCTGTGTACATGTCGCGATCCCGGTCGGTGGCCCTGAACAGGGGGCCGTTCCCGAACAGGGTCAGTTCCGCGATCTGGTTCTGCTGAATGCTCGGGTTTTTCTCAACGACCAGCTTGACCTCGATCTCCAGAAACCCCAGGCCGAGCTTTTCGATTTTCATCACCTTGCCCTGCGCGTGGTTTCGCAACGCCTCAGTGATGTCGATGTTCTTTCCCTTTACTGTAACCTGCAAGTGTCAATCCTCCACCAACTCTATGGGTTCAACAGGGACTCCTGCAAAGTAAACTACAACCCCATCTAATACCCTTCAGGTAAAATGGGGTTGCTATCCCAGGCTATTCTCGCCTCAGTTCTGCCGGATGACATTGGCCGCTTTGGGGCCCCTGTCGCCTTCAACTACCTCGAACTGGACGGCCTCACCCTCGTTGAGAGTTCTGTAACCCTCCGCCTTAATGTCGGAGAAATGCACAAAAACATCGTCTCCGCCCTCACGCTCAATGAAGCCGAACCCTTTCTCGGGGTTAAACCATTTCACAACGCCCGATTCCAAAACCTTCCCCCAGAACGAGTGGATACTTCGGCCGTAGGTTATCACACGCCCTGTTTAGTGTCCAGTATGAAGGCACCATGCAGAGCATCTGCCAGAAGCATGTTACTAAGTACCCCGTCCCGTAAATACGGTGTCGTACCGAGAGCGTCGATGCGCCGTTCCTTAAAAGGCGCGCGACCGAGGCGTACTCGCTGAGTACTCCGAGGAAGCGGAACGCGGCAGGAGCGGATGCAGCGGCGATCGAATGCAAGCGTATTTATGGGACGGGGTACTAAATTATGAAACGGGCTCCGCTGACCTGGTCTTTGGCCCCACACTCGCCTGCTGAGAGCTTGCAGGCCGGGTACAGATACCCGGCCCACTCCCCCTTCTCCCCTTTAGAGGGGGCAGGGCTTACCCCTAAGCCGCACCATGCTCAGCAACCAATTGTTACCTTACGTGGGTCGTTTCGCCTGCGACTGGCTTCGACTTTCAACCACAGACCGGAACCCGTTCCAGATCTGATGTTAGCCTGAACAATCGGGTTAATCAAGAAACCTGTTGACGTGGTCGTTCCCTAGCGGATCTTGTCAGAGATGATGCGCCCGATAAGCTTCTTGGCGACATCATCCCCGGAAACGTCGTAACTGGATGATTCCAGGGCCTTCTTGAGCTTCTCGACTCTTTCTCTCCTGAAATCCGGGTCAGGCATATCCTGGATGCGCTTCACGGCCTCGCCGGCGGCCTCCACATCCTCGGGGCTGCGCACTGACGGTCCGACCTCGCCCATCGCCTGCCGCTTCTTAAGCAGATCTATCGTATTCTGTATCTCGCGGTCTGACAGCTGCATTCTCTCTCACCTTTTGCCACACGGCCCGGGTCCGTCCAGGCCCGTTTGTTATTCTACCAGAATTATCGTCAGTATGCCCTCAAACCTGAACACCTCTCACCCGTAAATAACCCGTATTGACTACTGAGTGCTCCGCCCGGGTGAGCGCCGCTGTGGCGGAAAATCTAGAGAAGGTGCCGTCTCTGTCCTGTAGCACGAGCGTTTAAGGTGATGTCCCCTGTCTCCGTAAGTATCGCTAGCAGAGCCTTCTCGAGTGGCGTGCTCTTTTTCCTGACCGTCTGCACCTCTCCTCAGATATGCCTGTGTCACCCGTGCCACGGAGGGGACACCCTTCGGGAAAATATATCACTGGCCTTTAAACCTATCCGCAGAATCACACGAGCATAGCAGTAGAAAAACTACAATTGTGATATGATTTCAGCGTTTAATCGGGTATAAGGAAGATGTCGGGCAAGATGTCGGTAAAAATGCCTCTTCTGGAAATTTACCTGGCGTTTTAAGTCGTGCCAGCAACAACATGTCAGGAGGACGTGATATGTCAAACCTTGTGCATTCGCTGAGAGTGATAACGCGGACCGCTGGTGCTTCCCGGGCGCTCACGCGGAGTATGCTCGGCTACATCAACGCCGGCACCGCAGCCCTGATAATCCAGGCCTCCATAGCGTTCGCTGTAGGCATAGGTGTCGCGTTGAAGTTCTATTGGCGAAACATCCTCAATTTCTTTAAGAAAGAGAAGAAGGATGAGGGTTGAGTCCGGATTCCTCTCCAGCTCCTTCCGAGACCCGAGCGGTCACCTCTTCAGACAAGAAGGCCTCTTGTTCAGGCAGGTAAACGTCTCCTACAAGGACAACTACGACACCCTGATGGGCTCCGGACTTTACGAGGAGCTCGTCGCAGCCGGCCTCATGGTCCCCCATGAAAAGGCGCACATCGATGCCCCTGACCCCCGCCGGGCCTATCTGGTGATCAAACCCGAGATCGTCCCTTTCATCTCATACCCATACGAGTGGTGCTTCGGGCAGCTCAAGGACGCCGCCCTTGCCACGCTGGAGATACAGAGAAGGGCTCTCGGAAGCGGCATGTCGCTCAAAGACTCGAGCGCCTATAACATCCAGTTCTTTGAAGGTAAGCCGGTTTTGATCGACACCCTGTCTTTTGAAAAATATGAGGAAGGGTGCCCGTGGATCGCTTACGGTCAGTTCTTGCGGCACTTCCTCGCCCCATTAGCGCTCATGCGATACAAGGACATGAGCTTGAGCCAGTTGTTGCGCATCCACATCGACGGGATCCCCGTAGGCCTGGCGAGCACGCTGCTGCCTGCACTGACCCGCTTCAGGCCTTCTCTGTTCCTCAACCTGCATTTGCTCGCGCGAAGCGAGAAGCGTTACGCAGACAAGCCTGTGGATGTAGAGAGCGCGAGAAGGGTCAGCAAGAAGTCACTCCTTGCGCTCATAGAGGGCCTGAGGTCGGCGGTGGCAAGGCTCAAGTGGGAGCCCGAGGGTACGGTGTGGGCAGACTACTACGACGAGACCAACTACTCCGAGGAAGGCCTGGTCGAAAAAGGACGCCTTGTGGGAGAGTTTCTCGACCATGCGGCACCTGGTACCGTCTGGGACCTGGGCGCCAACACAGGCCTCTTCAGTCGTATAGCCTCCGAGCGCGGTGCGCTGGTGGTGTCAATTGATAACGACCCAGCTTGCGTGGAGCGGAACTACCTTGACTGTATCAAGGTGGACGAGAAAAACATCTTGCCGCTTGTGATAGACCTGTCCAACCCAAGCTCTGGAATCGGATGGGAAAACAGAGAGAGAATGTCTCTCGAGGAGCGCGGCCCCGCGGACGCCGCCCTCGCGCTCGCGCTGATACACCACCTGGCGATTGCGAACAACGTCCCTCTGGGAATGGCAGCCAAGTTCTTCTCGCGCGTCTGTGAGTGGCTCATCATCGAGTTCGTCCCCAAGACCGACTCACAGGTCCAACGCCTCTTGAGTTCGAGAGAGGACATCTTTGAGGACTACACCCAGGAGACATTCGAGGCCGAGTTCTCACGCCTCTTCACCATCGAGGAGTCCGTAAGAATACCCTCTTCGAAGCGAACCCTGTATCTCATGCGCAGGAAGCAGGCTTAACAGATGGTCATTTACCCTTTTGTGTTCGCGATCTTCCCCATACTCTTTCTTTACGCTTTTAACATTGACCAGACCCCCTTCAAGGACGCGATTATCCCGCTGCTGATCAGCCTTGCCGCCGTAGCAGTGTTGTTTCTGCTCCTCTGGCTGGCCTTGAAGAGCGCTGCCAAAGCCGGGTTGATATCCTCTGTTTTCGTCGTGCTCTTCTTTTCGTACGGGCCGTTCCTGCATGTCCTCCACAAAACGTTCCTCAAGGCCGTGCCGGACAACGCATTCACCGCTGTCTTCGCCCTGGTGTTCATATTGCTCGCGGCGCTGATAATCCGTCATAAGGGCGACTTCAAAAAATTGACAAAAATGCTCAACGTCGTTGCAGTGGTCCTTATCGCGTTATCAATAATCAATATCACCGTTTACGGAATAAGCGCTTCTTCGCGTAACAGGCAGACTCACAGGGGGGTGCCGGTCAAGAAGATAGTGGGACTGGACCGGTCGAAGCTGCCGGACGTCTACTACATCATCCTCGACGCGTACGTGGGACAGCAGACGCTGAAAGATTTCTTCAAATATGACAACAGCGAGTTCACTGGATTCCTCAAAGAGAAGGGTTTCTACGTGGCGTCGGAGAGCAGGTCCAACTACCCGGAGACCTTTCTGTCCCTGGCCTCTTCGCTGAATATGGAGTACGTCAATTTCCTCACCAAGGAGTGCGGGAAGAACTCAAAAAGCAGGTACATCCCGTATAAGATGATCGAGAACAACGCCGTCTCACACTTCTTTAAACTCAACGGCTATAAAGTCGTGGTGCTGGCCTCGAACTGGGTCGGGACCAGGAGATTCAAGGACGCCGACCTCCTGATGGCCAGGAACACGGTCTTTGAACAGGAGTTCACGGACGTCCTCATCAAATCCACGCTCCTGAGAACTGTTGTCAACATCGGCGGCGTTGCATCCCGTGAAGGTGTGCAATATATGTTCTCTGAGCTGCCCGAGATACAAGGCATGATCGAGGGTCCCCGCTTTGTCTTCGCCCATGTCATTTGCCCCCACCCACCTTACCTTTTCGACAGGAACGGGAATCCCGTCAAGGATTCGGGTGAGGCCACGACATGGGGTGACAGAAAGGACGACTACTTGAACCAGCTCATCTACGTCAACAAGAGGATAAAGCAGTTCGTCAGCGAGATTCTCGCCAAATCGAAAAGGCCGCCTGTGATAATACTCCAGGCCGACCACGGGACCGCGTTCGTGCTTGGCACTGCCTGGGACAAGTGGATCAAACCTTCCGCAGAAGGCGTTCGCGAGCGGACGGGCATACTGAACGCATATTATCTTCCTGCGCTCGGAGAAGGAACGCCGTATGAAACGATCACTCCTGTGAACAGCTTCCGGCTCGTCTTCGACCGCTACTTCAAAACATCTTACGGACAGTTGGACAACCGGGTCTACTGGTCGAGCTACGACCACCCTTACGTATTTATAGACGTGACGGACACTGCCCTCGGCAGCAAGTAGTCTGCCCCGGCCAGAAACCCTGTCACGGTTTTGGGGTCCACTTCCACGTTCTCGCCTGTGTCCCTCATGTAAACACCGCCGTCATGCTTTGCTTGTGTTTTCTTTATTCACAACCCGCTGTCCAGAACCGCCCTTGCCGCCACGAGAGCATGAACTGATTCAGCGCCGGAATCGAGGAGTGCGCCTGCACAACCGGCTGCGGTGGCTCCAGTTGTAAGCACGTCGTCGATCAGGAGAACCGGGCCTGAAGGGCGGAAGCCTGTGCGGACATTGAACGCTCCTTCGATGTTCTCCCACCGGTCCGGCGCGGGAAGCCTGTCCTGGTCCTCGGTAAGACGGACCTTTACCAGGCAATTGGCCAGCGGCCTCCCCAGCAGTTGTGCGACCTTGCGGGCCAGCAATTCGGCGGGATTGTACCCTCTCTCTATTATTTTCCGCCGTTCAGAGGGCACGTACGTTATCAGGTCAGGGGCCACGTAGCATGGATCATTACCCGCAGCAGAGACCATCAGCCGCGCCAGAGGCACACCAAACGGGCGGCACGACGACTTGAGCCCAAGGACCATCTCTTTCAATTCCCCCCGGTAAATCCCGGCCGCCCTGATTCCGCTCACACGCGTTTCGGACCTGACACGTGTACCCGGCGTTTCAAATTCATGACGGTCACAGGAGGATGCCAGGCGGGCCAGGCATTGTCTGCACAGGACTTCGCCGCCAGGCTTCGCGCACCCGACGCACAGGGTTGGAAACAACAAGTCAAGAAGCTGTTCAGCCGCGTACCTGATATTCATATGATCTTCACCAGAGACTCACACTTTTCGGGCCACCAGACCGGATCAATGGTTTTGCGGGAGAGGCAAAAGACGCGCAAATCAAATGGGGCAACATGTGGAGAGGTCCATATTTCAGGCATCGCCGTCCACCACAGTGCCCGGCACTATTTTAACACTGGGGTGTATCATGATGCCATCCTCTACCACGGCCCCGCTTCCCAGGATAACGCCTTCGACAGCGGCCCCATCGCCTATCCTGAAATCTGAACCTATGACGCTTCCCATAACGCTGGCGTCCCGACCTATATAGCCGCCACCCCATTTAATCCCCCTGTGCAGCGCCGCGCCCGCTCTGACCACAGTGTCGGGCCCGATAACCAGTGGCCCCACCAGGCGGGCCCCCTCCTCTATCACACAGCGGTCGCCGATGCAGACCGGAGGAGTCACAAGGACCTCCCTGTCGATCCGGGTGCCGGTCCCCACCCACACCCCCGGAGAAATCTCAACACCGGGTATTTCCACATCTACGTTGCCTTCGAGAACGTCGAAATTCCCCCTCATGTACTCATCGATGCTCCCGACGTCGTTCCAGTAGTAATCGTTCTTCCACGCGAACAGCGCTTCACCGCGCTCGGCGAGCAACGGGAACAACTCCCGTCCGAAATCGTATGGCCCCTCGCCTGGGATCAGCTCGAAGATCTCCGGCTCGAAAACGTAAATACCGGAGTTGGCCACCTTGCTCAAGGCCTCGGCTTCGGCCGGTTTTTCCTGGAAACCCTTTACGCGACCCTCGTCGTCCGCCAGCACAATGCCGTACTTCTGGGTCTCCTCCACGGGGGTCACCATTATCGTGGCAAGAGCATTGTTCTGGAGGTGGTAGGCGATAAGCCCGCGAAGGTCCACATCGGTCAGCGCATCTCCGCTCATGACCATGAAAGTCCCGGTCCCGAGGAACTCCTGGCACTTCCTGACCCCGCCCGCGGTCCCTAACAGGCGCTCCTCTTTGGAGTAGTCTATGGAGAGGCCCCAGCGTGACCCGTCCCCGAAGTGGCCGGTTATCGCTTCCGGAAGGTAATGGAGGTTCACCACCACTTCGTGAAAGCCGTGTCGCGCCAGGAGCCTCACGAGATGCTCCATTACGGGACGGTTAACGACGGGCACCATCGGTTTCGAGATCTCTCCGGTTAGGGGCATCAAGCGAGTCCCCATCCCCGCTGCAAGGACCATCACTCGCTCGTTCATCAGGAACCACCCTCCACGGTGCGACCCGCCCGTCCGCGTTCACTAAAAGAAGTTGCCGCGTTTACGCATCTCGCCCGAAAGACAACTTCAAGCTCTCCTCGTAGGGAGGGCGAAGCACGCCGAGCTCGGTTACTATCCCGGTGATATAAGCAGCAGGAGTGACATCGAAGGCCGGGTTGTAAACAGGCGCTCCCTCCGGCGCGGTCCTGTGTCCGCCGCAGGTACGCACCTCATCGGCGTCACGTTCTTCTATAACGATATCTGAACCAGTCGGGGTCCTGAGGTCAACGGTGGACCCCGGGGCCGCTATGTAGAAAGGTATCCCGTGCGCTTCAGCCAGCACCGCCAGCGAATAGGTCCCGATCTTGTTCGCGGTATCACCGTTGGCGGCTATCCTGTCGGCACCCGTGATCACCAGGTCAACACGGCCCTGCTGCATGAGAAATCCCGCCGACCCGTCGGGGATCAATGTATACGGCACCCCTTCTCTTCCCAGTTCCCAGGCGGTAAGGCGGGCACCCTGCAAAAGCGGCCGGGTCTCGCAGGCGTACACGTGGATCCCCCCGCCCCGCCGGTAAGCCTCTATCAGAACACCGACAGCGGTCCCGTAGCGCAGCGCCGCCAGCGCCCCGGAGTTGCAGTGAGTCAGGGCGTTCGCGCCGTCAGGCACTACCTCCTGACCGGCCTCAACCAGTTTTTTATTTGTCTCGATGGTGTCTTCGGCGATCTCGTCAGCGCGACGGTGGAGCCTTTCGAGAAGCGCGGCGGGAGCGTCATCCCCGCCCTCCTCCAACGCCTGCTCCATACCCTCCAGAGCCCAGAAGAGGTTTCTGGCAGTCGGCCGGGACGCGGCGATAACCCGGACAGCGTCGCGTGCTGCCGCACGTATCTCGTCGGACCGGCTGGTGTCCGCCGCCAGAGCCCCCAGCAGTACCCCGTAAGCACCGGCAACCCCGATCGCCATCGCGCCCCTGACGGCAAGCCGGCTTATCGCGTCGGCGACTTCGACCGGCTTTTCAAGTGAGAGAACCCTCAGCTCCACAGGCAACGAGGTCTGGTCGATCATGTGCAAAATACCGTCACGGAAAAACACGGTGTCCGGCCGCGCGTCTCTGCCTGAAGGCGGATCGCAGTTCATCTAAAGGACCCCGTTGTCGTCGGAAAGAAGGAAGATGACCTTTGCGGCCGCCTCGAGGGCTTCAGCCCGGTCAACCGCGTCTTCGATATCGCTACCCCGGACGATCGGGCCCTGTCTCTCTATGATCGCGATGTGGTTCTCCCTGAGTGCTCCGGCAACCGCGCCGGCCAGGCCCGCCGTCCCTTTTCGATAATAAGGCACGAACGCAACGCCGCCCAGGTCCTGCAGCAAACCACGCGATTCCTCGATCTTGCGGCGTCCCCTGTGGGCCAGGGCGGTTACGTAAGGCGGCTGGACTCTTATCACTGCGCCCGCGGCTGGCTGGGCGGACATGACTGCGGTGATCAACCCGGCGTCCCCGTCGGGGACACCGGTTGTTTCCTGCCGCGCAAGCCCCTGGCCGTCCAGGGCCACAACATCGAAATCCTTCAAGAACCCCAGGCGGCTTCCCTGGCCGGTCACAACCACTCCGCCGGAGGGAAGCCTCGCACCAATCGAGCCCAGGGCGCCTGTCACAAGGTCCCGCTGATACATCCTTCTCCCCGCGTCAACAAGACGCTGGAGCTCACTCTTCTTCATAGCGCTCACGTGCCGATCGTCCAGCTCCTGAGATACTCTTCCTGCTCGGCGGTAAGGGTGTCTATCGTCACTCCCAACGTTTCAAGCTTCAGCCTGGCTATCTCATGGTCGATCTCGGCGGGTACATCGTAGACCTTCTTCTCGAGCTCTTTCCCATGGATATGGACATACTCCGCCGTCAAAGCCTGGTTGGCGAAGCTCATATCCATCACGCTGGCGGGATGCCCCTCGGCCGCCGCCAGGTTGACGAGCCTGCCCTCGCCCAGGAGGTAAAGCCTGCGGCCGTCATCCGTGACATACTCATCGACGAACTTGCGAAGCCTCCGTTTGCTCACCGACATCTTTTCCAGAGCGGGGACGTCGATCTCGACATCGAAATGACCGGAGTTGCATATGACCGCTCTGTCACGCATCAACTGGAAATGTTCCGCGCGCAGCTCATGAATGCCACCGGTAGCCGTAACGAAGATGTCTCCAGTCTTCGAGGCTTCCATTGATGTCGTCACATCGAACCCATCCATCACGGCCTCAAGGGCCTTTAAAGGATCCACCTCGATTACCGTCACGTGCGCACCGAGCCCGCGAGCCCGCATGGCTATCCCTTTCCCGCACATGCCATAGCCAAACACAACAAGGGCTTTGCCGGCTATCAGGAAGTTCGTCGCCCTTATTATCCCGTCCAGGGTGGACTGCCCCGTTCCGTAGCGGTTGTCGAAAAGGTGCTTCGTGTCCGCGTTGTTCACCGCCACGACCGGATACAGGAGCACGCCGCTCTCCTCCATGCTCTTGAGCCTGATGACCCCGGTGGTTGTCTCCTCAGTTCCCGCGACAACCCGTGAAGCCAGCTCCTTTAACTTGGTGTGAAGAGTGGTTACAAGGTCGGCCCCGTCATCCATGGTTATGTGAGGTTCTGTTTCGAGCACGCTCATGATGTGCTTGTAGTAGGTATCGTTGTCCTCTCCGTTTATCGCGAAAACGCTGATACCGAAATCCTGCGCAAGGGACGCGGCCACGTCATCCTGCGTGCTCAGCGGGTTGGACGCACACAGGTAAGTCTCGGCCCCCCCCTCCTTGAGCGTCAATACCAGGTTCGCAGTCTCTGTCGTCACGTGAAGGCACGCTCCGATCCGGACTCCTTCGAGCGGCCTCTCAGCCGCAAAGCGCTTCCTGATATTCTCGAGCACTTTCATCTCCAGGCCGGCCCACTCGATCCTCATCTTCCCTTCCGCCGCCAGGGACAGGTCTTTCACGTCATGATCCATTTGATGTTTCCTCCTTATCGCGACAATCAAGGCGTACAATCCAGCACGGCGCCTCCGGCTCAACCGGAGGAACGACAACCATATATTATATATTCAACACCTGTACACCGAATCGTTTCTGCTTAACTGAAATCCGCCTGGTTACCCGGCCGCACGCAAATCTCGGGTCAGGCACCAGATTTAAATTGTGTTTACGCAACAGGGAGCCAGACCCCAGCGTTGCACTAGCGTGATGTGAAAAGTGTTCAAAAAGTGGGGTCAGATCCCAAAATTTGAATCTTCAGATGAGGTGATTCGTAATCGATCAGGTAATTCAAATTTTGGGATCTGACCCCGGGTGTGAAAGTGGCCGTAATTCACGATTCAAGACCTGACCCCAAGCGTTGCACCGACCGGGCCGGCTGTTCTCCACCAGCGCGTCCCACCCGGAACCCAGCACCAGTGTCACCAGGTGAAAGCATCGCCATCCCTCACCCGGGGTCGGCCGCGAGCCGCCTCTTCAGCTCCTCGATACGGGTCACGGGGGTGGGGTCCTGCCCGAGAGCAAGCGCAAGGTAAACGCTCGTAAAGTCCCCGAAGTAGATGAGGTCGAGCAGCACTTCTATGGGGTTATCTCCGCGCGCGCACACCTGGGTGATGTGCCCCACGCTGTCCTTGATAAGGTCCATGGTGATCTCGATTCTCTTCCGGATCCTGGATTGCTCCGGCTTCTCGCGAAGAACGATCAGGTGACATTTCGAGCCGATCTCCTCCAGGTGCTGCCACCCGACGGTCTCGTTATGGTTAAGCTCCGGGAACCAGTGATAAAAAGCGGGCACCTTGCTGTTCTCGTTGAACTGCGTCTTCCATCTCATTGCAGCGACCGCCAGTGGCCCCTCCGAACCGTAGATGACGGGCAAATAGCCAACCAGGTCGCTTGCCAGCCTCTTGGTGGGGTTATCATCAAGCGGCGTCCGAACGCTATACTCGCGGCTTCTCTCCTCGAGCATGTCAGCCGCCGCGCTGACCTTCCGGACCATCCCAGAAATGAGCCCCATCCGCTCCAGCGAAGCGAGGATCGGGATGAAAAGATAACCAAGTGCCGCCCGCGGCTGGTATCCCACGGGGACCTTGAAAAGCGGCAGGTCGCGCTCCGCGGCAATCTCGGCAAGCCTTCCTCCGCTGGTTACGGCGACCAGGCGAGCGTTTCGAGACAGGGCCTGATCGACGCACGCCAGCGTCTCCTCGGTGTTACCAGAATAGCTCACCGCGAAAACAAGGGAGTTCTCATCAACGAGGGCCGGAAGCCTGTAACCGTTCACTGTCAGGACAGGCACCTTTATTTCATGCGCCGAAGGGGCTGCCACGGCGGCGCCGGAGATGCCCGACCCACCCATGCCAAGCACCACTGCTGAAGAGATCCCACCCGCTTCGGGAAGCCCTACTTCAGACCGTCCGATCTCCAGGGCTTCTCGTAACTGCTCCGGGAACCGTTCCAGCACGCCCAGCATGCCGGACGCGTCTATCTCGGCCAACTGCTCGACATCATCAAGGTCAACGTCGGACTTACTCATCGCTATCCCCCCGCGCTACAGGCTCAATCAACGCCAGCTGCTTTGTTTATCAGGGCCTCGCCCTCGGACACGAGGTCCTCGACTTCTCTTTCCGAGGCGGCTTCCGAGTAGATGCGAACGACAGCTTCCGTTCCGGAGACCCTCAGCATCACCCACGACCTGTCCTCCAGGTGGAACTTCAGGCCGTCGATCGTCTCGACCTCCGTGACCTTCACTCCACCGATACTCCCCGGCCTGAGGGCGGGGAGGCTTTCAAGCAACGCCTCCTTGTGCGCCTGCGTCAGCTCTATGTCGCGCCGGAGGAACACAAACTTCCGCCCGAGTTCGTCCATGAGCTCGTCCACGAGTTCGCCGAGGGTCTTTCCATGGGTGGCCATTATCTCGACGAGCATCAATCCGATAAGGACCCCGTCTCTCTCCGGGATGTAATTCTTGATCCCGGTGCCCCCGCTTTCCTCACCACCGATCAGGATGTCATGCTCCAGCATCAGGTCGCAGATGTACTTGAAGCCTACCGGCACCACATAGAGCTTCAGGCCGTAATTCTCGCACATCATGTCGATCATCGATGTAGTCGATACCGTCTTTACAACATCCCCGCTCCATCCCCTCACCTCGATAAGGTGCTTGAGCAGCAGCGCGAACACCATGTGAGAGCTTATGAACCGCCCCGAGGCATCGATCGCGGTCACCCGGTCGGCGTCACCGTCAACAGCTATGCCCACCTGGTACTTACCCATCACAGCATGACGGAGATCATTCAGGTTATCCCCTATCGGCTCCGGATATAGTCCGGGGAAAAGCGGGTTGTGAACACCGTGGATCTCCTCGCACCTCATCCCCAGCCTCTCCAGGGCCTCCGGGAGGTAGCCCTGCCCCGCCCCGTACATGGGATCGAACAGGACCTTCATGTCATTACCGGCAAATGCCTCCGCGTTCACCAGGGAAACGATCTTGTCAAGGTATCCCGGCCCCGGATCGAAGAGCCTTATCTTACCCTCTTTTAACACGTCCTCGAAAAGGACGTCCGGACGGGGCGGAGGGTCTTTTTCCACCAGCCGCAGCTCTTTCTCTATGTCGGCGGTTATGGACGTAGACGCGGAGCCACCGTAAGGCGCCTTGAACTTGATCCCGTTGTAACGGGGCGGGTTGTGGCTGGCAGTTATCATTATCGCGCCATCGGCGGCCAGGTCCACGGTCGAGTAAGATATCGAAGGCGTCGGTACAAACCTGTCGGATATCATCACATCGATATCGTGCTGTGCCGCCGCGACCGCGCACAGTTGGGCGAAACGGTCGGACATAAAACGGGTGTCGTATCCGACCAGCAGGCGCGGGCTTCCCTTCGCGTTCTTTACGAGGTACCTCGATATCGAGCACGCCACCAACCATAACCCGTCGAAGGTGAAGTCATCGGCTATGACGCCCCGCCAGCCGTCGGTGCCGAACCTGATCATGCCCTAGACCCTTTCCCTCCAGTAGTTCAGCAGGTCCTCGAGGGTCTTATCAAGTTTGATCTCGGGCGTCCACCCGGTGAGTTCCCTGAACTTCGTAGTGTCCGCCTTCAATATCATCACGTCGGACGGGCGCATCCTGTCGGGGTCCTGCCGGACCTCGATCTCGAGCGAGGTCAGGTTCAACAGCCTGTCCAACAGTTCGCGGATCGAGATGTCGTTGCCGGAACCAAGGTTATAAACCTCTCCCGGCACGCCCTTCTCCAGGGCGAGCCAGTACGCCTTTACGATATCCCTTACGTCGGTGAAATCGCGGCGGGCCTCCAGGTTCCCCACGTGGATCACGGGCTCCTGCTTTCCCTTCTCTATCATTGCGATCTGCTTGCTGAAGTTGCTGGACACGAAAACGTCCCCGCGCCGGGGGCCGGTGTGGTTGAATGCGCGGGTCCTTATGATATGAAGGCCGTAGCTCTGGTGGTACTGGTAACCGAGCAGGTCCTGGCCTACCTTGCTGACACCGTAAGGGCTCAACGGACGCAGGGGGTTCGTCTCCTTTATGGGGATCTCGTCCTCGTATACCATCCCGTACTCTTCGCTCGATCCAGCCACCTGCATTCGCGTGTCGATACCGAGCTCACGTATGGCTTCAAACAGGTTTATCTCCCCGACCATGTTGGTGACGACGGTTTCCACCGGAGCCTTCCATGAAGTGGGAACAAAGCTCTGGGCCGCCAGGTGGAAAAGGTAATCCGGTTTCACCTCTTCCAGGCAACGCTTTACAGCAACGGCGTCCCTGAAGTCACAATCTATCAGGGTCATCCGGTCGACGAAGTGCTCCACGTTATCCATGCGGCTGCGCCACCTCACCGCGCCGTAAAGCTCGACATCTCCGCCTTCCAGGCAGTACTCGGCAAGATGGCTCCCGACGAAACCGGTTACGCCAGTTATCAAGACTCTCAATACGCACCTCCATTAACGCACCGCGGCAGGCCAGAGGCCTGGCTTCAGAACTTGATTTTCCCCTCTTCTATGCGTGTGGAGGGCCAGATGCGGATCCCCTTACGGAACTCGTTCTCCCCTCCGGCCACGATATTATCGCCCAACACCGAGCCCTCCGCAACATGCACATCCGGGCCGAGGACCGTGTTGCGGCCGATGATGCTTTCACTGATAACACACCGCTCGCCCACCTCGGACCCATCGAGGATTACGGAGCCCTCGACCCGCGCCCCCGGCCCTATCCTGACACCATCTCCAAGACAGGTCAGCCCGCCAAGCTTCGCCCCGCGCTCCACCCGGACGCCGTCACCGATGAGCAGCGGGCCGTAAAGATGAGCCTCCTCGTCTATTACGACGTCGTCTCCGGCGAACACCCCGTCATGTATTTCCGTACCCTTGAGATGGACCTCGATCCTGCGCTCCAGGATATCGTGGTGGGCTGCCAGGTACTTCGCCGGGGTCCCCAGGTCCAGCCAGTAGCAGTCTGACGGAAACCCGTACAAAGGCTCTCCCGCGGCCAGCAGGTCGGGGAACAACTGCCTCTCGAACGAATACTCCTGGCCGGGCGGCACGGGGCCCAGCACCCGTGGATCAAGCACGTAAGTGCCGGCGTTGATCAGGTTGGTGACCACCTGGTCCCAGGATGGCTTTTCGAGGAACTCCTTGATACGGCCGTCCTCGTCAAGGGGAACCAGCCCGTATGCGGTAGGGTCCTCAACAGGAGTCAGGGTGATGGTTACAGCCGCGCGTTTTTCATGGTGGTATCTGATAAGCGCCCCGATATCGAGATCGGTGAGTATGTCGCCGTTGCACACGATCACGGGCTCATCACCCAGGAACTCGACCACGTTCTTGATGGCTCCACACGTGCCGAGTGGTTCATCCTCGGTCACGTGGACCAGTTTTATCCCGAGCTTCGATCCGTCGCCGAAGTACTCGTCGAAAAGGGCAGGCAGGTAACCGGTGGAAAGGACGACCTCATCCACGCCGTGTTCGCGAAGGTGGATCAGTTCCAGCTCGAGGAACGGGACATTCGCTACCGGCAACATCGGCTTCGGCGTGGTCATGGTAAGCGGCCGTAGACGGGTCCCGAACCCTCCCACGAGCATAGCGGCCTTCAAAACCGATCACCTCCACCCGGCTGTCAATTGCTAGCATCGAAAAACAAAGCCTGTGGCCGATACAGGTCAGCTCGCCCCGGTATCCTCCACGCGCCCGCGCCAGTAATCAAGGGTGTCCTTGAGCGTCTGTTCAAGCGGAATGCTCGGCTCCCACCCGGTCTCGTCACGGAGACGCGTGCTATCTCCTACCATCAACGGGATATCACTTGGCCTCTGCCTACCCGGGTCCTGCTCCACCCGGATATCGGCCCCGGAGCAGGCGAGCAGCCTCTCCAGCACTTCGGAAACACTTACCGCGACGCCGCTGCAAACGTTATACGTCCCTCCTGGATCCCCTTTCTCCATCACCATGCGGTACGCCCTCACCGTGTCTCTGACATCCGTGAAGTCCCTTTGCGCTTCAAGGTTCCCCACCATGATGACCGGAGGCACCCTGCCTGTTTCTATGAGGGCGATCTGCCTCGCGAACGACGAGATCACAAAACCGGGAGACTGGCCAGGGCCGGCCTGGTTGAACCCGCGGGTGACCAGGACCCTCCAGCCGAAAGCCTGGTAGTACATGAGCCCCAGGGCCTCCTGGCCGACCTTGCTGACCGCGTAATGGCTGCAGGGGTCGAGCCTGTTCCCCTCACGCAAGGGCATCATCTCCGGTGAGGCCCGGCCGTACTCCTCGCTCGAACACGCGATATGAACGGAAGCCTCGACCTCCAGCCTCTTAAGAGATTCCATTATGTTCAACTGGCCGAAGAGGTTCACCCGGTAAGTATCCCACGGATCCTCCCACGACAATGCGACCGAGGGTTGGGCCGCGAGATGGAACACCGCGTCCGGGCGATACCCTTCCAGCAGCCCTTTCACCTTTTCAAATTCTGTGAGGTCCACCACCACATACCTGAGGCGGGGCACCTCGGCCGAAGGACCCGGTTTCAGGCCAACACCGAGCAGTTCCGGACCGTCTCCCCGGGCAAGTTCTGGAAGAAGATGCGAAGCGACGAAGCCGTCCGCCCCGGTCACTAAAACGCGTTTCATCATTGCCTCCCGGGCATTATCACGCGGCCCCTTCCGCCCAACGCTGCACGGACGCGGTAAAAAAGGTTCAGGGCCACTATCAACAAGAACCGAGCCGCGATCCCCAAGAATACGGCCGTATTCATCAAGAACCGCATCGGTCCCCGGTAGGTCTTTCGATGGAAGCGTAACATACTCTTGTGATGCTGGAACATCATCCGGGTGGAGGCACCGCTGCTGCTCTGCCCTACATGATGCATGACGTCTCCCCGCGGTAGGAAGTTCACCGTCCAGCCGCCGCGCCACACCCTCCAGCAGAGATCGACGTCCTCGACGTACATGAAGTACTTTTCATCGAAGCCGCCCACCGTCTCCACCGCCTCCCTGCGCAGCGCCATGAAAGCGCCGGAGACCCAGTCCACCTCGGCTTCATCAAGGTGATCCCAGTCCGTCTTCTTATAGCGGGCCGAGTGAGTGTTCTCCGCTTTGAACAGGCCTATGAATGCGTGAAAGAACGCTTCTTTTACCGTGGGAAACTCCCTGCAGGAGAACTGCAGGGTACCGTCAGGGTTGAGCAGGCGCGGTCCCACCACCCCGGAGCGCGGGTTCTTCTCCAGAAATTCCACTACCCGGGAAACGGTGTCGGTTGAAAGCACGGTATCACTGTTCAGTACCAGGACATAAGGCTCATATGTTTTCTCTATCCCCTGGTTCGCAGCGCGCGAGTAACCGAGGTTACGAGTGTTCCATAGGAGGTTCACGGCCGGAAAGTGGGAAAGCACCATGCCGGCGCTGCCGTCCCTGGACCCGTTATCGACTACCCAGATCGATATCCCCCCTGAAAATTCCTGGGCCTCCAGCGAGGCGAGACACTCCCGCAGGTAATCCTCCGTATTCCTGTTTATGACGATCGCTGCAACCTCGTTCAATGCCCGTCCCTATCCCCGGCCACGATCATGTCACCGCGCTCAAGCAGATTTCTCTTTATCCATCCACGGTAGCTGAAAGGCTGAAACCATGCTTCCATCTCGCGCGCGGGCACGACCCGCCTCGACTGGATGACACGCCTTTTCCTGACCATCGACGGTATCAACCTGAAGACCGTGCCGATCGACAGCAGCGCCCCGGGACACCTTACCAGAAGGGCCCCACCCTTGAGGGCTTCCGTGAGGATCAGCCCGGGCAGGTTGCGCAGCAGGTAGCGGGCCGAGTCGTTCTTGATGATCATCAGGTAGCGGTTCTTGTAATTGTGGTACTCGACCAGGAGCGACTTGCGGTAACCGGCGCCGCCGCGGCGGTGATAAGCGACCGCGCCCGGCTCGTACGTGCATTTCCATCCCCGCAGGTTTGCCCTCCAGTCGAGGTCAAGGTCCTCCCAGAACGCGAAGAAATCCTCGTCGAAACACTCGCCGTTCACCGCGACGTCATCCAGCATCCGCCGGGAGTACATCGCCGACGCGCCGCAGGTGCCGAAGACCCTTTCCCGCGCCACGAATGAGGTCGCACCCGGTTCCCCCTCTCCCCTGTTCTCGGCAAGGCGGTTCTTGAAGATCACGTGCCCGGCGGAGTCGATCGTACTTTCCTCTCCAGCCTCCGAAAAACGCAGTAGCTTCCCTGAAACACTGCCGACCTCAGGGTCCCGCATGGCCCGGACGAGCTCTGACACAAAACCGGCATCGAGGACCACGTCAGGGTTGAGCGGCATTACCAGCTCGCCCCGGGACTCCCTGATACCCTGGTTCAGAGCCGCGCTGAAGCCGGCGTTGTCGGGGTTTGCCAGCAATCGCGGCGATTCGCCCGCGAACCTCCGGCGGTTCTTTTCATCCAGGCAGAACCCGCGCAGGACCTCCAGGGAGCCGTCAGAGGAGCTGTTGTCCACGGCGATGAGCTCGATGTTTTCATAGGCCTGTCGGTCCAGGGAATCGAGGCAGTCCCGTAGATCCGCGAGGCCATTGTAATTAATCAGTATTACGGATACCAGATTCATTGTTAGCAGACGCGCCGTTCGCGTTCATCTCGCTCGTTACCCGGGTCTTCGGAGCCCTGAGGGCGTCGGAATCGTCGTTCTTCTTCGACTTCAAGCCCTGCGCCGTGATGATGACACCCGCGACGATGAGCACCAGTCCTATCCAGCTGAACCACTTGACCGGCTCCTTGAACACCAGCCAGGAATAAAAGACCACGACCACGTAGCCGGCCGCGACCATGGGGTAGGCCACGCTCAGGTTGATCCTCGACAACACCACCAGCCAGAAGACGGCCGACACAGCGTACAGTAGCACCCCCATCACGGCCCAGAAGCTCTTGAGCACCCTGAGGATAAGGTCACCCGGGTGCTTGAAATCCTCCTTTGTGATCTCCCCCACTTTGTTCATCCCGGACTTCATGGCCAGCTGCCCGGCAACCGCGAGGCCGATGCTGATAACCAGCAACGTGACATTTATTACAGTCTTGGACATGGGAAAACCTCCGCTCCTTCTACCTCTTTCGTCCTTTCAATTGACAAAGCGGAACTTCAGCAGAATCCAGAGGGCGGCCAGCCCGTCTTTCCAGGTGATCTTCTTGCCATCGGAGTACTCCCTGCCGGCGTAAGAGATAGGGACTTCGTAGATGCGAAACTTTTTTTTCAGCAGCTTCGCGGTTACCTCGGGCTCAAACCCGAACCGGTTCGACTTTATCTCGATGCCCTCGAGGGCATTGCGCCAGATCAGCTTGTAACAGGTCTCCATGTCTGACAGTGTCGTGTTATAGAGGATATTGGTCACCAGGTTCAAGAACTTGTTGCCCATCATGTGCCAGAAAAGCATGTTCCGGTGCTCGCCGGTGAAGCGCGACCCGTACACTACCTCCGCCTTCTTCTTGAGCGTTGGAGCCAGCAGGGCCCGGTAGTCGTCAGGGTCGTACTCGAGATCGGCATCCTGGATGACTATCCAGTCACCCGTGGCGTACGGCAGGGCGGTACGGATCGCGGCACCCTTCCCCTGGTTCTCCTCGTGGCGCAGGATCCTTGTGGTGGAGTCCTCCTCCAGCTTCAGTATGTCACCGGTACCGTCCGTGGACCCGTCGTCAACCGCAATTATCTCTTTCGCGATCTCCCCCAGGTCAACGGCGCGGACCCTTCTCAGGATCTCCTGGACCGTGTTGCGCTCATTGTAGACGGGCATGATAATAGACAGCTTCATCTTCCGACTCCTTCATATGTGAAACCGATCTTCCTCAACACCACCGGGTCAAGACAGTTCCTGGTGTCAACGACTAGGGGACATCTCATCTCATCTTTCACGCGCTCATAGTCCAGCCACTTGAACTCATCCCACTCGGTAAGCAGGACAAGCACTTCGGCTTCCCGCGCTACTTCGTACGGGTCACCGGCGAACGCCACGCCGGGAAGTTCAGCGCTGGCGCTTTCCATCGCCTGAGGGTCGTAAGCGGTTACCCTCGCACCTTTATCCACGAGCATGCGCGTGATTGTCACCGCCGGTGAATCCCTGATATCGTCGGTATTGGCCTTGAAAGCGAGACCAAGGACACCGACCTTCTTTCCCTCGAGCCCGCCCACCCGCTCATCTATCTTGTCCAGCATCCGTTCCTGCTGTTCCTGGTTGACCTGTAGCACCCCTTCCAGCAGGTTGAAATCGTAACCGTGCTGTCTGGAGATCGCCAGCAGGGCGCGGCAGTCCTTGGGGAAACACGACCCCCCGAAGCCCGGCCCCGCCTTCAGGAATTCGAAACCGATGCGCTCGTCATATCCCATGCCCAGCGAGACCTCTCTGACGTCGGCCCCAACAGCCTCGCAGATGTTCGCTATCGCGTTGATATAGGACACCTTGGTTGCCAGGAACGCGTTAGATGCATACTTGATCATCTCGGCGCTGACCGGGTCCGTGATCAGAAGCGGGGCGTCGATCCCCCTGTAAAGCTCTACCATCAGCATTATGGCCTTCTGGGAGTCGCTGCCGATCACTATGCGGGCCGGCCTCATGAAGTCCGCGACCGCGGTTCCTTCTCTGAGGAACTCGGGATTAGAAACGACGTCAAACTCGTGGTACTCCTCCATGCTCTCTTCGATTATTCTCTGCACCCTTTTGGTGCTGCCGATAGGAACCGTGCTCTTATTGATTATCACCTTGTAGCTGTTTATCGCCCTGGCGACCTCCCGCGAGGCCCCGTCCACGTTCGTCAAGTCGGCATTCCCACTCGAATCCGACGGTGTGTCCACGGTTATGAAGACGTATTCGCTTTCTCCCACGGCTGCATCTATATCTGTGGTGAACCTGATCTGCCCGGTATCAAGGTGCTCCTTCGTGAGGCTCTCCAGCTCCGCTTCGTAGATGGTGACCTGGCCGCCAGAAAGAGCATTTATCTTTTCAGTGTCCTTGTCCACGCAGATTACCGTATGTCCCAAAGTGGCCAGGCAGGCCCCGGTTACCAGCCCCACGTACCCGGTCCCAATAACGCAGCATGTCATCTACCCCGAATTCACCCCCACCTAAGTGCTCCCCGCCACGGGGAGGATATTCAAGCGGCCTGACTCAAAATAGCGCGCCACCCTCCGGCTTCAGAATCGGCTTTTTAAGCCCCGCCAGCCCCTCGTCGATCGCCCGGTTCGCGAGGGCGTCGCACGCGATATTCTTCTCCCTGGGTATGTGTTCGACCTCCACCCGGCTGAAACCCGCGAGCAGCTGCTGTATCTTCTCGAGCAGGGGCCGCAGCGCCTTGCTCTTCACCCGGAACCCACCGGTTATCTGGCCGGCCACCAGTTCGCTGTCGGTCATTATCTTTACCCGGTCGAACCCGAGATCGGCGGCAGCCTCGAGGATGCGGATCAATGCGTGGTACTCGGCCACGTTATTGGTCGCCTCCCCCAGGAATTCATGGACCTCGACCATCACCCGTCCGCTGGAGTCCATTGCCTGCCCGCCGATTCCGGCCGGCCCCGGGTTACCGCGGGCGGCTCCATCACAGCACAGGTACAGCCATTCTCCTGCGCCGCCGGCGCCGCTACTCCCCGACTCTCCATTCACTTGACCAGGATCCTTCGACAGTGCTCGCATCGAAATATGTCTTCTTCGTGCTGGAAACGGTCAATCTGTGTCCTGGAGAACTCGATGTGGCAACCTCCGCAGTTCCTGCCCTGGTCAATCCTCACCACGGCAATCCCATGTTTCGAATCGATCAACCTATCGTACGTTTCCAGGATCTCCTCGTCGAGCCCCTGCCTCAGCTCAAGCCGCTGCCTTTCGAGCTCCCTCAACCCGTGTTCCTCCTCGGCGAGTTCACGGTCGTAGGCTTGCCTTGCTTCCTGCTCACCCGCGAAAACTTGTTCCGCCTTCTCATGCGCCCGCATTATCTCAAGGCGGACCCTGTCGATCTCTTCCATCATCTCGAGGTCATCGGTCTCCATCTCGTCACGCTTCTTGCGCAGCGCAAGTATCTCGGCCTGGATGTTGCTCAGCTCCTTAGGATTCATCACGGTGCCGCTGAACAGCTTTTGTTCCTCTATTGATATCTTCTTGGAGAGCAGGTCCAGCTCACCATCGAGCTTGTGCTGCCTGTGCTCAATGTCCAGTAGTTCCTTCTCCTTCTCGGCAAGCTCCTCCCTGGCCGACTTCAGCTCCTCGAGAAGCCCAGAGAGCCGGTGCTTTTCCTCGAGCCCCTCGATGTCTTTTTTCAAACCGACTATCCGGGTGTCGATGCCCTGTACTTCGATAAGCAGCTTGCCAAGCTCGTCAAAACTCATTTCAGTCAATTCCAGGGACCCTCCTGGTCGTAACAACCCTCAACGCTCAAACTCCAGCCGTGGCGATCTGACGCCGTCCTCAGCCCCTCCACCAACCTCGGGACCAGCACCCTCTCGCTCTCGAGGTGGCCCAGACAGATAAGTGCAAGGCCCCGCTCGCGTGCTTCAATGGCATTGTGATAGCTGACCTCGCCCGCTATTAGGACTTCCGCGCCTGCCTTTACCGCGGCCTGTACAAGACTACCCGCCGCGCCGGTCACCACCGCGACCCTGCTCACACACCTGCCGGGGTCCCCGGCGAGTAGCGCGTTCCGTGAAAGACACAAGTGCACCGCTTCTTCCGTCAGGTCTTCGAGTTTCCTCTCTTCCCTCAGGTCTCCTGTCCGGCCAAGGCCCCAGGGGACCAGGTTATCAGTCCTGTAGACGTCGAAAGCGACCTCTTCATAAGGGTGCGCCCGGCGCATGGCATCGACCACGCGCTGTACAAGGAACGAGGGAACGAGCATCTCCAGCCGGACCTCGTCCTCCCTGTTCAGACGACCCACCTCGCCGGAATAGGGCCGCGCTCCCTCCCTGGGAATGTACGACCCGACCCCCGGGCTCCTGAACCCGCAGTGCCTGTAATTACCGATATTACCGGCCCCGGCGTCCGCCATGGCGGCAGACACATCCTCAAGCGCCTGCGGCGGCACAAAGACCACTACTTTCATGAAAGGCACCCACGTGGCGGGTTCGAGTGGCCGTGTCTCACCCATCCGCAGGTGATCAGCAAAAATGTCAGCGGTGCCGCCAATCGCCGAATCGGCGTTGGTATGACACGCAACCACGTTCAGCCCGCCGGCCACAGCCCGCTCGATCAGCAAGCCAGCAGTTGTCGCGGTGTCCAGCGTCAGCAACGGCGACCCAAACAAGACCGGGTGATGCGTCACGAGAAGATCGAAACCGTCCGCTATCGCTTGATCCGCGACTGCGGAAGTCATGTCAACGGAACACAGTACCCGCCGGATCTCAGAATCGCGCGATCCGACCTGAAGACCGCTGTTGTCACCCTCGATTGCCAGGTCCCAGGGGAACATCTCCCCCAGAGCATCCATCACTTCTCTCAAAAGAGCCATGCGCATATCCGCCCGACGGATGCTCTATTCCAAGGCACCCGCGGACGGCTAACCTCCCGCGAACAGTTTCCATAAGAAGCTGTGTGGTGACGCAAGAGCGACAACCGCGGTGACTGCCACTCCCGCCCCGAGAACCCCTATGAATATCCAGAACAACGCCTTGCGGAACGGTATGTCGAAGATGAAAGCGGCAACCGCTCCCGACCAGGCACCGGTAAGTGGGAGTGGTATCGCTACAAAAACCGCCAGGGCGACCTCCGCGTATACCTCGTATTTCGCCTCCAGTTTTTTCCTGGTCCTTTCAAACAGCCAATTGAAGAAGCGTTCCATGATCTTCGAGTGCCTCATCAGCCAATCGGACGCCGGACCAAGGAAAAGGAGTATGAACGGTATAGGTATCATGTTACCGACGACAGCCACGATGAAGGCCTGCCACAGGGGAATGCGAAACACTAGGTGCGCGATCGGTATAGCCCCCCTGAGCTCGGCCAGGGGTATCATGGCGATCAGAACACTCGCAAGGTAGTGGTTCATGTGAGAGAACCATCCGGCCCAGTTTATGGCGAAATACGGACTCATGGAAAAACGACTCATAGGAAAAGGTTAACCCCCTGTTCGTCGCAGCAATAATACAGAATGGGCCTGGCAAAGTCGAGGAGCCGCAATGCGGCCTGGAAACCGGGAGAACGCAATTATTCCGGGGGTCGGGCCCGCTTTATCGAGCGGGTCGGACGGACGGTGGAAGGTATCAACCCGGGCCGGCGAATGACCCGATAACCACGTGTTCGCAGGCTACTGCTTCAAGTACACGTTAAGGACCCAGTCCCTGATCTTCTCCATCGCCTCTTCATACGATATTTTCGTTCGCCAGCCGAGTTCCTCTTTTGCCCGCGTGTTATCTATATCGAGGTCCCGGCCCATGATTCCCAGGGTGTGCCTGGTCGCCGGGGGCCTTACGTTCAAGGGCGTAAGCACGGTCTCCATAACTGACGCAGCCGGTTTTACACTCCAGTACGGGAAGCTGATAGAGGGCTTTTTACCGACCATGTCTCCCAGATCGGTAAGGTACCTTTTCCAGCTCACGTCCCAATCATCCCTGAAGTGATAGGTCCTTCCGGCGGCGACTTCCAGCGTACCGGCGCTTATCACTCCATCGACGAGGTTCTGGACGTAGATCAGGCTCGCGCTGTGACGGCCGCCGTCAAACAGGGGGACTTTAGAGGAAAGGAACCTGTCGATTATGTCCCTGACCCACACGCTGCCGGGGCCGGTCACGTTCGTCGGCCTGATGATAGTACAGGCAAGTTCATTTTTCCCGTGGCGTTCCCGGACGAGGTTTTCGGCGTCGAGCTTGGCGTCCCCGTAAGGGACACCTGTCTTGAATACCGGATCATCTTCCCTCTGCCCTTTCAGGTGCCTGCCCGTCCCGCACGCGCACACCGAACTGAAGTAAACGAACCTGGAAACCCTGCCCTCGGACTCGTCCAGTAGATTCCTGGTAGCATCAAGGATCAGAGAATAAAACTCCTTGCGCGGTCCCCAGTCCGTCACCTTGCCTGCAAGGTGGAAGACGAGGTCTATGTTGTCGCATATGCCCTTGATGCACGCCGGATCGGTCAGGTCACCACGGAGAACTCCTATGCCTTGCTCCTCCAGGTGGTCCACCTTCTCGCCCGGTAGGGCAAGGGCGCTTATCTCCATCTCCCTGTTGACCAGCTCACCGCACAGGAAGGAGCCTATAAACCCTCCCGCTCCAGTAACCAGAACCTTCATGAGACGAACCCCTCGACCCGGGGTGCCGCTCACTCCCGGCGCGTTAAAAAAACTCCCGCTCTGTTTCTCAGTCCACGTCGACGGGTGACTTGCAGCTGCGGCACCGCCTGGCACCGCGGAACAACTGGTACCCGCATTCAGGGCAGTGGTACCTTTTTTCCTCTTCCTCCACCCAGCCCTCGGTCCCGAGCTCCCGCCAGGCCGGGACCGCGCGGCGAATCACTTTCTTTCCGACCTCGAGAGGGAAGTCCTCTATGAACTCGCACGGAAAATCTCCGCATCGATGACAACCCTCGATCGTTTTCTTCCGAACGCAGTCACGGATAGGGCATGACTTGCAGTAGCCGAATACGTCAACGGACTGGCAGCCCTTGCAGTGGAGGTCCTCCAGTCCGACGCCATAGACCCCGGTCAGGCGCTCCTTGAACTTCTGATTGTCATCGCGGTCCGCAATGTAGATGGCGCACACGCCGCAGTACAGCCCGCAAGGCGCGAGCAGGTCACTGTTTACTTCCATCTCCAAGCACCCCCCGGGCCGGGTATCTTTGTTTCTTCTCTTTTCACAGCCGCGCCTCGCGGCTGCAGTCTTCAGCAGCTACAAGTGTCGTTAGCCCGGCGGCCCTTCTTTTTCTTTATCTCGCTTCTCGAAGTTGCTTTTCTCGACGAGGTCAACGGCACTGAACCATAACCTGGCCAGCCGGTCTTCGAGCGGCCCGGGATCTTTCCGGAAGATGCCCCTGACTTCCAGCTCCGTCTCTGGCCGTAAGAACTCGGCCGGCTCGGTGCCAATGGGTGCGGGCTGCGTTTCCACACCCAGCATCCTGCCCCAGTAAAGCGGCCGGGTTCTGTTGCGACAGGGCCGGCCGTTGGTGAACCAGACCGTGTAGGTCAACGGCTGTATCTGAAGGGAATACAGGGTCCGGCTCCAGGAAGCCTCGATCTGCGCCTGCTGGAACTCTCCCTTGAGCAGGTGCCTTCTATAGTTCCAGGCATGCGCGCATATCGTCGCGTTATCAACCATCTCCTCCCACCACTCCCGCTCGATCCCGAACTCCTTGAGCAGTGAATAATCCGGCAGGTGGTCCGACACTATCAGTTTCGCCACCTGCGGGTTTATCTCTCCGTGGTGCTCGCGAAGGAGCGTCCACATCCTGGCCAGCCTCGAGTAGGAACCGGTTATCTCTTTCTGGCTTCCGGGGTCGAACGAGCCGCTTAAGCTCCGGTCCAGGAACTGGTGGTGGTTCGCGGAAGCGATTATGCCCTCTGCCCCCGCTTTTTCCCGGTGGAAGTGGTTGTGGGAGTACTCAATAACAGAGAGGTCACCGTGCCTGTCGGCCCATATCGTGTTCCAGTTCATGAGCAGTCCAAAGACCATGGATTTTGTCGCCTGGCGGGGCCCCTGTTCGATAACGCCTGCCGCTTCCCCAACCGTGGTACAGGCCTCCATCGCCATGTTGTTCAGCTCAAAAGGACTGAAGCCCTCTCCATCGTCGATCATCCCGACCGCATTTACCACGCAGCAAAGTCCCTCCGCGTTGAGCATCCCGATCCCGAACAGTGCCGGCACGCCCAGGCAGACGTACGGTAGGGTTCCCTCCACGTCCCGCACAAACAGGGGGGACCTGCCCATGATCAGTTTAAGGATAAGAGCGGCATCGAAGTTCCAGGACACCGTGATGTCCTGGTCCGCGGTCGCCGGTGGCACGGCACCGAAATTCGTGCAATGAGAGAGGAAGCAGGACTCGAGTATAGAGCGCGCGCAGAGAAGATCCTCGACATTCATGCCGAGGCCTTGCGCCAGGCCTTCAAGCTCTCTTATCACCGATGGGCACTCTCTGGATAGAAACCCTTTCCGGGCGGTAGCCTCCCGCGTTACCCTCAGGCACCTCACGGGATCTCGTTTAGCCCATCTCGCCAGCATCCTCACGATAGATCCGACCAGCTTCCCGGAGTGGAGGGCAGCTACAACCCCCAGCTCGAAATGGTTCTTCCCGTAAAGCGTGTAAGGAGCCGTATCACAGGCCCCCTGTCTCTTACTGAAAAGGTCCATTCTCAAAAACCTCCGCTCCTTCAGGCGCTCTGTAACTATTCACAGGTGTGGTTCTCACATGACTTAACCCCGACTCAATGCCGATGTCAATAACCCATGCACCAGGTGGTATCCGAAGACATCCCGCGTGCGTGACCGATCTCATCGTTATGTAGTTGCCATAATCCATGATGTTCCTCACGTCCCTGCCATTACTTCCCACTCTGACCGCAGCGTCGCCATTGTGTAAATCGCCGAACCGGTTATTTATATGCTCGTATCAGACAATTTAGGTCATATATGTTCATCAACTATTCGGGTTAGAGAGAATCACTAAATTAGCCAATATCCCTGACCACGAATTAAGTCGATAACTGTATCGAAAGCCTATAAAAAAGGGGTGACCTTGATGCAACAAAGACGCCGTTCACTCACTGTAGTTAAATACCTTGGCCGCTTCGGAAGCAAGGAGAATGGTTTCACTCTGATCGAACTCATGGTCGCGTTTCTCATCTTGAGTATTCTCGTCGCTATAGCGGTACCTGTCTTTCTTAATGGTAAAGCCAACTCGGACCGAAAGGTCGCCCTGTACAACCTGCGCGTCGGGATCAGCTGCCATAACGGTGTCCTCCTGGAGATCTTCGACAATCGGCCTGTCGCAGAGGAGAACTACAGGGACTTCGACCCACCAGGTACGCTTGCTTCTACTACGTTGCTCGTCGATGGCGACGGGAATACATATGCGCCCGTGAATGCCCGGTACATGAGCACCCTGGAACCGCGCATAACCTGGGCTGATATCGCTGTGGTTGATATCCCGGTGGTCCCGGTAGTCGGGGGTGACGGAGGGATGGCCTTCGCCGCAAGTGACATGACATACGCGTCCGACGGTTCGGCCCTGCTGGCGAATGAAACGGGCGAGCCCACGTTCGTTCCTTACGAGATGTACAAAAATGGAGAGCCGATTCCTGGTTCTGGAGTAAGCGGGGATTACAAAAAGTGGAACCTGCTGGTGGGCAAGATCGGTGTCGTTGAGAACGTGTTCTACGAGGCCGGAAAGTGGCAGCCGAACACGGAAAACGAGTACCTGACCATGCTGACCCTGGAGCGAAGCGGCGTTGCGCACTTCGTGACCTTCAAGCTTGGCACGATCGTGGACAGCGGCATGTTCGCTTGGGCCGACGGGACCGGAGACCCCGGTGAGGCCTGGGCGGAAGAGGACGAGAAACCCGTTGACAATCCTGGTGATGATTCCGGGGATCCAGTAGTAGATCCTCCGGTAGAGCCTCCTGTGGTGCCCCCGGTGGTAGAGCCTCCTGTGGTGCCCCCGGTGGTAGAGCCTCCTGTGGTGCCTCCCCCGGTAGTGCCTCCGGTAGTGATCCTAGACGACGTGGAAATCTATGACCTGAAAATCACCCCGGTAACGTTGAACCTGGCGAGCAATGGCGTCTTCATGGCTCACTTTAACTTGCCGGCCGGTTACAGTGCGGGCGACATCGTTCTGGGGTCGGTCCACTGCAGCGGAGCGTATGCGATACAGATCAGTGGGAATACAAACATCAAGTTCGAGAGGCAGAACCTTCTGAACGTTTCACCCGGTGACGCGGTTGTGCTTACCGTTACCGGTTCTTTCAGCAACGGGACACCGTTCATAGGAACCGATGTCATACGAGTGATAGACAAAGGCAATTGATAAATAACTGTAAGAATAAGGCAGAGGAGGAGAAGTCTCCGGTGACGGGGGCTTCTTCTCATCATGGGAACATCCCGTGGTAGTTGAAGTGCGACGCTTGGGGTCAGGTCTTGAATCGTGAATTACGGCCACGTTCACACCCGGGGTCAGATCCCAAAATTTGAATTACCTTATCGACTACGAATTACCTCATCTAAAGATTCAAATTTTTAAGATCTGACCCCACTTTTTGAACACAACAAACCAGGGCCTTTCCCCTTATCACAACACACCAGGACCTTACCCCTTCCATTCAACACTTGTGACCCCGGATTTGCGCAGAGTTGCGTTGACCTGTGACTACCTGAGCAAAGGGACTGATCGTTATATGAAGTTCGCCGTACCGGTTATTTATATGCTCGTATCAGACATTTAAGGTCATAATCGTTCATCAACTATTCGGGTGAGTAAACTATCATCATATTGGCCCATGTCCAAACCCGGTAATCAGGTCGATAACTGTATCGAAGGCCTATTAAAGGAGACGACCATGATGCCTAAGGGTCGCCGTTCACTTAATGTAAAATATCTGGGCCACTTCGGAAGCCAGGAGAATGGTTTCACCCTGATCGAACTCATGGTCGCGCTTCTCATCTTGAGTATTCTGGTCGCTATAGCGGTACCTGTCTTTCTGAATGGTAAAGCCAACTCGGACCGCAAAATCGCCATGGCTAATCTGCGCATCGGGATCAGCTGCCATAACGGTATCCTCCTGGAGATCTTCGACAATCGGCCTGACGCACAGGAGACTTACAGGGACTACGACCCACCGGAGCCGCTCACGACTACTCTGTTCTATCAGGCAAACGAATATGTGCCGGTGGACGCCCAGTACATGAGCAACCTTGAACCGCGCATAACCTGGGCTGATATTGTAGTCGATATCCCGGTGGTCCCGGTGGGCCCGGTGGTCGGCGGTGACGGAGGGATGGCCTTCGCCGCCAGCAACCTGACGTACGCGGCAGACGATGCGTCTCTGCTGGCGGGCGATCCAAGCGAGCCCAGGTTCCGTCTTATGCAACTGTATAAAAATGGAAAGTCTACGCTTCCTGACGGAATTACTGACGGAAGCGACCTTTACTACGAGTGGAACCTGCTGCCGGGCAAAATCGGTGTCGTTGAGAGTTTCTACTGGGCCGACGACGGCACCGAAATGTGGCTACCAAATATTGGAAACGAGCGGGTGACCATGCTGACCTTGGAGCGAAGCGGCGTTGCGCACTTCGTGACCTTTAAGCTTGGCGCGATCGTGGACAGCGGCTCGTTCGAATGGGACGACGGAAATGGAGACCCCGGTGATGCCGTGGCGGATGATCCGGTAGTGCCGCCGGTAGTGCCGTCGTCAGCGCCGCAGGTAGTGCCTCCAGTAGTGCCGCCGGTAGTGATCCTCGACGACGTGGAAATCTATGACTTGAACATCACCCCGCAAACGTTGAACCTGGCGAGCACTGGTGTCTTCAAGGCGAACTTCAGCTTGCCGACCGGTTACAGTTCGGGCGACATCGATATGGGGTCGGTCAACTGCAGCGGAGCGCCTGCGATAGAGATCACTGGGAATACGAAGATCACGTTCGAGAGGCAGAGCCTTCTGAACGTTTCCCCAGGTGACAATGTTGTGCTTACCGTTACCGGTAAGTTCAAAAACGGGACACCTTTCATAGGAACCGATACCATAAAAGTTATAGACAGCGGCCATTGAATAATAACTGTAAGAACAAGGCAGAAGAGTGGAAGTCTCCGGTGACGGGGGCTTTTCTCTTATTAACCGCTTTCGCGGGCCAGACGGTAATCAAGCAGGCTACGCATGGCCTGGGCCGCGCGCACCGCGGAAGGGTACACCGGGACATCAAGACCTATGAGCGGGCCGATCGTTGCGCTTCCCGCACCCATGAAAGACATCACAACTGTGGGCTTCCCGCATGCCCTGGGAACCTCGGCGAGGCCTTCCAGGAACCCGACATAGTCCGTTACCCAGTCAGACATCATCTCATGCAGGCCCGGGAACCTCTTCTCGAGGTTCACCATGAATTCGGGACCGAATATGCCGTAGATGAACGCGCCGTCCACCTCTCCAGACTCGAACACGATCTCGAGCAGCTCTTTGAAAATGAACATATTGGTGTCGAAAGTCAGGTCTATCGGGTTGCGGACGAACGCGAGTGGCCCGGTGGCCGCATCCAGCCGCGCCGCGAGCTCATCAGAAAAAAGCGGCACGGAGAGGCCCGCCCTCTCTATGTGATAGGCGAGCGACGACCCCGGACCGCCGGAGTTCGTGATTACCGCCATGCGCCTGCCGGCAGGGAGAGGCTGGGACGAAAGGATCCACAGCATGTCCAGCATCTGGTCGAGGTCGAGCGCGCGTATCACTCCCGCCTGGCGGAAGAGGCCGTCGTACACCTTGTCGGGCCCAGAGAGGGCTCCGGTATGCGACAGGGACGACCGGGAACCGGCCTCCGTCCCGCCAACGTAGATGGCCACAACCGGCTTCTCTCTTATCGTCTCCCTGGCAGCCATTACGAACTCTCGAGGCCTCCTGATGGTCTCTACGTACAGGCCCACCGCCTTCACCTCGGGCTCGTCTTTCAGGTACTCGAGGCAGTCGGTAAGGTCAATGTCCGCCTCGTTGCCGACGCTGATAGTCTGGCACATCTTCATCCCCTGGGCCCTCAACAGCGGGTTGATCATCGCCGTGTACGCGCCGGACTGGGACGCGAAGGCTATCTTGCCACCCATCGGCGGCCTGGGGATAGTGGTCGAATTCAGGCTGCAGAGCGAGTTCAGAATGCCAACGCAGTTTGGTCCGAGAAAGCGAATGCCGTACTTCCCGGCGATCTCCCTGACCTGGCGTTCGAGCTGCTTCCCCCGGTCGCCCACCACCTCCTTGAACCCGCCGGAGATGACGATCGCCCTCTTTATGCCCGCCCTTCCGCACTCGTCGAGTATCCCGGGAACGACCTCAGTGGGCAGGGTCAGCTGGGCGAGATCTACCGGCTTATGGACGTCTGAAATGCTCCTGTATGCCGGTATGCCGAGGACCGTTTCCTCCGTGGGATGCACGGGATAGACCTCTCCCTGGTACCCCGTTTCCAGGACGTTGGTGAGCTGCATGGTCCCCATCTTCATGGGATTGTTCGACGCGCCCCAGAAAGCAATCGACGACGGGTACATCAACTGCTTCAGCAGGTGTTGCTCTTTCTTTTTCACTTTCCTGCTTTTCGCAATCGTGCTGTCATGACTCGATTCGAGTTGAGAAGTGATTCCTCTGACACCGGGCCCCAGAAGTTGTCAGATCCCGGATCTCGACCCTTCAACCCTTTTTGCCCAGTTCGAACCGGGACCGCCAGTCTCGCAGTATCCGGGAAGCTGCATCGCCATTTGGGCCGGGCCCCAGTAGTGCCGCACAAAATCGGCGGCCTGCTGGATTGCAATCTCCCAGTTCGGCCATGTGCAGTAACCGCCCCTGGCAGGGATACCTCCCGCTATCCGCGGTTGCGGACCTTTCATCCCCCAGGCGTTATGATTTGTCTTTGACCAGGTACCAGCAGTAGCACAGGAACTCTCGGCAGCGGTAAGTCCGACCAGAAGCCTCGCGCCGACCCCCGTGCGCTGCTCGGCCTGCACGAACACTATCCCGTAACCGGTCAAAGGGCTGCGCCTTCCTGCCAGGTACAAGTTGATCTTCTGAGACAGCTCAGTCTGGGGCTGCTCCATGAGTTTCCCCAGTATCGGGTCTATCGAAGCGAGCTTCCTCATACAACCGGCGAGTTTCTCCTCGAGTTTGTTCTTCTGCGTAACCGCCCAGTCGCACCTGGACTTCAGCGCCCTTCGATTTTCAACAATAGCCTGCTCCTGTTCGCCGGCCGTGGCCTCGGTGACTCTGACTTCACGCATCATGCGCGCATCATCATCTGCAATGCGCTCGGTCCAGACGGCCCTATCGATGAAGTCAAGCAAGTCCCGGGAGTCGAATACTATCGTGACCCAGGAAGTCTTCCCGCATTTGTACATGTCGACCAACCTGCGATTCAATATCTTCCTCTTGCTCTTGAGTTCCTTCTCCGTCTGCCAGTGCAGCGCTCTCGCTTCGTCGGCCTGCATGTTGAAAACCTGGAGGTTCTCAATGAGTGCCCCGTATTTTTCCTCCAATTCAGCGATCTTGATGTTCAGAGAACCTATCTCATCAATCAATCGGGTGGTTTCACTTGCGGGGGGAGAAACCGCCACCGAAAACCCCCCGAGGAGGAACGATAACAGCATAATGGAAATTGCAGCCGGCACCGCTATCTTTGCAGCCCATTCGTTTGTCTTTTTCATTTTCAGATCCAAATAGAACCGTTGTTACCGTATTTTAATATCATACAAACCTGTTGCCACATTCTCAATCTTCTTCAATCCTACACCTTTGACGGTATCTGGAAATCTGATGATGCCCGGGGAATAGAACAGGCACCCACACCTGCGCGGGGGTGAAGGCCGTTTTTTAAATACGGAACCATCGAGATGTTGGTGACGGCAGTCAACGGGAGAACCCTATCGACTCGTGGGCCCAGGTGCGGTTGTTGCCGTACATGGCGCGCTCGACTATTACCTCCTTGTTGCTTCTCACCATCGTGGAGACCTCCCACGTATCCGGCACGGTGTCCGCAACAAAGAACGTTTTGCGCGAGTTCCGCGGCATGGTGACAGTGGGCCCTTCTTTAGCGCCATTCGGTGTCATGTATGTGAGTCCCACCTCTGCACTGGTTCTACCGGGGTTCTGCACCAGTATCCATGTCTCCATACCGCCGGCCGTCGAGCCCTCCGCAAGGTACCAGGCATTCTTCGGTACCGGAACGCCGATTGAATCGTGGGCCCAGGCCCGGCTGTTACCGTACATGGCGCGCTCGACTATCACGGGATTGTCGCTGGTTACCACTGCTGACACCTCCCATGCCCCGTTCACGGTGTCTGCCTCGTTCACGGTCTTGCGAGAGCTTGAGGGTATATTGAAGGTGGGTCCAGGGACTGGCCCGGTCGAGGTCATGTAATCTATGCGGACGTGCGCCTCGGGGTATGTCGGATTCTGTACCAACAGCCATGTCTCCATACCACCGGCCGTCGAACCCTCCGCCAGGTACCAGGTCGTGGAGGGCAGCGCAGCTCCGATGGACTCATGGGCCCAGGTGCGATTGTTGCCGTACATTGCGCGCTCCGCGATGACAGGCCTGTCACCCGCTACCTTGATTGACACCCCCCACGAGTCGGGAATGGAGTCCGCGATGTTGAACGTTCGCCGTGAGCAGGCCGGGATGAGCGCCTGGGGACCGTCCCTCGGGCCCCGTGCGGTCATGTAGTAGAGCTTCACCGTGACTGCGGTCCTGTTGGGATTCTGTACCAGCACCCATGCCTCCATACCTCCGGCCGTCGAGCCTTCGGCAAGGTACCAGGTTTTCATGGCAGCGGTCACCCCGATCGAGTTGTGGGCCCAGGTGCGGTTATTGCCGTACATCGCACGTTCGGCTATTACGTCCTTCTCGCTGGTCACCATCGTGGACACTTCCCACTGATCGGGGACGGTGTCCGCCGCGTTGAACGTGCGCCTGGAGCGGGGCGGCATGTCGAAGGCAGGTCCAGGCACCGCGCCGTCAGTGGTCATATATGTAAGGCGCACCTTCGTTCCATTTCTGTTCGGGTTCTGGACCAGTATCCAGGTCTCCATGCCGCCTGCCGTCGAGCCCTCCGCAAGGTACCAGGTCCTGGAGGTGGGGGGGGGAGGTGGCGGAGGCTCCTTCCCGGTCAATACCGTAGCGCGGTGGTTCCCTGTCATGCGGAACATCGGCCAGGGGAAAAGGGCGTCATTGCCTCCACGGACTCCGGCCGCTTTTGGACCGCAGTCGAACACGTAGAACTTCCCGCCTTTGATGCGTGCCCCGGGCGCGTCGCCTGTGGCCACGGCGATCTCAACGTGTCCGTCAGAGTCGAAATCTCCGACCGCGGGTTCTCCAACGACGAAGTTGCCCATATCACGACTCCAGAGTTCCTTGCCCGTATAGTCCCAGGCCCCTATCTCAAGGCCATTACCGATGATTATGTCGGGGATACCGTCGCCCGAGATGTCGCCGAGGACAGGAGATCCAAGGGTGACCCCTCCCGGCGATTTCACATCAAGCACCCTGGCGCCGTTCGGCTTGAAGGCCTGGACGTGGTCTGACCCGTTCCCGTCCACGGCCATCGTGCCGACCACTATCTCTCTCTGACCGTCTCCGTTGATATCCCCGAGCGCCGGCGATGAGAAAACGGAGCCCGCGGTCGTGACAGGCCAACCGGGTACGGTGGTGCCATCGTGGTTGTAGGCGTAGACCCGGCGGCTCTCGGTTGTCAGGTGGCCCGTGGACGTGTAGTTGACGCCGGTCCCAACCATTATCTCGTAGCGGCCGTCTTTGTCGATGTCGGCAACCGCCGGAGACGACCAGGTGACTTCCGGGGTCACCTTCGGGAAGCCCGGAAGTATCGACGCGTCCTCGTCGAAGGCGTAAAGTAACCCTCCGGGCGGGTACGGCCAGTTAACTCCTCCGGTCGAGTCCGCCCCGATGATGACCTCTTTCACACCGTCAAAATCCAGGTCCGCCAGGGCGGGAGACGACCAGATCGTATCCTCGTTGTTATACGGCCAGCCGGGCAACATCTGCCCCGAGTAACTCCAGGCGTAGACGCGCTGACCGTAGTTGCCGACAACGATGTCCTCCATGCCGTCACCATTGATGTCTCCGATAGCCGGTGAGGAAAATATCCCCGACAGGCCTCCCACCTCGTGCGTCTTTTTCGGCCAGCCCCACTTCGACAACACCTTGCCGTTGCAGTCGAATCCCCATATCTTGCCGTTCATGTCTCCGACCCAGATCTCCTGCTTGCCGTCGCCGTTGACATCGCTGCAGGCGGGCGTGCTCTCGATCGGGCTACCGGTGCTGTACCACCACAGCAGCCCTGCGTTGGGCCTGAAGCAGTAGAGATTGCCGTTCTGATTGCCGAGGAGAAGCTCCTTCTTCCCGTCCGCATTTATATCGGAGGCGGTTATGCCCGCCTGGTAGAAGCTCGCTTGCGCGTCGTAGATACCTTTGACCTGAACATCGACTGCGCTTTCCGCACCCCGGGCCACGGTAGCGCATGGGAAAGACAGCACTGTCAGCGCGGCTGCGATCAGGAACGCACTCAGGACACCACAGCCGTTCGGGCGCAGGTTTGTTGCTCGCATTTCCATATGATCATGATATCAAAGCGGGAAGGGGTAAGGTCCTGGCGTGTTGTGTTCAAAAATCGGGGTCAGATCCCAAAATTTGAATCTTTAGATGAGGTGATTCGTAATCGATCTGGTAATTCAAATTTTGGGATCTGACCCCGATTTGCGTTTTCGTGTTCAGGGACCTGACCCTAAAAAGTGGCCGTAATTCACGATTCAAGACCTGACCCCAGGTGTTGAGTGAAGGGGTGCAAAATTCCATCCAAGCTGGACACCTGACAATGGGTCGGATCGTGTTAAGATAACTAAGTTAGGAGGCGGACGTGGGGAAATATCGGCTTGAAGGGATTTCGGGCTTTCATACTGTAATATCCTCATGTCGGGGGGAGACATCATGAAATTTCGGTTAAAGCGATGTCCTGTATGCGATTCCATACCCTTCTACAGCCGCTACCTCGAATGGACCAGGGACGGGGCCATTCTCGGCCGCGACAAGGCTCGCACTCGGGTGGTATTCCTCGAGGTGGAGGAAATCCATAATCAGCTCAACGGGATCTCAGAAAAGATCGGTTTATCAATCGATCGGATCGTATACAACGCTGAGAAAGAGGTCGGAAAGCGGTTTATCAGCACGCTCGTTCCTGAGATAATAACACGACTTCCCAGGACGAGGTTGACGAGGCCGGCAGTCGCGCAGCGTCTCCTGGGTCGATACATCATCTCGCCCTACATTGCCCAGCTCGGTATGGGACTTACAACGATGCTGGATTACCGTCCGGGAAAAATGCACGTATTCAGCCTTATGAACCCTTATTCAGTCCCGGTGCTGGCGGGTGACGGGGCCGGGATTTTCGAATATCTCGAGCGTATTGGAGTTGAGGCTACGTGGGAAGTAGACTCTTCTGGCAACCCAACGGTGACGCTCCGTAAGTCCAGCGAACGACCGGGCGTCGAGGAACGTCTTGCCTATGAGAGGGCCTCTTATCTGCCGGGCAATGCCGAGCTCAATATTTGCCCTGTCTGCCAAGTCCCAAGGGAAGTGTCAGAGACCTTCGACTTTGATCCTGCTCAGGGAATTGTGAAAAATCGATTCAGCGGGTGTCGTGAAGTTGTCATGCCAACGCAGAGTTTTTCCGCCATATTCCGGGAACTGGAGCGAGAGCTTGGCGATGAGATACCCGCTATTATCGTGGACCTGGAGCGGCGCTACGTACGGGATAACCTGTCTGAGCGCGGGACCATACTTGGCCGGCCGGATGTGCTGTCTCTGTTAATGGACTTCACCTGGCGGGGAATTGGAAACCCTGTGAGCGCTATCCGTGGAAAGGGTGGAACGGACATAACAATCGAGAACCCGTTCAACCCTTCGCTTGTTGCAGGAAAAGTGGCGGGTCTGTATGAGGCTTGGACCGGGAAGCCAGTCAGATTTAACTGGACAGAAGAAATGCCGGGACGCCTCAAAGTCTCGTTAATGCTTTGATAGTAAAGTCGATTATCTTCTAGGATCGGACAGTACCGTATTAATCGATTATTCTTGTATTCAAGGAGGCGCAAGTGAATCACGAGAAGATTATCTTCAAGCAGGATGTAGTATCTCGCATAACGCTCAACGATCCCGACAGGAGAAACGCCCTCAGCAAACAGCTGTGCGCAGAGGTCCTTGACGCGCTGAAGACCGTGGAGAGCGACGGGGATTGCCGCGTGGTGATCCTCGACGCGGAGGGACCCGTATTCAGTGCCGGACACGATATTTCGGAGGAAATTCCCGTCGGATCTGCCCCACCCACCCAGGAGTCATGGAGGGAATTCCTCGAATACCTTCGCCACGAGTGGTATATGAAATGGTGGGACTACACAAAGCCAGTCATATGTAAGATAGATGGGACGGCGATAGCGGGCGGTATCGAGCTGAGCTGTTTCGCCGACGCCGCCTACTGCTCTGAGGAATCGTTATTTACATACTGGCCCATTTCCACCGTGAGCGTTGCGTTCTCCCCGTCATTAATCCTTCCGTGGATAATCGGCATACGCAAGGCCAAGGAACTCTTTATTTCCAAAGGCTTCACAGGGCGGGAGGCCGAGGCCTGTGGGCTTGTTAACAAGTGTCTGCCCAGAGCCGAACTCGAGGATTACGTTGTTGAACAGGCTACTATTGCTTCTAAGATACTTCCCGAAACGATACGAATGGGTAAGTTCTGTTTCCGGTTTATCTTTGACCGGCTGGGTGTGAGGGATGCGATCGTCCTGGGGTCTGAAATGGATATCCTCTCACACTGCCATGCCGCAGACAGGGAATTCCAGGATACAATGCGGGAGGAGGGCGTGAAGGGCATCATAAAAATAGCCAAGGAGAGGATGGACTACTGACCTTACCTTATGCCACCAGGCTTCGCGTAAGTCAGGGCTTGCGGCCCTCATGAGATCTCGGCAAAGCAAAATCTCGGCAAAGCATTTTGAAAGGAGTTGACCAGATGACTTACGAAAAGCTGTTCGAACCGATGAAGATCGGCAACCTCGAAATCAAAAATCGCCTGGCGATGTCACCCATGAACGTGATCATTTCTGACCCTGAGGGCTTCGCCGAGGAACAGACGATGGCATGGTATGCTGCCAGAGCCCGCGGTGGTGTCGGCCTGATCATCACGGAGGCTACGCTCTGCGCCGCCGATGATTACCACGGTGCTTCTTTCACCGTCAACGCTAAACTCAGCGATGCGCGCTACGGAAGGATCTTCAACGAAATGGCCCGGCTCATCCACGACTATGACTGTAAGGTAATCGTGCAGCTACTCACCGGTTTCGGTTACCAGGGGAAGCACGATTGCGCGACCGGTGCGCTGGCCGGGTCGCCGTCCGCGACCGCCCACAAAATCGACATAAGGTACGGGGTCAGGTCGTTCTACAAGGCTTTCGCCAAGCGTTTCCCCGAGGAAATAAAAATGGTGGACATAGATGTCGTAGAGAAGATGTCGGACAAGCAATATGCCGAGTTTGAAAATCTGATGTTTGATCTCATCGGCAAGAAGAACAAGAACATCGGGAGCCTTGTCATGGGTGAGACCCCCAGGGAGCTCAGGCACGATGAGATCATATACCTCGAGGACAAGTTCGCGGAAGCCGCTGTGATGGCGAAGGTAATGGAAGCCGACGGGGTCGAGGTCCACAGCGCACATGGATACCTTACGGGCTCGTTCCTCTCTCCACGGTCAAACCAGAGGGCGGATGAATACGGCGGGAGCCTGGAAAACAGGGCAAGGTTTACGGTCAATCAGTGCAGGAAGGCCCGTGAAGCTTGCGGCGATGACTTTGTGATTGGCGTGCGACTCTCCGGAGATGAATTGATCCCGGACGGAATACACCACGAAGAGATGCTGGAAGTGGCTAAGGCCTGCGCGCCTTACGTTAACTATATCAACGTGTCCGGAGGCTGCTACGACGCGGTGAATGGTATGTTTCCATACGAGGAGAACTTCTATACCGGTTGGGCTCAAAGCTTCAAGGAAGCGACAGATCTTCCGGTCTTATGCCCAGGAATACACAACCCGGACAACGTCAGAGATGCTCTGGAGAATGAGCAGGTCGACATGGTTTCCCTGGGCCGTCAGGCGATAGCCGATCCCGACTGGCCGAACAAGGTAAAAGCGGGAAGGCTCAAAGACATCGTTAAATGCATCCGCTGCAACGAGTGCGTCATAAGCATCTTCGACGGAAAGAAGGTGTATTGTTCGGTTAACCCGACGGCCGGGTATGAGAAGTACATGCCGGAATTGTGGCGCATCAATTCCCCGAGAATGCGCAAGAAGATTAATAAGTTCACGAGCAAGCGAGAAAGTCTTTACGATTAAAAAGGGCGTGGGATGAGGACGCTGGGAGATGCCCCGACACGGTATGCCAGGCTGACCCCGGACAAAGAAGCCCTGGTCTTTGAAGGCCACCGGCTGACCTGGAAGATGTTCAATGAGCGGGTAAACCGGCTCGCGAACTGGCTTGTCGAGCAGGGCGGAAAGAAGGGTGACACGGTATCCGCGATCGCCCAGAACTGCAATCAGTACTATGAGCTGTACTACGCGGCCTTCAAGACCGGCAGGATAATGGCCCCGGTCAACTATCGCTTAAGCCCCTCCGAGATGCTCCATCTTCTAAATGACTCCGAGGCGAGGGTCCTGTTCGTAGGAGAGGAGTACCTCGAATTCGTAGACCAACATCTGCAAGAGATGACGTTTGTCAGGACTCTCGTCTCCTTCGACGGGCTGGCTTCCGGGATGGATGACTACGAGACAATTCTCGAGAGGTCCACGCCGCGCGAACCGGGTGTCGACGTGAACGAGGATGACGTGGCGCTTATCTCCTATACCGGGGGAACCACCGGGTTACCGAAGGGCGCGATGCTGACGCACCGGAATTTCATTACAACCGTGCGCACTATAGGCCTGATCGGCAGCGTAACGTCGAACGAGATCACTCTCCAGGTACTGCCACCCTTTCATCTGACCATCTGGCAGACCGTGGGGGTCCTTTACATGGGAGGGACATCCGTCCTCAACAAGAAAGTTGACCTGCTCCACGTTCTCAACCTGATCGGGAGTGAAAAGGTCACCCATCTTAACCTGGTACCTGTTCTGCTCAACTGGATACTGAAGGTTCCGGACCTTGATTCATACGACTTCTCAAGCCTGCGCTTTATCACTTACGGCGGCGCCCCGATTCCGGAGGCGGTGTTGGAGGAATGCATCAAGAGAATGACCCCGAACTTCGTGCAGGGCTACGGTCTGACGGAATCCACTATGCTGGCAACCGTTCTCGGGGTCGAGCACCACGTCATCTCCGACGATCCGGTCGCGAAGAGGCGTCTTAAATCGGCGGGGCGGGAGATACACCACGCCGATGTCCGAATAGTGGACGATTCTGGCATGGAACTGCCGCCCGGAGAGTCGGGAGAGATAATCATTCGCGGGCCAAATGTCATGCTGGGCTACTGGAAAAACCCCGAATTGACCGCCGAGCGCATCAGAGGCGATTGGCTCTATTCGAACGACATCGGGTACTTCGACGAAGACTGGTTCCTTTATATTGTGGACCGCAAGGAAGACATGATCATTTCCGGCGGTGAAAACGTCTACCCCGCGGAGGTAGAGAATGTGATATACGAACACGCCGACGTCGTGGAGGCCGCAGTGGTGAGCGCTCCGGACGAGAAATGGGGGGAGTCGGTTGCCGCAAGTATTGTTTTGAAAGAGGGATCGCTTCTGTCAGAAGGGGAAGTGGTCTCCTTCTGTAAGGAGAGGCTCGCAGGGTATAAGTGTCCGCGTATCGTCAAGTTTGTTCCCTCTCTGCCCAAGTCGCCGATCGACAAGATCGTGCGCAAGGACGTAAGGGAAGAGTACTGGAAGGGCCACGAAAGGAGGGTGCACTAGATGGAAGTACCTTTTGAGAAAGACGATTATTTCAAGATAGACGTTGAGGCACACCTCATCGGTGACATGAAGCATATCGAGTACTTCCCGGGTTTTCAGGCGTGGTGGCGCGGAGTTGCCGGCGCCTCCCGCATGCTGCTCATGAACATCCCCGAGGAATTCACCCCGCACCCGGAGGAGATGACCAGCCGCGGCAACCCCGAAGACCTGATCGAGTTCATGAACCATTACGGCGTCGACATGGCGTGCATAATTCCCGAATCGATGATGGACACAACTGGTTACGCGACACGCTGGACGACCAACGGGGAGATGATAGAGGCCAGAGACAAGTTCCCGGACAGATTCATCTTCGTTCCCAACGTGGGCCCGGTAATTAAGCGCGGGGTTGAGAACGCCGTTTGGGAGCTCGAATACCTGGTCAAAGAGCACGACGCCAAGATGGTGAAGTTCTACCCTCCGGAGGACACGGTCATCAACGACCGCCGGCTTTGGCCCTACTATGAGAAGATCAGCGAACTGGGCATTCCGGTCGCGATCCACACCGGATGGTCCTGGTGCCCTCCC
>Ga0315288_10000682_pt1 | contig 43138 bp, 36 predicted proteins | sample YL17G11_20_MG_FD_203454 | JGI IMG/M metagenome (GOLD analysis project Ga0315288, IMG submission 203454) | Sediment microbial communities from Yellowstone Lake, YNP, Wyoming, USA - YL17G11_20 | ecosystem: Environmental > Aquatic > Freshwater > Lake > Sediment | place: USA: Wyoming | collected... | reverse complement strand
GCACTGGTAACCGGCCCGCCCAAGCAGCTCAAACGTGCTCTCTTGCAGGCTCCCTTTTGGCAGACCAAGGCGCAAACCCAAGGCCGACCCTCCCGTCTGTAGGGGAGCCCCTCTGCGGGCTCCCGCCGTGCGGGCAGGAGACTCTCTCCTGCCCCACATCCTCATCACGTCGAGTATATCTTCCGCCCCGAGCAAGTGTCAAGGATTCGCCTTGCCAGGGTCGTCCCACACACTTCGACCGGCCCCTCCGCCCCGAGCGATCTAACCGTTCTCGCGTCGCGCCGCCCCCCGCCGTGTCACCCAGAGTGCAGCCGCGAGAACCACAACCTGGATGGGGACCCCCAGCATCCACTGGGAGCGCGCCAGGTTGTGCTGGAGGCCATGGTGCAGGTGGCTGAACCAGGCCGTTCCCGCCCATGTCTGAAAGTGCGGGCCCCAGGGTGGAACGTTGTCCACGAGGTCGGTAACGACTGCGACGAAGGCTGCCCACATGGCGGCACGCCGCCACCGCTGCCGCGCCGTCGCCCAGAGCACGAGCGCGAGGCCGAGCAGCACGTCGGCGAGCGCTCCCAGCGCCTCGGCGCGCGTCACCCCATCCGGTCCACCAAACAATCCGTGGGTGTCTATATGAGGGATGAAGTCGAGGGCGAAGTGGCTGGCGAACGCGGCGAGGAGGGCAAGCCAAAAGGGACGGACGGACTTGCCGATGGCCGCGCCCGTTACCATGTGGACAGAGGCGAGCATGGCGTCCTGCTGCGATTGCCCGTACTCGAGCTCACTCCCGTGACGCCGGGCTGAGTGCTCGGCGCCCCACTATAGCCAGGGCCTCTCGCCTTGTCCAGTCGGCTTGGCGATGCCGTTCGGCTGTATGATGATCCGAATATCTGATTGTCTGATATTCCGCGTTGGTCGCGCAGACCGCAAGGCGGGAACTCGCCAGAGGAGAGTGAATCTGCCTGCTGCTCTCGCAACCGTCGCCGCTCTGTAGGGCGGGCATGTCTCTGCATGCCCCCCATCCGTGCTGGGAGCGCAGGCGTCTCGCCTGCACGGGCTAGACCGCCGGCCGCTGTGGGAGCTCGGCCTGCCCGCCTCTGGAGGGCCTGCCCGCCGGCCGCTGTGGGAGCCCGGCCCTCCGGGCGGGCTTCTCTCCCGTAGGGCAGGAGCTTGCCTCCTAGCCCCCGAACCTCCCCCCTGTCCCACCACGCCTCTGTTGCAGGAGGGGTCTCGGATGCACAGAGCCTACCGTCTCGCTTTCGTCTTCGTCGCTGCGCTTGCGGTTCGCGCTGCGGGGCTGGGCAAGCGCAACGAAGCCTTGGACGATCTCCGCAGGGCAATCGAGCTTGACCCAAAGTGCCGTGACAAGGCGAAGACCGATGAGGACTTCGCTAACCTTCGCGAAGACCCCGAGTTCCGCAAGCTGGTCGGTCTCGATGAGGTTTAGGGACGGCCGGCGGGCGTGGGTCCCTAAGCCCTGTGGGCCGGGATGGCGGTCACCAGGGGCGACCTAGCCACACGCCCGCCCTACAACGGCCGCAAGACGGCCGGGGGGCAGGCGGCGCGCTGGCGAAGACCAGCGCGCCCTACAACTGCCTCTCCAGGAAGGCCCAGAAGTTCCCCCCGAACAGCTTCTCGACATCGCGCTTGATCTCTGACTCCTCCAAGGCCCAGCCCGTTGCCATCAGGTCGGCGTACTTGTCATAGAGCGCGTCCGCTATCACCCGCCGCGAGTGCTTCCACTTGTAGACTAGCTGGTCCAGCACCCGCGCGTCGGAATGCTGGGGGAGGAAGCTCAGCCCGAGCAGCTCTAACCTCATGCGCGTGATCTCCTCCACCAGGCTCGGGTTGTTGAGGAACCACCAGCACCCGAACACCATCAGGTTGCGGAACTTGCGCGCCGCCACCGCCAGCTCGTGCTGGTTCTCGCGGGACAGCATCGTGACCATGAACTTGTTCCGTGGATGGGCCGAGCACAGATGCTCGACTGTCTCGATGCTGGCCTTGCCCACGCCATCCCCCGCCAGCCGCAGCTCCGGGTTGACGAGCTTTTTCACCCCTATCATCATGGCGAAGGGCAGGTTCAACTCCTCGGACACGGGCAGCACGCATTCCTTCACCAGCAGCCCGCGCGGCAGGAAGTCCGGCAGCGTGAAGTCCGGTGGCAGCGAGGCCGCCATATACACCGCCTCCATCCGCTTCGCCCACTCCGTCAGGAAGCGCCGCACCTCCGCCGCCGTCTTCGCATTGATCTCCCCCTCCACCTCATAGCCCCACTCCGCCAGCCGCGGCCAGTTCCCCTCCCAGTTGTTCAGCAGAGAGTCAATACGCAGCGCCGCCTTGAACCTTGGATCGGGCTGATACGACTCCAACCAGACTTTGCGCTCCGCGTCATCGAAGGGATCGTTCGTCGTGATCACTTCTCTGACGCCGCCAAGCCCGAACACCGTGTCCACGTAGTCCTCGACCTTCAGCCTGTCGAAGTGGCGCCGGTACGCAGCCAGATCCCGTGACGCGACCTCGAGCCCCAGCGCACTTAGCACCGTCAGCACCCCGCGACACGACTCCGCCACCGGCGAGTTCTCCAGGAACAGCGTCCGCCAGATCAGGTCGGCCTGCTCGCGCTTCGGCCGCCGCCAGTACGTTTCATAGGGCATGTCCACCCACCGGAACGTCTCCGCGATGAGGTAATGGTAGGTGATCAGATCGTCTATCCCCCACAGCAGCAGATCGCCGAAGCATGGTGGGTAGAGATGAGTGTGAACATCCGTCAGCTTCACGGCTTCGACGCTCTTGTCTATCATCTCGCGCAGCTGTTTTGCACTGGCAATCGCCATCGGTCGAATCCTCGATCGAGTATGGAGTGCTCTCGTTTTCTGTGTGGCCACTGCCCGTCCTGCCTCAGCTAGGCTATCCGGGCCTCGCCGGAAGGAAGCTCGAGCGCGAGCTGGGAAGATAGTGCGACGGGTCACCGCGATGAGCCTGGAGAGACGAACCTATACTTACAAGCAAGCAGGTGCGCACCAGATCAAGGCCGACGTCTACCTGACCGGCGAGGCCGGGCCAAGGCCGGTCATCATCTGGGTGCACGGCGGCTGCCTGATCATGGGCCACCGCGGCCTCCTTGCCGGGTGGCAGCGCGCCCTGTATCTGTCCGCGGGCTTCACCGTCGTTTCGATAGACTACCGCCTCGCGCCTGAGACCAAGCTTCCCGCCATTATAGAAGACCTGCGCGATGCTTGCCGCTGGGCGCGGGAGGAAGGGCCGCGCCTGTTCGCCGCCGATCCCGCCCGGACGGCCGTCATCGGCCACTCAGCCGGCGGCTACCTCGCCCTGATGGCGGGCTTCGCCGTTTCGCCTCGGCCCGCGGCGCTGGTGTCTTTCTACGGGTACGGAGACATCGTCGGCCCCTGGTACAGCCAGCCGGACCCCCACTATCTCCAGCAGCCCCTGGTCTCGCGCGAGCGCGCTTTATCCGTCGTGGGGCACGAGGTGATCTCGGGAACGCCGACGCCCCACGACCGCGAGGACTTTTACCTCTACTGCCGCCAACAGGGCCTCTGGCCGAACGAGGTCGCCGGCCACGACCCTGCCAAAGAGCCGGACTTCTTTCTCCCTTACTGCCCCGTGCGGAACGTGGACCCGAGCTATCCGCCCACGCTTCTGCTCCACGGTGACCGGGACACCGACGTCCCCTACCAGCAGTCGGTCATTATGAGGGAGAAGCTCGCCGAGTCCGGCGTTCCGCACGAGCTTGTCACGATCCCCGGCGGCGAGCACGGCTTTGACCACGACCGGGATTCGGCGGCCGTGGCCCAGGCCTTCGAGAGGGTCATGTCGTTGCTATCCTCCCAGGCGAGGCCAGGTCGCCCTTAGCGCGTACTTAGCGAGGGCGCGAGTATCTGCGAGCCGCCGCTGTGCCCGGATCGGCCGCCGGATCATCTGTTTCGCTCATTGGCGTTCCTCGAAATGTGGTACGTCACCTATGGAGGCGTATCGCAAAGAGGGAGTCGTCCGGGGACCGTATAGTGGGTTAGCGGGCCGTTAACAAAGCTATGAAAGTCGCCCGGATGAACGCTGAGGACTACGCCAACCAGGCCGAGAGCTTTCTTGCAGACCTGAACGAGGAGTACTTCCAGCACGGCGCCGGACTGAAGGAAGAGCTGGCGCTTACTCCTATTTACAGCCGCTACCATGGCTTGTTCGAACTCGACACGGTCAGCGCTCTCTTGGGAGACCGCCGGTCCCGGCGAGGCCGCTACCTTGCCCACTTCGGCGCCTTCGGCTTCGTGGAGGACGATCTCCGGGAACTGACGGAGCAGATCGCCGCCATGGAGGTTCGCTCCACCGTCGAGTGGGACGGAGAGCAGGTCCCGCATCGTAAGGCGCGCGTCCTGGCCAGCAACGAACCCGATACCGCCCGCCGCCACGAGTTGGAGCGCCGGATCGTCGCCGCCACCGAGGAGCTAAACCCTCAGAGCGCCCTGCGCCTCGCCCGCGCCCACGCCGTCGCCGAGGACCTCGGCTTCGCCGACTATGTAGCCATGTGCGACGAGCTCGCCGGCCTCGGGCTGGCCCGCCTCCACGACCAGACCCAGCGTCTCCTCGCCGCCACCAGCACCGCCTACGAGTCAGTCCTTCTCGCCCATCTCGCCTCCGCCGGCATCTCCCCCGAGGAGGCCACTAACGGAGACTTCTTCTTCGTGCGCCGCGGCCTCGGTTTCGATCCACTCTTCACGAAAGAGGGTCTCGTGCCGGCGCTGACGCGAACTCTCGCCGGGCTTGGCATCGCCCTCGAATCGCAAGGCAATGTGAAGCTCGACCTGGAGGAGCGCCCGCAGAAAACCCCCCGCGCCTTCTGCGCGCCGGTGAGAGTCCCCGCCGATGTCCGGCTGGTCATCCGCCCCCACGGCGGCCGCGACGACTACTTCGCCCTCTTCCATGAAGCCGGCCACGTCGAGCACTTCGCCTGCACTCGCAGCGAGGCGCCCTTCCCCTTCCGCTGCCTGGGCGACAACTCCGTCACGGAAGCCTATGCCTTCGTCATCGGCAACCTGCCGTCAACCCCGGAATGGCTCCGCGACGTGCTCGGGCTGACGGAGTTCGCCGACTACCTCTCCTTGGCCCGGCTGGTGGATCTGAACTACCTTCGGCGCTACTCGGCGAAGCTCGCCTACGAGCTCGAGCTGCACCGCTCTCCCATCCGCGACGAACTCGCCGCGCGCTATGCGGAGCTGCTGGGCGAGGCCGTGCAAGTGCGCATGTGGCCGCAGAACCACCTCTACGATGTGGACGACTTCTTCTACTGCGCTTGCTATCTGCGCGCCTGGATGTTGGAGGTCCAGCTCCGCCGCCGGCTGGTGGAGCAGTTCGGCCCTCGGTGGTTCGCACACAAGGAAGCCGGCGATTACCTTAAGGAACTGTGGTCGCTGGGCCAGGAGTTAACCGCCGACGAACTCGCCCAGCGTCTGGGCTATCCGGGACTCCAGATCGAGCCCCTCATAGAGGACCTGCTGTCACAGGACGACAGCTAGATCAGGCGGCCTCTTCCGCCTGCTCCGCCCCAGGCTCTTCCATGTCCCCCGCGGCGGCCGGCTCCGGCCTCGGTGCCCCCTGCCGCCGGCTCTCCTCCGGGTCGCGCAGCCGCATCCCGATCAGCTTGCTCGCCCCCGCCTCCTCCATCGTCACCCCATAAAGCACGTCCGCCGCCTCCATCGTCCCCTTGTTATGCGTGATCACGATGAACTGCGACTGCCTCGCGAACTCCCGCAGCAGATTCGAGTACCGCCCGATGTTCGAGTCGTCCAGCGGCGCGTCCACCTCATCCAGGATCACGAACGGCGACGGCTTCACCTTCAGCAGCGCAAACAGGATCGCCGCCGCAGTAAGCGCCCTCTCGCCTCCCGACAACTGCAGCAGGTCCCGCGTCTTCTTCCCCGGGACTGTGACCGTCACGTCTATCCCGGACTCCAGCACATTGTCTTTGTCCGACAGCGAGAGCTCCGCCCGGCCCCCGCCGAACAGCCGGATGAAGAAGGTCTGAAACTCCCTCTGAATGTGATCGAACGCCGCCAGAAACCGCGCGGTCGCCTCGCCGTCTATCTCCGTGATCGCCTGCTGCAGGTCCTCCCGCGCCGCCTCCAGGTCGGCGCGCTGTCCCCCCAGGAACTCCAGCCTCTGCTTGACCCGCTCGTATTCCTCGATGGAGCCCACGTTCACATCGCCCATCGCCTCGATGCTCCCCTGCAGCTCCTTCGCCCTCTGCTGCGCCGCCGTCCGGCTCTCCATGGGCTGCGCTCTCTGCTCCGCCTCCTTCAGCGAGATGCGATACTCCTCCGCCAGCGTCCGCTCGCAGAAAGCGATCTCGCTCTCGACCTGCGTCCTCCGCAGTTCCAGCCGGTGGCTTCTGTTCTGCAGCGCTTCCAGCTCGGCCCGGTTGGCGGCCGCCTCCTCCCGGTTCGCCGCCAGCCCATCGAGGAGTTGCTTGCGCTCCTCCTGGCAGCGAGCCAGCTCCTGCTCGGCCTTCTGCAAGGCCTCCCGCAGCCGCTCCCATTCCGTCCCCCGCTCCTGGCAGCCCTGCACCGCCTCTTGCTCTTCCGAGGCCAGGCGATCCACCAGCCTCCGCCTGTCCTCGACCGCCTTGCCGAGCATCCGCGCGCTGTCTCTGATCTTCTCGATGCGCGCCCCCAGCGCGCGAATGTCGCCGTCGAGCGCCGCGACCTCGACCCTCAGCTCAGAGGCGCGGGCGTTCAGCTCCTCTTTTTCATCTCGCCCCGCCGACAGCGCCGATTCGCGCTCGCTCATGGCTGACTCGGCCGCCGCCTTGTGCGCCTCCAGCGCGGCGACCGCCGCGCCGGCCTCGGCCGCCTCCTCGCCAATCTGCTTGGCCTCTCGCTCCAGCGACTGCTGCTCGGCCAGCAGCGACTCCTCTCTCTCCACCGCCAGCCTTACCTTTTCCGCCGCCACCTCCGACCGCCGCTCCGCCGCTGTCACCTCCAGCCCGGATTGCTCCACCTCCGCCAGCCGCGCCTCCGCCTTCCCCCGCGCCTCCGCCGCGCGGGCTTGCGTCCGCTCCAGGTCACCGGAAATGCGCGCCTGCTCGGATTCCAGCTTCGCCGCTTCCTCCTGTAGCTCCGCGATTTCCCTCGCGCGGCCGATCAGCCCGACCCGCTGCGGCCGGCTGCCTCCGGTTATCGCGCCCCACGGCCGCACCACATCGCCGTCCAAAGTGACAATTGACCGCCACCCCGTCGAGTCCCGCGCGATCTCCAGCGCGCCGTCCAGCGTCTCCACCACCAGCACCCGGCCCAGCAGATGCTCGACGATCCCCTCCGCCCCGCCCTGGCACTCGATCAGGTCCGCCGCCGCCCCTCTGCACCCAGGCCTGCTCGCCAACTCCGACAACCCCGAAGGCCGCGAGCCCACTCTCATCGTCGCCCGCGGGATGAAGGTCGCTCGACCAGCTTTCGCTTCCTTGAGGAAGGCGATGGCCGCCGCTGCTTCCTCCGGCGTGTCAACAACCAGGTCCCCCACCGCCGGCCCCAGCGCCGCCTCGATCGCCGCCTCCAACTCCTTCGGCGCCTGCACCAGCTCCGCGATCGTCCGGTACTCGCCCCTCAGCCGTCCGCTCTGGGCCGCCGCAAGCACCGCCCGCACTCCCCCCCGCAGCCCCTCCCGCGCTCGCTCCATCTCCTCCAGCGCCCGCGCTCGCGACCTCACCGCCGAGAGCTGCTCCCTCACCTGTAACTGCTCCTCCACCAGCCCCGGCGCGGCCGCCTCCGCCGCCTGCTCCTCCAGCCGCAGCGCCGCCATCTCCCCCGCCTGCCGGTCGCGGGCGGCGCGCATTTCCTGCGCCGCGCGGCCCGCCTCTGATGCCTCGGCCGCAAGTTGTTCGCGCTGCTCCCTGATCGCGCCGATCTGCTCCGTCAGCCGCTCGATTCGCGCCCTCGCCGCTGCCAGCAGCGATTCCGCCTGCCCCAGCCGGTTGCGCGTGTCGGCCAGCTCCCTCAGCATCTCGAGGTGCTCCGAGCGCAGCTCCTGCACCGACGTCCCCGTCTCCCGCAGCGACCCCGTCGCTTCCCTCAGATGCAGATCTCGCGCCTCGATCTCGGCGCACACCTCGTTCCGCCTCGCCTCCAGCTTCGGCAGCTCCCCTTCCGCCGTCGCCAGCTCGCCTTCTGCCGCCTGCCTCTGCGCCTCAAGCTGCGCCAGCTCCTCCCGCGCCCGAGACTGCTGTGCCTTCAGATCCTCGATCTTCTGCTGGGCAAGGTTTCGCTTCCCCTCCGCCCGGTCGCATTCGCTCGCGATCCTGCCGACCAGATTGCGGGTCTCCTCGAGTCGCCCCTCCAGCTCTTGCAGCTTCGCCCGAAGCTGCACCTCCTCCGCCGCCAGTTGGTGCGACCGCGTCTTCGCCTGCTCCGTCTCCCGGTCCAGCTCGGCCTGCCGCTCCCTCGCGCTCTCTCGATTCTCCAGCATTGCCCGGCGCTGATGCACCATCAGGCTCAGCTTCAGGTCGAATAGCTCCTTCGCCAGCTCCTTATATTGCCGGGCGGTCTCCGACTGCTGCGCCAGCGGCGCCAACTGCCCCTCCAGCTCGTGGATGATGTCATTGACCCGCGTCAGGTTCGCATAGACCCGTTCCAGCTTCCGGCCCGCCTCGTTCTTCCGCTGCCGGTAGCGCTGGATGCCCGCCGCCTGCTCGAAGATCTCCCGGCGGTCCTCCGACCTGACCGAGAGAATCCGGTCTATCTCGTTCTGGCCCATCATCGAGTAGGCGTTCTTGCCGAGGCCCGTGTCGAGGAAAAGCTCGTGGATGTCCCGCAGGCGGCACGGAACGCGGTTGATGAAGTACTCCCCCTCCCCCGTGCGGAAGACGCGCCTGGTGATCGTCACCTCGGAGAAGTCCAGCGGCAGCGCGCCATCGCTGTTGTCCAGCGTCAGCGAGACCTCGCCCACACCCAGCCGGCGCTTGCTCTCACTCCCGGCGAAGATCACATCCCCCGATCGGTTCGAGCGCAGCGACTTCATGCTCTGCTCGCCCAAGGACCAGAGGATAGCATCCGCCAGATTGCTCTTGCCGCTGCCGTTCGGCCCCACAATGCCAATCACGCCAGGGCCGAATTCCAGGCTGGTGCGATCCGCGAACGTCTTGAAGCCATACAGCTCCAGGCGCTTTAAGTACAAGGCAAGCCCCTTTCCGCGATGTTGCTGAAGCTCGTGCTGTAGCTAGACTCTTAGCGTTGCCGCGACTCTACGCGCCCATCAGGCCTGCCTTTTCACCCGCCTCGGGCGGGATTGCCTGCGTCCAGAGCCAAGCCTGGGCGGCGGCGAGGCGCATTATACCACACGTCAGCTTATGTGGGACCGACCACTTGCACAATACCACTCCCGCGGCCCCACTCGCGACACCGCTGGTCTACCCGTACGGGCCACCCGGTGCAAAGGACCCGGCCCTACAACGAGCACATGTTTCTTGATTCGAGGGCGGCGACTTTGGCGAGGCGGCGGCGGTGGCGCTCCTCGCCGGAGAAGCGGGCGTTGACGAAGGCTGTGACGAGTTCGCGGGCGAGCTCTGTGCCGATCACGCGCGAGCCGAGGACGAGGAGGTTGATGTCGTCATGCTCGACGCCCTGATGGGCTGAGTAGGTGTCGTGGCAGAGGCCGGCGCGGATGCCGCGGAACTTGTTGGCGGCGACGGAGGCGCCGACGCCGCTGCCGCAGACGAGGAGGCCGCGGTCGGCCTGGCCCTCCAGGAGGGCGCGGGCGACGGCCTCGGCGAAGTCGGGGTAGTCCACCGGATCGCGGCTGTCAGTCCCCAGGTCAAGGACAGTGTGGCCCAGTGCTTCGAGGTGTTGGATGAGGCCGATCTTCATGTCGAAGCCAGCGTGGTCGGCGCCGATGGCGATGCGCATTTTCTCCTCCTGGTTGCCGACAAATGCGACCTCGCGCGCTGATGCTCCTGCCTGCTGATGGGGCGTGAGGCCACATTTGCAGCCGGAGCGTGTCTGGTCTGAAGACCACCGTTGGTTGGCGCGGCGGAGGTAAGCGTCGCAGACGGATACAAGGCGTTCATCGCGGGTGGGAGAAGTGGGTTGGGGCGCGGGGGATGCGCGGTACGGAAAACTGCAGGCTCGGGGAGGAGAGAGATGGCAAGCTTGCTTATCACGTATTACAGCCGAAGCGGGAACACAGAGAAGATGGCGAGGGAGGTGGCGGCGGGAGCGGAGGAGGTGGCAGGGGTGCGAGTGGATCTGCGGCCGGTGGGAGGCGTAGCGGTGGACAACCTGCTGGACTTCGATGGCATCCTGATGGGGTCGCCGGTGTACTACGGCACGATGGCGGCGGAGGTGAAGGAGCTCATTGATAAGAGCGTCAAGCATCACGGGAAGCTGAGGGGGAAGGTAGGCGGGGCTTTCGCCTCCTCGGGCGGGCCGGGCGGCGGAAATGAGACGACGGTGCTGGACATCGTAAAGGCGCTGTTGATCCACGGGATGATCGTGCAGGGGGACACAGAGGGGGATCACTATGGGCCGATCGCGGTGGGGGCGCCGGATGAGCGCTCGCGCAAGGAATGCCGCCGGTTCGGGCGGCGGATGGCCGAGCTGACGGTGCGGATGGCGAGGTAGGCGGCGCGGTCAGCCTTCCGTCAGCTCAGGAATCGTCCGCAAGTAGGCGACGACCTCGCGGATCAGCTCGGGGATGGGGAGGTGGTAGGGGCATTTGCGAAGGCATTCGCCGCACTCGGTGCAGAGGTCGGCGCTGGCGATCATCTCGAGCGCACCCCATTCCCTCCAGCGGGCGGCGCCCATGCGCTTGACCACCGAGCGGCCGTGGAGCAGGGAGCTTATATGGACTCCCTGGGGACAGGGCTCGCAGTAGCGGCAGCGGCGACAGGTGCGCTGGTCGAGGTCGTAGGCGCGACGAACCCCGGCAATGGCCACTTCCTCCGGCACAATCTGGATTGGAATGCCGCCGAAGCCGACAATCGTCACCTCGAGATTCGTTCGGCCGAGGCGGTGGAGGGGGAGTCTGGCGTGACCGGAAGGCATGGGGAACTGAACCTCCTGAAGCTGCGCACGGTTGGGGGGACGTGCGGGCAGCCACACTGCCGCTTTCCTTCATCGAAAGTCTGCCCTGTATGGGGACCCGGTCCTTACGACGATATGTGCGCAAGATGCGCCACCGTTCGCGAGATGTGAGCCTGGGGCATCAGGGCAAGCGCGGCTGGGCGGCCATCGCGGCGCAAGGCGCGCACGGGGATGACGTCAGGCATGGTCGGCCGGGCTAGGCTCCGGCTATGCGCTTGGGGTGGCAAAGGGCGTCGGCTCGCGGGGCGAGGCGGCCGCAGTGGATGCACTGATACGCGAGGTGCTCCACCTGGGGGTAACACATATGGCGCGGGTCGTTGGTCTGGGCGCCGCAGTACTCGCAGACAAAGGGCTCCACGGGCGGGAAGGGCCGGCACAAATGGCCGGTGGCGGTGGTGGCGGCGCCGCAGGTGGGGCAGATGGTCTGGTTGACGGGGTGATCGGTCAAAGTGCTCCTCCTGGCGATGAATGGCGGGTCAGGGCAGGATGCGCCTGGGCCGCATGAGACCCCACTTGCGGGGTCGGCGGAACGCTTCGGCGTAGCGCACGCCGGACTGCATGCCGCGGTAGCGAGAGTGGACCTCGACCCAGTCCATCCAAGCGACGACGGGGTGATCCTGCCAGGCGGCGATCTCCTCCTCGTAACAGGCCATCATCCGGCGTTTGGTATCGAAGACGGGGGTGATGTCAACGAATTCCTCGGGCTCGAAGCCGAGGCCCGAGACAGTGTCCATGAAGACGATCTCAGGGGTCTCGCGAATTGGCGGCGACTGAGTGATGACACCCTGCTGTCTTGCGACGGAATCACATTCGCGTACGAGATCACTGGTGCACTCGTGATCGGGGCAGTAGTCTGCGGGATCGTGGGTGAGGATGACAGTTGGCTGGACCTGGCCGATGATCTCGGCGAGGGGGAACCTGGTGTCGCGGTCCGGCCATGCTCCGCAGACCCCCAGGCGCAGGAAGTGAACCTGGGCGCCGATGAGTGCGGCTGCCCGGAGGGTCTCCTGCTGGCGCGCCCGCACGAGATCATCGGCGGGGAGGTCGGGGTTCTCGGAGGGTCGCGAGCACATTGTCACGATGGATATGGAGTGACCGGCCTGGTGGTAGCGAGCGAGCGTGCCGCCGGAAAGGAAGAGTATATCCATCGGATGGGCCCCGACCGCGAGGACATTCACGCGCGTAGCGCCTTCGCTTCAGATAAGTTGAGGAAGTTGCCTGTCATGGCAGCAATCGCCAGGTCATTGAGCGATCGTACTTGAGCTGCTGGCGAAATGCCTCAGCATAGCGGACGGCGCACTGAATGCCGCGGAAGCGGGCTGATATTTCCATCAACTCCATGATGATGGGTTCATCGGAATCGTCCAGAATGGGCTGGATCTGCGACTGGTGGCATTCGAGCATTCTGCGCTTGACATCGAAGACAGGGGTCACATCGACGAAATCCGATGGCTGGAATGCCAGGCCAGTGACGGTATCCATGTAGAAGAGCACGGGGTGAACGGAGGCGGGAGGCGACTCGGTCTGGACATTGGGCTGAACAGCCAGGCAAACGGCTTCCTCGACCAGCCGGGTGGTATGCTGGTGATCTATGAAGCAGTCACTGGGGTCGTGGGTTATGATGACGCTGGGGTTGGCGCGCCGGATCAAGTCGGTGATGCGAAGGAGCGGCACGTCGTCGGCAGGGATCTGGTGGTCGGGGTAACGGAGGTGATAGGATTCGGCACCAATCAGGCTGGCGGAGCGGAGTGACTCCAGCTCGCGGAGGCGGGCGGCTTCATCGAGAGGAAGGCCGCGCACGCCGGTGGCGCCGTCGCAGATGACGGCCATGGCAACCTTGTGGCCGGCGGCGGCGTACCTGGCCAGCGTGCCTGCGCAATACAACTCGATGTCGTCAGGATGGGCACCGATGGCGAGGACGTTCACAGGTCGCGCCCCTGGTTGAGTTTGTGCGTTGATCTTCGGGGTGGTGGGGGGCAATCCTGCTAAGAAGGGGCTGGATCGGAGAGGCGTTGTCCGGACCTAGGAGGTGTTCGCGCCATGTCCGCGGAGCATGTGCACTCCGGGGGGGCCCTCCGGCGGGATACGGGGTCTCCATCACTGGGCGAGCACTTCCGCGCTGCCGACGATTCGGTAGTCTCGAAGCTGCTGGGCGACGGTTTCGGCGACGGCGTGTTGCGCGTCGGCTGGGGTCGCGCCGCTCCGCAGGCAGATCTCGTATGGCTGGCGGATGGCGGTGGCGACGTTGATCTTCGCGATGCCGTTGCTGATCGCCTCTAGGACACATCCGAGCTGGATGCCCGTGCCTCCGTGCAGCACCAGTGGGAGGCGCGCGCGCTCGGAGATCGCGCGCAGGCGCGGGATGTTGAGCCTCGCTTCGACCTTGCGTTCGTCCTTCGCGGCGCCGCTGATGGCGCCGTGGATGTTGCCGACGGCGATCGAGAGCCAGTCCACGCCACTCTCGGCAGCGAACCGGGCGGCCTCGTCTATGTCGGTGAAGCCGCGACCGGTGCGGAAAAGCTCCTCGTACGGCGGGATCGGGCCGGGCTCGTGGCCGAGGACCGCGCCGAGCTCGGCCTCGACGGTGACGTTGGGGTGGGCCATCCGGACGACTTCCCGGACGGCCGCCAGGTTCTCATCGAGCGGGAGGCGAGAGCCGTCGAGCATGACCGAGTCGTAGCCAAGATCGAGCGCCTTGCGAATGAGGGGCTGCCAATCAACGGGCCGCTGCTCCTCGTCAAGCACGGGGACGTGATCCTGATGAAGCCGGACATGAGCGCGGTCGGCATGGCGCCCGAATTCCTCGGCGACGGCTTCGTAGCTTTCGGCGCCGAACCGCTCGATGTCGGGCCGGGCGACCTCGACGAGGCCGAAGGAACGGAGTTCCTTCAGGGTCTCACAGATCGGCTTGGTCATCGGCAGGTAGGCGACGTTGAAGGCGGGCAGGACGAGATGCCGCTGGTAGGCGCGGCGCATGATCTCTGCGAGGCTGATGTCTCGCAGGGCGTTCTCCGGGGCGCGTGTCATGTGTGGTTCCTTGGTTGTGCCTTCTGCGTCAGGCTTCGCGGAGGGGCGCAAGCGCGGGGTAGAGGCGGCGGTATTGCTGGACCTGCCGACGGTAAGCGGCGGCCAAAGCCGCGTCGGGGGCGACGGTTTCGGTCACTCTGACGGCCTGAGTGACGGCCTGATCGAGGCTGCCGTAGGCACCGGCGGCGACGCCGGTGAGGAGGGCAACGCCGAGGCAGACGGCCTCCGGGGTGTCAAGGGTCTGCATTCGCCTACCCGCGATCGCGGCGCGGAGCTGGAGGCCAAGCCGCGACCGCGCTCCGCCTCCGCTGCAGCGGATGGTGTCGAAGGGACCGACTGCGCTCGCAAGCAACTCGGCGACGATGGCAAGCTCGCAGGCCAGGCCCTCGAGGATGCCCTTGTAGATGTCGCTTCGCTTTGTGTTCTGCGTGATGCCGACGATGGCGCCGGTGGCACGCGGATCGAAATGAGGGTTGGCAGAGCCGATCAAGTGGGGGGTGACGCAGAGCCCCGTCGGGCCCTCGCGGACGGTTGATTCGATGTACTCGAACAGCCCTATGCCTTCTGCCTTCGCCGCGTCTGCCTCGGCCTGGCAGAAGCTGTCGCAGAACCACTTGAGCATGAGGCCGGCTGGGAAGTAGGCGATAGTTATGTACGAATCGGGCACGGCGTGACAGTAGGAGTTGAGGCTGGCGGCGAAGGCGCTCACATCGAGGCAGGGCTGATCGGCGACGGCGACCAGGCACTCGTAAGTGCCGAGGGAATCGGTCACCATGCCGGGCGCGATGGCGCCCACGCCGAGGGCGCCGCAGGGCTGGTCATGGCCCCCTACCACCACCGGCACGCCGGGGTCAAGGCCGAGCTCGGCCGCCACACTCCGCGACAGCCGGCCCACGACCGTGCCGGAGGGGACCGGGGTGGGAAGCCGATCGGGGGACAGCGCGGCGGCCTCGAGGATCTCCTCGGACCAGCGAAGGGCCCTTACGTCGAAGGCCATAAAACGACAGGCGAGCGAGTACGGGATACACGGCTCGAGGCCGAGCTTGAGCAGCGCGTAGTCGCTGACGCTGACGAAACGCGCGGCGGCCGAGAAGAGGTCGGGTTCGTGGAGGCGGAGCCACCGGAGCTTGGCCATCGGGTACATGGGATGGACTATCAGTCCCGTCATCTGGAAGATGTGCTCCCTGCCAAGGAGGTCTTGCCACCATCGAGCCTCCTCAGTCGCCCGATTGTCCGTGTTCATGATAACCGGAGCGAGGGCGCGGCCGCCGCCGTCAACGGGCAGGAACGACTCGCCGTGGCTGCTCAAGCCCATGGCGAAGACTCGTTCCTCCGACTGAGAGGCGGCCCGGCGGATGGCGGATGCGACGGCGGACCACAATGCCTCCGGGTCGGCCTCTACGCGAGAGAGTGCGGGGAGATAGGGGGTGTAGTTCTCGACGGCCTCGGCCAGCGCTCGACCGGAGCCGTCGAACACCACGGCCTTGCACCGGCTCGAACCGATGTCAACTCCAAGGAGACCCATCTCGCTCACCTTTCCCACCTGCGCTCTGTCGGGCGGCCGGCGCTGAGGTGGGGCGTTGAGGGCGGAACGGCGTGCCCGCAGTTGCAGTCGAAGAAGTCCAATGCTGTGGCCTCCGCGACTGGGTATTCCCGGCAACGCGGGTGAGCACCTCCCAGTGGGTCGGGGACGGGGCGGTCGTACACAGGGAAGAAGGCCTATGGCATACTCAGGGGGTCGAGGGGATGTGGCGCTGGCGCAGCTCAGTTGGCAGGGCAGCTGATTTGTAACCGCGCGCTCTGTATCCCCTTCGAAGTGAGCCGATAAGCCGAGGTATCGATTCACGGGGGGCTCACGCCCTCGCACGGCAGGCGGGAATCACTGAGCGACGCGCGATGGGGCCGGGGCTACCGGCCGCCGGCCCCGGAGGCGATCCTGCCCCGGTACCAGGGTCGGGAACTAACGGCCGCGTATGCCATGGGACTGACATAACGCGTGGTATCATTCATGGGGGCAGGCCATCTGCACCGAAGACATCCTCAGATCAGTTCCGGTACAGTACGATGGCTGCAGTTCAGGGGCAAGTCCACCGGCCGTCGCTGTTCCATCGAAAGGTAAGCAGCTTCGGCCAATTCCACCGCTGCCCGACCGTCCGAGGCGGTGACCACCGGGGGCTCATCCCTGAGTACCCATGCCACGAACGACGCCACCTCCCAGTCGATGCCATCGGGCTTCGCACCCTCACCGCGTTCGAGAATCTCCGCCGCGTGAGCACCGTCCCGCTGCAGGCGGCCCACGAGCCATTCAGGCCCGAAGGACAGCGTGCCCGTGGGGCAGATCACCATTCCGCAGTAAGTGTCCGTGGCACCCGCGCAGCCCGCATGAAGGTGCCCCACGGCCCCCGACCGGAAGAGCAGGTTCACCTGGTACACGTCAGCATAGTCCACCTCCTGGCGGACGAACCTACCTCCGTAAGCGCTGACCTGCTGCACTTCGCCGCATAGATGACGCATCAGATCCAGCTCGTGGACGTTCACTTCCAACAGAAATCCACCAGAGAGATCGCGTCGAGCGCGCCAGCCTGTCCGAGAAACCCCCCCGAGCCGGCAGATGTCCACGCAGACGGGCAAACCAAGCGCTCCTTCGGTAGTGAGCTCCTTCATGCGCGAAAACGGGAACATGAGCCGGAGCACCTGCCCGACCATCAGCTTCACGCCGGCCGACTCCGCGGCAGCGATCATCTGATCGCAATCGGCCACAGACAGCGCCATGGGCTTCTCACAGAAGATGTGCTTGCCCGCTGCCGCGGCAGCGATCGTCAGATCCCTGTGTAGGTGATTTGGAGCGGCGATCATCACGGCACCGATATCCGGGCGCTCCAGAAGCTCCCGGTAGTCCGCGTAGGCCTCTGCTTCATAGGCTCGCGCTGCACCCTCGCGCGATGAACTCAGCGGGTCGCACACGGCGACCACGCGGGCATCACGCATCCTGTGGAACGAGTCGGCAAGCATCCGACCCATGAGCCCGCAGCCGATCAGCCCGACAGACAAATGCTCTCCCTTTGTCACTCGGAATCTCCCATTATCTCAGCACGCGCTTTCGGCTGATGTGCCGAAGCGAATGATACCGCGTGCTATGCCAGCACCCTGTCTGTTGGCCTTGCCACCGGGTTTGATCCACTCGGAATGAGAGTTTCTTCGGACCGAATCCGCTGTCCCAAGACACTACAGTTCCTGTGGTGTAATCATCACCTTCATCGCCTGGCGGGATTCGAGCAACTTGATCGCGGTGGTCAGGCCGTCCAAGCCGAGGCAGTGAGTGATAAGATCGCGTACCCGCAGTCGGCCGGAAGCAAGCAGGGCGATCGCGGCCGCATGGGTGTAGGGATTGGTGAAGCTGCCGGTGATGGTGACCTCCCGGCGGTAGATGTCAAAGGGGGAGACAGCGATCCTGGCATCCTGAGGAGCAACGCCGAAAAGCAAGACGTGCCCGCCCTCGGCAACCAGCTCTGACGCCTGCTGGGCGGTTTCCTGTCCGCCGACCGCCTCGATCACCACGTCCGCGCCCGAACCGTCACTCACCTCGCGCACAACCTCGATCAGGTCCTCGCTACGAGGGTCCACGACTCGGGCTGCACCGAGAGCACGCGCGGCTTCCCGCTTCTTCGGTTCGAGCTCGGAGACAATGGTCAGCGCGGCCCCTCGAAGCAGGCAGAGCTGGAGCAAGAGGAGCCCGATCACTCCCGCGCCGATCAGCACAACCACATCTCCGGGCCGGGGGTCGGCCCGCTCGATCCCGTGCAGGCAGCAGGCAACCGGTTCAGCAAGAGCCGCCGTCTCGAAAGACATCTCCTCTGGGAGCCGGTAGACCTGGCGGGCGGGAGCCAGGCAATGGGTAGCGAAGCCTCCGTCCCTGACGACACCGATGCCCCGGAGATCCCGGCAGAGATGGGTCAGGCCCCGGCGGCAGGGCCGACAGAGGCCGCAGGTGATGTTTGGGTCAATGGTCACGTGGTCGCCCGGCTGGACCGAGGTGACGTTTGGCCCGGTTGCTTGCACAAGGCCGGAGAACTCGTGGCCGGCAACCAGGGGAAAACGGGCCGGGAACTGGCCTCGGTAGATATGGACATCGGTGCCACAGACCCCGCAGGCCTTGACCTGCACCAGCACCTCGCCCTCGCCTGGAATCGGATCCTTCCGCTGCACGATCTTGCAGGAACCCGGTGAAGGAAAGACGGCGGCTAGCATACTCGACTCGCCTCCTGGTTCTTCCCGCGAAGTGTTGGCAGTCAACGAAACTGAAACAGAGCAAGTGCCGCCCTGCTCAGGAGCGGATTGCCGCCGCTCGGCGCTGGACCTTCTGAATTGCGCGTGCGATGGCGTGGGTCTCGTCTTCACCTGCCATCAGGGCGTTCTGCGACAGCCAGACCGCCTCGGTTGCGCAGGCACGCTCGGCCACAGGGCACTTCGCGGCGAACTCCGCGTAGTCGATGATGCGCCCATACCGCGGGCAGTCGAGCGGACAAGCGCCGCCCCACATGTTCCTCTCGAGGAACATCGGGTTCCGGTAGAGAGGAGTGATATAGCCTTCCATGACGGGAGCGATCCCCTCCGCCGAAAGGGCGCGGACGAACTGCGCCTTCCGCAGGCCCGAGAAGGCGTCCGGGCGGTAGCGGAGCATGTAGATGTGATAGGAATGAGCGGTCGTTGTGGGCAGCACGGAGCAGGGCTCAATGCCGTCGATCCCTTCGAGCAAGCCATCGAGCAGCAGCGCATTGGCCCTGCGGTGCGCGATCTGGTCGTCCAGACGAGTGAGCTGGACTGACAAAATCGCGCCCTGGATCTCAGTCATGCGAGCATTTCCTGCAAGCTCGTAGTGACGGAACCATGGCTCCCCCTTCCTGCGGCCTGCCCAGACCAGGGACTCGCATCGCTCTGCGAGTTCCTCGCGGTTTGTGGTGATTATACCTCCCTCGCCTGCCGTGATGGGCTTTGACGCCTGGAAGGAGAACGATCCCGCCTCCGCAAGGGAGCCGCACTTGCGGCCACGGTAGGCCGATCCATGGGCGTGAGCTGCATCCTCCAAGACTGCTATCCCGTGCTGTCGGGCGAGCTCGTTGATCGCCTCCATCGCGGCCGGCTGTCCTCCGAAGTGAACGGGGATGATCGCTTTGGTCTTGTCCGTCAGCGCCTCCTGGATCCGCCTCGGGTCGAGGTTGTAGGTATCGGGATCAATGTCGACGAAGATGGGCACGGCATTGATGGTGAGCACGGCCGTGGCGGTGGCGATGAAGGTGTAGGCTGGAACGATCACCTCGTCACCGGGGCGGACGCCCAAGGCGCGCAGAGCGATCTCCATGGTGACGGTCCCGTTGGCTGCCGCGATGCCATACCGGCAGTCGCTATAACGTGCGAACGCCTCCTGGAACCTCACCACCTCACTTCTTTGCCCCCCCTTGGCTTCGCTGCCATCGCCGTAGGAGAACCTCCACCACTTGCCACTGCGCACCACGCGCGTCGCTGCCTCGACCTCGCGCTCATCGTGAACGGGCCACTCAGGCCAGCTCCCCGACCAGGTGGGAGGACCGCCCTCGACCACCAGCCTCTCCATAATCACTCCTTCTCGAGACGCCGGGCTGCCAGTGTTGCTGAGTCTCCCTCACCGTCTGTTCGGCATTACCGGCGAAGGGTGCGGGGCAGGTACAGCGTACACTACAGTCGTTGCGGGCACGAGGTTTACTGCTTCGTCGCCAGGTCGCTGAAGCCCCCTGGACGCGGGTGGACGTATGGCGCAGGATACTGTAGAATTAGCGATAGGATGTCAACTGGATTGCCATCCGATCGAGAGATGAACTGGGCTCTGCGGGCCAGGCGTTATGATCATTACCTGACCGCGGAGTCTCCAGTCTGCTTCTGGGTGCACGTGCATGAGACCACGACGCCGCTCGGAGTGGACTATCACGACGGCATCGAAGTAGGCGTAGTTCTCTCGGGGCGCGAGGAGCTGCACTGGGGTGGCTTCAAGTACCAGGCGAATCCCGGCGATGTCTGGCTCGTGCCGATGTGGGAACCACACGGATACCGCACGACTCTACCTAACACGCAGTACGCAATCATGGTCTTTCTGCCGGAGTTCCTGGGGGAGACGACCTTTGACGATATGTCGTGGCTGAGCCTGTTCGCAGTCCCGCCACCACACCGCCCGAGAATTACGACAGACCAACAGCGGGGATGGATACTCCAGGTAACGCAGAGGATGCGCATCGAGATGGAGCAGCCCCGCCCCCGCGCTCTTGTGGCGACCAGACTGTGCTTGACGGAGTTGCTGTTTGAGCTGTCGCGATCCTGGACTCCGCCTCGGCCGACGGGAGCGCAGACAGCGAGGCCGACAAGCAGTCTGGGCCGGATCATGCCTGCGCTGGACCTGCTTCGGAAGCGGGGACCGGCAGTGGTAGGGGTCACGGAAGCAGCGCACGCGTGCGGCATGAGCCGCAGCCTGCTCAATCGCCTGTTTCACCGGACCGTAGGCGTCAGCTTCGTCCAGTTGCGCACGCGCGCCCACCTCACCCACGCCGCCCATTTGCTGCTGACTACTGACCTGAAAGTCGAGCAGGTCGCAGCCGAAGCGGGCTTCAGCGACGGCAGCCACTTGCACCGCGTCTTCCTCAAGCAGTACGGCTGTACGCCGGGACAGTATCGGGCCAGGGGTCGTCGCGCTGTTGCCTGACGTCAAGCAGGCATGCTACCGGGTACCCCACCTTTTCCGACGCTGTCCCGCCGCGGAAGCCGACGCTGGCCGGACATGGCTGGTCCCCATCTGTTCCCATAACTCAGCCGCGGCCCGGCCGATTATCTGACGCTGGGTTGAGCAGACGAATCGCGCGTAACGTGCGATTGGGTGAACGGGTCGGTTCGGCATTCCTTGGCGGTGGTCGCCTTCTTCGGTGAGTGCGCCAGGCCGCCAGGGACCCGCCATATCCCAACGTGCAGCACCCATCCCATCCCATCGTAGGGGGCAGGTGCGAGACGGCTCTGGCACCTGCTCTCGGCCAAAGAGCATCTCCCGCCCCAGGGCCTGTGCATTCATCCAGTTATTGTCCTCGTTCGTTCAATGACGGGAGTGAATCGGGAGGATATGATCGTGTCGTGGCCCCGCGCGGACGGTGGCCGCCCCCGGCAGGGACTCTCTTGTGATGGCGAGCCTTCCGGATCAAGGGCCGATAGGAAGGAGGTGACATAGTCATACTTGGCCATCGCAGCTGCAGGCGGGTGCGTCAACGAGCTAGACCGGGCAAAAGGAGAGAGGCAGAATGCTGACACGCAGGTCCAAGGGTTTCACGCTGATTGAGCTACTTGTGGTGATCGCGATCATTGGGATTCTCGCGGCGATGGTGTTCCCGGTGTTCGCGCGCGCACGGGAATCGGCCCGCAAGGCCGTCTGTCTGTCGAATGTCAAGAACGTTGCGTTGGCTGTTCAGATGTACCTGGCCGACAACAACGACACTCTGCCGCCTGGCGAGCATCGTCAGGAAGTCGTCGACTACTTCACCACGATCGGCCCTGGGTACGATGGGAGCTTCTTCTGTGAGAGTCCCACAGAGGGCAATCCCTATCTTCGATGGCCTGTCGTTTTCGACGAGTACGTGAAGAACCGCGACGTCTGGCGGTGTCCGAGCGCGAAGATGGAAGGCGGAGCGGCTGAGATCATACCGGGGCCCGACTGGCTCAGGATCTGGCAGGACAATGAGGCCTTCTGGACTGCAAACACAGGCTCGTGGGGGCCCTGCTACTTTGGCTTCCCGCCCGGATGGGGCGGTGACGTGACCGACTCATTCGCGCAGGACCGCATGGCGTCCAGCGCCAGTGGCAGTAATGCAGCCAAGGGCGAGATTGCGAACAAGTGCTTCCGCCAGAGCATCGGCACTAACGCCCGGCCGGGTTTGAAGATGGTCGAGGTTCAGAATCCGGCCAGCTACCTGATCTGCGCTGATGCCGGCGCCGGGGCTCAAGACTTGAGTTTCGCTGTTGCGCTCGTCGCGTGGCCGGACATCTGTAGCATCGGATGCTCGCACGAGGACTGGTACTGGGCGGACTGGGAAGGCTGTGCCGCCGATGCCGGTGGCTGCGGCCTCTACAACCTGGCTCCTTATGGCGGAGCGTTCGTGTACGATCGGAACCTCCTGAAGCCGTACACCCGACATCTCGGAGGGAGCAACATCGGCTATCTGGACGGACACGCGAGCTGGATTGCTGCGGAGCAGCTCCTGAGCAGGGTCGCCGATGGTGACATCGAGGGCATAGCGCCCTGGGATGAACCGAGCGAACCGCTTTGAGCTACTAGGGCGCCATAGCAACGGGGTTGCTCCGTATTTTGCGCCAAGGGGCGGAGCGCAGTGTGGGCGCTCCGCCCCTCAGGCGGCCTTGCCGAGATCGTGCGCAGGCGGCACGACGGAGTGCACAGAGCAGCGTTGCCTCTTACCTCTGAAGCTCTCCTCTTCAGATCCGGCTTTCCCGTCGCCGCTCCTCGTGCTTCAAGGACAGACCGGTGGCTTGAGGACAGCTCAAGCCGACGTGGAATCTTGAGAGCGGCAATAATATCTGCAATGCCGCAGACGGCCCATGCAGCCTAGCTGACATGATGGAAGGATCCCCACTCAACTCAGGCGAGCCGCAGCCGGGTAGATCGGGCCGCCGCGTGCCTGGGAGAAGCGCGGCCGACCCCCGCCGGCGTCAGATCCGGGGCGTCACAGCACGAGCGCTACTCCTGGGCTTCTTGCTTACACCGCTGAATGTCTACTTCCTGACGGACTTCCTCTGGACGAGGGGTGCTTTCACCGGCTACTATTCGCTCTTCAGCAATACTGTCGGCTTCTTGTTCCTGCTGGCCGTGCTGAACCGTGCCCTCAAGCGTTGGAGACCTTCGTGGACGTTCAGCGCTGGTGAGATGCTTACCCTCTATTCGATGCTCGGCATTAGCACCGGGCTTACGGCAGTCGTCTGGGACGTGGGCGGGGCGCTCGCCGGGACGATCTCCTATCCGTTCTTTTTCGCCAACCCCTCGAACGGCTGGGAGCATATCCTCTGGCCGAACCTGCCGGACTGGCTGACGGTCAGGGAGTACAATGTGCTGGAGGGGTTCTACTCCGGCAACAGCACGGCGTATAAGTGGAGCGTAGTGCGCGCATGGGCCGGGCCCACGCTGTGGTGGGCTGTTTTCGTCGGTGCCGTGATGTGGGTCGTGCTCTGCATGAACTCCATCGTGCGCCGGCGGTGGGCAGACGAGGAAAAGCTGCCTTTTCCACTGGTCATGCTGCCACTGCAACTGGCCGACGAGCGCTATGGTCTGCTGCGGAGCAAGCTCTTCTGGATCGCGGTCGCCGGCACGTTCGCCCTCCAGATACTGAATCTGGTCAACAGCCTTCTGCCGAGCGTGCCCGGGATTCCCCTCTACTTCCAGTTCTTCCAGTACACGGCGAACCGGCGACCGTGGGATATGATCCCGTTCCCGGTGGCCACGGTCGAGCCGTGGATATGCGGGATGGTCTACCTCATCCCGGTCGACCTCGTTTTCTCGATGATCGTCTTCGATGTTCTCTGGAACGCTGAGTTCGTGATGGCGGGGTGGTTGGGCTGGAGCACGAATCCGCTGAGCGGTCTCCCTTTCGGGCAGCACCAGTGCGCGGGAGGGTTCCTGGCCATTGTCGCAGTGCTCATCTGGCTCGATCGCCGCTATCTCGTACAGGTCTTCCGAAAGACTCTCGGCCTCTCTTCATCTCTCACGCGCGACAGCGAAGAGGCGTTGAGCTATCGGACGGCGGTACTGGGCGGGCTCGGCGGTGTGAGCTTCGTCTGGTGGTTCCTCCAGCATGGGGGCATGAAGGCCTGGGTCGTCGCCGTGTTCGTGCCGCTCTATTTCGCCATGGTACTTGCGCTCTCCCGTTTGCGTGCCCAATTGGGAGCACCGGCCCACACGATGGAACAGATGATGCCCCAACACATGCTCACCGCACTGTTTGGGCCGCGCGTCCTCGGCTCCCGAACCATGGGCATGTTCTATCTATTGGGGCCCTACACCCAGCAGCAGGACAACAACCCGGGGCCCGTGCAGCTCGAGGCGCTCAAGATGGCCGAAGAGGGACGCATGGAGCGCCGACGCCTCGCCGTCGCCATGGCGATCATCGCGCCTCTCACGATCATCTTCTTCATCTGGGCAAACCTGCACATAGGCTATCCCATCGGGATGTCCACGGGTGAGGCCGACGGGGCGATGATCTCCGCCGTCCGTTATGGGCCGCTCGACATGGACGCGGCGCTTCGTTACCCCACCGGCCGCAACAACGGAGCCAGCATCGCAATGGGAGTCGGCTTCGTTGTGACGCTCCTCCTGATGTTCCTCAAGCTGCGCTTCGTCTGGTGGCCTCTCCATCCCGTCGCCTTCCCGACGGTCGTGGGCTGGATGACGATGGAGATGTTCATCCCCATGGTTGTGGTGTGGATTGCCAAGGTGCTGCTGCTGCGCTACGGCGGCCTCAGAGCACATCGCCGGGCAATGCCCTTCTTCCTGGGCCTCGCTGCCGGCGGCCTGGCAGCGGGTGGCCTGAACAGCATCATCCTTCGCCTCCTCTTCAGGCACCAATGACCGCGAAGGCAGCAGCTATCAGAGCGGAGCACACGAACCACACCACAACCGAGGTCCGCACTGCCGAATGACCCGATGATCTCCCTCGGTGCGGCCATACTCATCTGAACCGGGACTGGGAGGGCATCAATCGTACGGCAAAGAGAACCGACGCGCGGACTGGGGCCGCCGTCGTCACGGCTGACGCGTGAGAAGAACTGACGCAGGTTGCCGGGCTGTTCCACTGTTTGCGTCGACAATACGGGCCATGGGTTACAGAAGGAGAACCGAGGATGACTGTGCAGGCAGGTCTGCCGCGTTGGCGGGGGTTCCACCTCCTGAACATGTTCCATCCAAAGAGCGACGGGGAGTGGCGGGAAGACGATTTCCGGTGGATCTGCGAGTTCGGGTTCAACTTCGTCGCGTTCCCGGTCTGCTTCACTCTGTGGGTGGAAGAAAACGACCCGTACCGCCTCTATGAGCCGGGGCTGCAGAAATTGGACCGGGCCGTGCAGCTGGCGCTGGAGTACGACTTGAACCCCTGCATCAACATCCACACCGCTCCCGGCTATGACGTCAACCGGTTCGTCGAGTTCCCTTACAGTCTCTGGAAAGACGAGGCCGCGCTCGATGCGTTCTGCTTCCAGTGGACGACGCTGGCCGAGCGCTACCACGATTTCCCGGCCGAGAAGCTGAGCTTCCATCTTCTCAACGAACCACCGCACCTCGGGGAGGACGTGTCCGAGGAAGAGTATGAGCGCGCCATGCGCGCGGCCACCGAGGCCATTCGCAAGGTCTCCCCGGACCGGGTGATCCTGTGCGACGGGCCCGGCTATCGCGCACGGCCGTCTCCGCGTCTGGTCGACCTGGGCATTGTGCAGTGTTGCGGGGGCTACTGGCCTATGGGCATCAGCCACTACATGGCGAGCTGGGTCGGGGGCGAGAACTACCCGCCTCCCGTCTGGCCCGGATACGTTCAGGACGGGAAGAAATGGGATCGTGCCGCCCTCGAGGAGCACTACCAGCCCTTCATCCACCTTCGCGACCAAGGTATCGGCGTGCTCTGCTTCGAGACGGGCTGCCATAACAAGACCCCACACGAGGTCGCGTTGGCGTGGTTCCGCGATGTGCTCTCTGTGCTGACCTCCCATGGCATCGGCTACGTGCTGTGGTCGTTCCGGGGTGCGTTTGGGATCATCGACTCGGGACGAGAGGACGTGGAGTATGAGGGCTTCCACGGACACCAGCTCGACCGGGAAATGCTTTCCCTGTTGCAGGAGTTCTGAGGCCGCAGCGCCGGGGAGACGGTGCCACGGTGTCCTGTCGCCAGGCGCCCCATCGAGGCCTGACGGCATTCCGCAACGTCCGATTCCCGGCGGCGGCACATTCGCCCCCGAGGTCTACGTCAAGGTACCGAGCAGAGACACCGACTCATCTGCGAGAACCGTGCCCGCGTGATCTGCCAGGTGGAAAGCTGACTCCACCTCGTATCCGCCCAGACGATAGGCGTCCAGAGTCGGTACGTATCCGACGCATCCGTTGGCGTAGCCGAGGATATAGGTGCGCCGGAATGGAGACCTGCGCTTGACCATCTTCCCAAACTCACAGAACACTTCTCCGGGCCAACCCACAAAAGCCAGGTCGCCCACGGCGATGGCCTGGACCTCCATCTCGACCGGCTTGTCTGCCTGTGCCTTGAGCCGCTCTACGTGTCTTCGGGCCGCCTCCGCGCTCTCGGTCTCCTGATCCCAGACCAGATACCGATCGAAGTGGTAGCTCGGGTCTGCGCGCCGCCCCTCAAGGCCCTTCAGCCTGGCTTCGGCCGCGTTGATTGCGCGCTCCCAGTTCGTCGGAAGCTGTATCTTCCGCGAGGCGCAGCGGATGGTCGCGTCACCGAGGTCTTCGGCCTCTGACAGGACCCGGATCGCCTCTGTTGCCAGGGCATCTCCAGCGTGCTGCGCGGCCAGGAAGCTTCCGCCATTCCAGATCCCGTGGTACACCGGCCCCTCTCGCGGGTTCACATCCCCGGCGGCGCCGTTGAAGAAGATGGCGGTCACCCCGCGGCCGATCCTGTCTTCCACGTAGTGGACAGCATGCCCCGGGTAGTCAGCGGTGATGAGGTAGTTGTCTTCGCCGAGGCAGAGCGCGTGCGCCGCGTAGTTCATGACAACACCCACCGTTCTGCCCGCCGGATCGGCCACCCGCAAGACCCCGAGTTCAGGATCGAAGGGGCCGAAGGCGTTTCTCCCCAGCGTGACGGTGTTGCCCGGCACCAGCTCGCGGCGGTTGATGCCAACTGCTGACCAACCGCTCGCGATGGCCAGGCTCACACCCGCGAGGCCGGCCACCGCCCGCTGCACGGCCTCACCCACTCGCGTGGGCAGTGACTCGATGTACTCGCGCTCGAGGTCTGTCGCCGGATCGCTCCGTAGATCGGGCCCCGAGTGCGTGTGCGTCGCCGCCAACAGCAGGGACGCTCCCGGGACCCCATAGGCGGAGCCGCTCTTCCGCACCTCCTCGAGGAGCACATCCGGAACGCTCACCAGGTCGAGCCCAACCAGACCGACCCGGCCGATGCCATCGTCGAGCACGAGCGCGCGAGCCCACAAGGGGTCGTGCACTGCCAGCGAAGGGAGCGTTCGCCCCTCGTAGCCCCCCTGCCGAACCCCGGCCGGTGGAGTGATGTCAACCGCGGCAAGGCCTGCCTTCAGCATAGCACCTTCTCCTGTCTCCTCAGACGTCTTCCCTGCTAAGTGTCAGCACTCCTGGGGGTCATATCCCAACCGTAGTGTAGGGTTGGGCGGCTATCTCGCGTATCTTAAGCTGCAACGCGGTCCTCGTCAATGGGAATCAGCGGTTCCTCGCTGGTTCACCGGCCTTCGTCGAAGGCGCCCTCAACATCTGCAGGTCCCGATGGCCGATGATCCCGCGGAAGCTCTTCTCGGTCTCGAGCGCGGCCGCCCACCGCAGCGCCATCTCCCCCGACCGCCAGTGGATGACGCGGCGGGTGCGGCCCGTCGTCTGCGGCGGTTCGGTGCGAGTGTCGCGGAGCGCCAGATCGTCTTCGAGCAGAACGGAGCAAGCTCAGAAGCCCCGCGGCGACAGCGACCTCAGACTGAAGCCAGCCAGGCTTGACCGGTCAAGGGCACAGGACGACCTTGATGGCACCAGTCTCGGCCTTGCGGGCGGCCACGTCGAAGGCTTCCCGCGCTTGTTCGAGAGCGAACCGGTGCGTGACCAGAGGGCTGGCCTTGACTCGCCCTGCCGCCAGAAGTCGCAAGCCCTCTTCATACTCGGTGTAGTTGTTGTTGGCGGAGACGGTCAGCACCCGCTCGCCAGCCAACAGGGACAGCGGCAAAGAGATCGTGGTCAGCTCAATGGCCAGCAGTACCTGGCGACCTCCTTTGCGAAGAAGACCCATGCACTGGGCAATACCCTCCGGGCTCGCCACGCTGTCAAGGACCGCCGCCGCGCCTATGCCCGCTGTTGCCGCATCGACCGCGTCTTGGAGGTGATGGTCTGCCAGATCTACGGTCACTTCGGCGCCCAGGTGTTCGGCCAGCCGGAGCGGAGCAGGGACAACGTCCGCAGCGATAACCTTCGCGCCGGTCATCCGTGCGATCTGAAGCGCGAGGAGGCCGATGGGGCCACATCCCATGAGAACCACCCAATCACCAGGAGCTAGCTGAGCCCGAGCCGTCGCGTGAACTGCGACGGCGATCCCGTCGAGCAGCGCCCCTTCCTCGTAGGACGCATGGTCCGGAAGCCGGTACGCCTTGTCTGCCCACACGGGGCAGAACTCGGCCATGCCGCCCGGGTTGTAGTCAACGTGGTGCCATCCGGCGCCATGGCCGATGTGCTCCGTGCTCGGACAAAGGTTGTACTCCCCGCGCTGGCAGTAGAAGCACCTTCCACAGCCCCGGTAGGCCAAGACCCCCACGCGTTCTCCCAGCCGCTGTTCCAGACCGGGATCGCCGACCGCCACCACGTCGCCCGCGATCTCATGCCCCAGGACCACGTTCGGCGGGTTCGCAATCTGAAGGCCTAGTGTGTGCTGCGCCCAAGGGTTCTCTCCAGCCAGGTAACGCAGATCGCTGCCACAGATGCCGCACGCGCGGACCCTCACGAGCACCTGCCCAGGACTCAGCATGGGCTCTGGGATATCTGCCACCTCCAGACACCCGGGCTTCCGCAACACAACGGCCCTCATACGCTAGCACCCATAGTGTACCAGAACTAATCTGAGGCAACGAGAAGGTCAGGGGCCTCGGTTCTTTGTCACCCTCAGCGTTGACTTCTCGCCCTCGCCACGGCATCCTCCCGGCCATGTTCTGGCACGTGATATTGCTGCTGTCTTCTCCCCTCTACCTGCTGTTCGGGCTGGTGTTCCGCAGCGAGCAGGCGCGCTTGGTGCTGGCGCTCCACCATCAGGTATTAGTCCTGCAGCGACGACTGGGCAAGCGACCCTCGCTGTACATGCCAAGGGCCCGTTACGCCGGCCTTTTCCAGGCTGCCAGCCGATAGGCGGTGGTCCTGGCATCGTGGGAAGAAGCGACGCTCGAGGCGAGTTGGAATGACACCCGAAGGCGCCGCCGAATGGTCCAATATGGTAGAATGACTCCCGGCCGCGCACAAGCTCAGAGGCCACTCACGGGTGTCTCATCGCCGTCTGACACCGGCGTGATGTCAGGCTGGCTTTACAGGTGCCTGACAGCGAGAGCCGCGAACATCTTCAGAGCGCACAGCTCGCTACCGGCGGTGCTGCGCTCGATAGTGACCAGGAGTGCAGCGGTAGTACTGCACGAAGGTGCGGTGGAGGTGGCTCCCGTCCACGAAACCAGTCTTCTCCGCAATCGCCTCCGTGGGGAGATCTGTTGTGATGAGCAGGTGAGCCACGCGCGCGAGTCGGGCGCGACGGCGGAACTGTGTGAAGCTCACGCCCATCGTCTCCCGGAAAATGCTGCCGAAACGCGAGCGATGGAGATCACAGGCCGCAGCGGCCTTCGCGACCCCGATGTCACGCTCGGGATTGTCGTGGACCAGCGTGACGGCAGGCATGACCCTGGCGAAGCTGCTGGCAGGCACCGGACGCCGCGGACCGGGCGCCTCAGGGTGCTCCCAGTACCGGTTGACGATGAGCACCAGATAGAACAGGAATAGCCGAACAACTGCCATCCACCCGCGAGGTTTGCCCACCGCTTCCCGCCGGATGATCTGACCGAGTGTCAGAATCTCCTGGCGCATCTCCGCACTGGTCGTCCGGGGACGCTGTCCGGGGGGAGTCGTGAAGAAGCTCAGCCAGGGCACACCGCGCATAGCCTCGTCATCCATGACTGCGGCGAGGAAGATGAAGACGACGGACACCGTGTTGGGCTCGGCGACCCGCCAGCCATGGGGCTCCCATGCTGAGCACAAGTGTATGTCACCTGGCGAAGCCGCGAACGTCAGGTCTTCGTAGTGCCGCTCCATCTTGCCCTGGAGCACGAAACCGATCTCCATGCCCTGGTGCACGTCCATCGTCAAGACGCTTGGCTCTGCCGCTTCCCACACCCCGATATGCAGAGGATACTCGATCCGGCCTGCGGCAGGCACTTCCAGGTCGAAAAGGGACCAGTCTTTCGCGCCCGCGGCTACCTCAGACATTTTCCTCACCCCCGGTCAATGGTACAGCGATCTTGGCACCGCATGCAATGACGGCTCGTCAGGACGATGCTACGCTTATTATACTCCAGGTGGCCGTCGGGTGCATGCCGCAGGTCGAGACCGAGGCGAATGCTCGGCGGGAATGAGGCGCAGCCCCGGGAGTGGAACAGGCGCCGGGATTGCGATCTCGGCGAACGATGGGAGAGGAGGTGAGCAGCGGTCCCGTAGCTGGATACCTCTGCAGCCTTGGAGGCAGAGGGTAGGGAAGCGACAGATGCGAGAAAGGTGCGATTCGATGATGAGATCAGGAGCTCGGAAGGGTTTCACGCTGATTGAGCTGTTGGTCGTTATCGCGATCATCGGGATACTGGCAGCGATGGTATTTCCGGTGTTCGCTCGTGCGCGCGAATCGGCGCGCAAGGCGGTGTGCCTGTCTAACGTGAAGAACATCGCCCTGGCCATTCAGATGTACCTGGCGGACAACAACGACACTCTGTGGCCATATGAGCACCGCGCAGAGGTGACAGACTACTTCGACACCATTGGCGGCGGCGGCCCCTTCCCGGCGACCGACGACAGTGGTCACTGCCTGAAGGCCACACAGGCCAACCCATATCTGCAGCCCCCGACCATCCTGGATGAGTACGTGAAGAACCGCGACGTTTGGCGGTGCCCGAGCGCAAAGCTTCAGAGCGGGGCGACGTTCATAAACCCGGATCCAGACTGGTTCGGCTACCTGTACGCGCATGACTGGGGCGATCTCTGCCCTGCGGAGAGCTCATGGCCGAAGGGCTGGGGCGGCGAGGTCACCGATTCCCTCCTTCAAGGCCGTGTCGCCACTGGCTACGATCGCTCGACTGCCAACAAGGCATTCGTGCAGTCAATCGGCACGAACATCGAGATGGCGGAAGTCAAGATGGTGGAGGTTCACGACCCAGTGGCCCGGCCCATCGTTGCCGACTCGGGGGCGTGGCCTCAGTTCATGTTCCTCGGCGGCACCGGTTGGCCGGACATCTGCGCGCTGGAGTGCGGCAACTGCGCCTCAGGGCGCGACTGGGAAGTGTCACCCGTTGCCTGCGCGGACTACCTGGATAGCCCCGACTGCATATACTTCTACGCGCCTAACAACGGCTCATTCCTCACGAACCCGGACCTCCGGAAGCCCTACGCTCGCCACCTCGGCGGCGTGAACCTGGGCTACCTGGACGGCCACGCAAGCTGGATGCACTCGGATGCGTGGGCGGTGAAAGTCGTTGACGGGTCGATCGAAGGCATCAGGATGTGGGGCCCTCCGTGGCCTCCGGACTGCGCTACCGACGCGGAGTGGCTCGCAGCCTCTGGCTCAGTGCTGTTGCGGTAGCAGAAGCTTCGCGCGCCGAGCCCGGTGACGGTCGTCGGCCCGCCAGATGGATCAGCTCGAGGGGCGGTGCTCCATCCGGAGCACCGCCCCAGCACTAAACACCACTGCGATGCCCCGCATCGACTAGCGAACCGTCATTGATCCAGCCGGGTGGTGTTCCGTCAGGACGAACGCGGCGCGCCAGAACCGACCAGTGCTCTCGCCCCGTGAATCTTCTGCTCGAAAGGAATGCGCCAGGTGAAGATCTACACGCTGAACGATGACCCTGCCGTGATGCTCGCTGCCGAAGAGCTGGCCCGATGTCTCAGCAAGATGGCCGGGGCTCCAGTGGAGCCGGAACCCACTGACCGGTTCGACGGCCAGAGCGCCATCTACGTGGGAACGTCCGAGCAGTTTGACGGGATCCTCCCCCTGCCGCCTGTGCAGGACCCAAACTGGGACGACGCCTGGGCAATCAAGTCCGTCGGACCGAGCCTCGCGATCGCGGGGGTCAACCCTCGTAGTGCCCTGATCGGAGCGTACGAGTACCTGCGCATGCTGGGAGCGGAGTGGGTTTGGCCTGGGGAAGACGGCGAAGACCTGCCGCGCGTCGAAGAGATACCGCTGGGAGGCTTCCAGGTCGTGAGCATAGCTGCCAACCGCCATCGGGGAGTCTGTATCGAAGGCGCTCCAGCCCTGGAGCACGTGCTTGACATGGTTGAATGGTTGCCGCGAGTGGGCATGAACGCGTACTTTCTCCAGTTCCAGGTCTCCAGCCACTTCTGGCGATGCTGGTACGAGCATACACTGAACCCCCGGTGGGAGAAGCGCACAGAGCTGACAGAGTCGGAATGCGCGGACCTGGAGGCGAAGGTCGTGGCAGCCGTGAAGCAGCGCAGCCTGCTCTTGCACCGCGTGGGACATGGCTGGACAGCAGCCGCTTTGGGGTTGCCTGCAAACGGCTGGCTTCCCTACGATGGCGAGGTGAGCGAGGAGACCAGGATGCTGACGGCGGAGGTCGCGGGAAGCCGAGGTCTCTGGCACAATACTCCGCTCAACACAGAGCTCTGCTATGGCAATCCGCAGGTCCGCCAGAAGGTGGTCGAGGTGGTGTTGAGGTACGCCGCCGATCACCCGGAAGTGGATGTTCTGCATTTCTGGCTGTCTGATGACGTCAACAACCACTGCGAATGCAGTGCCTGCTGTGGCCTGAGCCCATCCGACTGGTACGTGACGCTGCTCAACGAGATGTCGCCGCAACTGAAGGACGTGGCACCCAGGATGAAGCTGGCGTTCCTGGCATACCTCGACACGTTATGGCCGCCGCGGCGTGTCAAGCTGGACCTCCGCAGCGATAACCTCGTCTACATGTTTGCGCCGATATCCCGATGCTACGGGCACCGCTTGGCGGATCCCCTCTGTGCGAACGACCACAGCCTCGGGGAACCGCGTCTGAACGAGGTTGTGATGCCCCAGGGCAACCGCCATAATCTGGAGCTCTTGGGCTTGTGGAACTCCGTTCGGCCGGCCGACTCGTTTGCCTTTGATTATCATTTCATGGCCATCTGGCTTCAGGACTATCTGTCTGTCAGGTTGGCGGAACTCGTTCCCCAGGATCTCGCTGACTACAGGGAGAAGGGCATCAATGGCATCATCAACTGCTGCACGCAACGAGCCTTCTACCCCAACGGATGGCCCTACTACGTGATGGCCCGGACCCTCTGGGGCACAGCCCCAGGAGCGGAGATTAAGGCCAGGTACTTTGCACACGCGTACGGCGAGAACGCGAGCGCCGCCGGCGACTTCCTCGATCGCCTGGCCTGCTTGAGCGGCTCTCCGGTGCACAGGCTGTCTTGGTGGGATACGGCCGACGCAGGCAAGGTGAGCGCGGTGCTCGAGTTCCTGCGTGAGCGAGAGCGGGTGTTGGCGGCCGCGTTTCAGGGCGCTCGAACGCCAGCTCAGGAGCGCTCGTGGAGACTGCTGCTTCACTATCGGCAGCTACTGGTTGTCCTATGGAACGCGCTGAGCGAGAAGCTCTCCGGCGACGTGGACGGCGCCAGAGCTCAGCTGCGCCGCGCAGAGGAATTCCTGCGGGAGACCGAGGGCGACACTGCATCAGCCCTTGACACCTTCCTGATGCTGCAACACTTGTCCCGGCTAATGGAGTGAGAGGGCATCGACTCATGGCGGCAAGTGCACCGCCAAACAGAGACGACGGGAGGGCTTGAGACAATGCGTGTGCTCCCCCTGGTTCTGCTTACAGTGTTCCTGTGCGGAGCAGCACGGTCGGATGACGCTGACAGCGCGCGCGTCGCTGTGGTGTTTGGGAGGCACTCCTATCGCGAGACCACGCCCGACGAAGCCGCCCTCGTTCGCGCCTTCACCGACACCGTGACGGCGGCCCTGGACGCGGTCGGCATTGCCTACGACACCCTCGACGACTCAGACGTCGAGAGCGGACGCCTGGCCTGCTACCGCGTCGCGATCCTCCCATACAACTTCACGATCCCCCAGGAAGAGACCGAGGCCATTGAGCGCTATCTGAAATCAGGCGGGGCGCTCATTGTTTTCTACGCCATCAGCGAACGCCTGGCCGAGCTGCTCGGCTTGGACGTCGGTGCCCGCCTTGGCGGAGATTTCAGGAGTGTCCGGCTGGACGTCGGCCGTCTGCAGGGGTTGCCGAAAAGCATCGGGCAGTACTCCTGGAACATCCGCAGGGTGGCGCCCAATCGGCCTGATGCGCAGATTGTCGGTGAGTGGTCAGGTCCTGATGGCGAGCCGCTCGGAGAGCCAGCTCTGATCATCTCCGCCAACGGCGCGTACATGGGGCATGTCCTCACAGCCGGCGATGTGGGCAACAAGGGGCGGATGTTGAAGGCGATCCTGAGCCACTTCGCGCCCGAAGTGAACAGGGGCGCAGGGCGTCGAGCGGGTGCCGCGGCGAGCGCGGAACTCGACCGTCTGGAAGGAAGGTTGCAGCGGGCGGCGCCTGGCAGCGAAAACCGTGAACGAGCGCGGAACCTGCTCTCAGACGCACGTCAGCAGCTCGCCCAGGCGCGGGAGCTGGCGGCGAACGGTCGTGATTCCCAAGCTGCTGCCATCGCTCTCCAAGCCCGGGAGCGCGCGGAGCCCGTCTACTGGCTCTGCGCGCACGAGCGCACCGACGAGTTTCGCGGGGTGTGGCTGCACGATGCCTACGGAGTACCTGGGTGGGGCTGGGAGCGCACGATTCGGCATCTGCGCGACAGCGGCTTCAACGGTATCATGGTTAACATGCTGTGGGCGGGGCTGGCGCACTTCCCGAGCGAGTACCTGCCGGTCTCCCCGAAGGTGAGCACGCAGGGCGACCAGATCGCCGAGAGCCTTCGCTGGGCAAAGAAATACGGCATCGAACTGCACGTGTGGAAGGTCAACTTCAACTTGGAGGGCGCGCCCCCAGACTTCGTCAACAAGCTTCGCCAGGAGGGGCGCCTTCAGCAACACCTCGACGGGTCTGAGATCGAGTGGTTGTGTCCGTCGGACCCCCGGAACCTCGCGCTCGAGCGGAACTCGATGCTCGAAGTCGTCCGCAAGTACGACGTGGCTGGCATCCACTTCGACTACATCCGGTACCCGCACGAAGAGGCATGCTTCTGTGATGGTTGTCGAAAGCGTTTCGAGCGAGATGCCGGCGTCACTGTTTCCGACTGGCCCCGCGACGTCCTGCGGGACCCGCTGAAAGAGCGATTCGCCCAATGGCGCCGAGATCAGATCACCAGACTGGTTCGGGCCGTGTCGGAGGAAGCACGGCGCATTCGCCCCGGGATCATGGTCTCCGCCGCCGTCTTCGATTGGCCCGACTCTCGCGACTGGGCGGGACAGGACTGGAAGCAGTGGATCAATGAGGGCCTCCTCGACTTCGTCTGCCCCATGGACTACACGCCCTCCACCGAGTTCTTCGACGGGCTCATCGGCCAACAGGTGGCAACGGCGGGCGGCCGGGTCCCGCTCTATCCCGGCATTGGCGAGTTCATCATCTCCGATCCGCGCGTGCTCATCAACCAAGTGGAAAGCGCCCGTCGCCTCGGTGCGGATGGCTTCGTCCTCTTCTCCTACGAGCATGCGGCGAGCGCCGGGGACTGCCTTCCGGCGTTGCGTGCGTCGCTGGCCGCGAATCCGGCAGGCCCTCCACCTCATCCCTCTCCCCATGTCGAGTTCGACTTCGCCCCGCCGACGACGGACGAGCGCAGGTTAGCCTACCCGGCCGAGGTCGAGATGCAGGTACAGGTTACCCTGACGAGAGAGGGTCGCTATCCCGCGCCCATCGCTCGCGCCGAAGGTGTGCTCAGCATCGAATCGACCGACGGAGAGCCCATCCAGGTTCTCGGACCCATCAGCTCAGAGTCGTCTGCTCCCGTGAAGGTTCGCCGCACCCTCCCCCCGGGCCACTACCGATTGGTGGTGTACGGCACCGTCTCCTTCGACTCCTCGGAAGAACGAAGGTTCGTGGCGCGCAGTCGGCCTTTTGAAGTGCTGCCGCCTCCAGTGGGCTCCGGATCGAGCTCCCCTCCGACCTAGCGCTACCCTCTCCGCTTGGAGGCAGTGTCCGGGGTTGCGTCGTATATGAGTCCCCGCGGGAAGGTCATGGCGGCCGTCTGGCGCGTAGTACCCCGGATCTTTTGCGGTCACGGGCTGGCGGCGCCAGCCCGCAGCCGAACCGAAGTACGTAGCGACCGAGTTCCCAGACGGCGCCCAGGACGTCCGACGGTGAACAGGAAGCTCGAAACGGCACTCATGAGAGCGAGGATAGCACCGACTCAGCCGGGAAGGAAACCGCCCAGAAGCGCCCGGACAGGGTTATTGGGGAGGACACGGGGTTTCGTTCGGCGCTGCCATAGTTCCGCGCTTGCTAGTGCGAGGACCTGAGTCGGGTGAGCAGACTGCGCACCCGTTCGGCCCCAGCCGGTGAGGCGAGTGCGGTAACGACGTCGCCGGCCGCCAGGGCGGTCTCGCCTCGCGGTATCACCGTCCTCTCCTGGCGGCGGACGGCAATCAGGAGGGCGTCGCTGGGAATGGCGACGCTCCTCAGCGGGATTCCGATTACCTCCGCGCCAGCCGGTATCGTGACCTGGAGGCTGACCAGGCCGGGAACTGACAGCCGCAGGCGCTGGGAGGCGGACTGCAGTGAGCTGTGCTCCTTCAGCAATTGTGAGTAGGCGGCGATGATGTTCTGCCGGCGCAAGATGCCCAGAACGCGACCGGGATCGAGCCGGTCCACCACGGGAATGCGCCCCACCTCCCGGCCCTCGAGTTGTGCGAGCGCCTCCCCCACGGTCTGATCGGGGAAGCAAGTCAGGGGAGACAAAGTGGCGATGTCGGCGACGGTGAGATCGGCCTCGCCGAACAACTCCATATCGGTGAAGCTTTCCCCGCCGCAGATCATCGTGCACACCGCGATGAACAAGATGTCGATGAGTCGGTGCTTCTTGGTGCGCTCCACCCGCGGGTCAGGCAGGATGGAGAAGTGCGCGAAAAGGTCGGTCGAATCAGCCATCAGGTAAGCCCTCCATTGGGTGTGAAAAGCGTTACCTGAAGACTTCGCGAATTCCACTTGAAGGCCCTCCTGGCCCGTCAGAGCCTTTTTCGCAGCACCCCCCTCACCCCCTCCCACCCATCGCCGATTTAGATGCGATTGCCCTGAGTTTGCGTTACAAAAAACTTCCACGCGTGTTGATAACCGTGCTATAATGCTCTCGGCCGACGTTTAGTCGGCCGAATGGTTTCGCCCGTTTTGGCCGCGAATCCGTGTAGTCGTATCCAGACAGAAAGAGCGAGCAGGAAGGCGAATTGGCACGGATGTTTGTATTGACACTGGTCAGTTTGTTGGTATACTAAGTTCCGTATAGCCCTGGGTGTTGCACAGACGACGCCCAGATTCATGCCCGGCAGTGATCCCTTGTGGGTCGCTGCCTTTTCTTCTATGTCTACACTGCGAGGGGCGAATGAACCGGTATATCGTACTGATTGAGGGTGGGTACATGAGGCCGGCGCTGAAGATGTTCGGCGATCCCCCGCCCGAGGTCTCGTACCTCAAACTCTCCGAGCATTTCGCCAGCGGAGATGAACGTCTGCGTACCTACTACTATGACGCTGCGCCATTCCAGTCTGCGTCACCCACCCCGGATGAGAAGAGACGCAAGGCCGAATTCGACAGACTTACCCAGGCGCTTGAGCGGCTACCGCGCACCCAAGTTCGCCTAGGAAGGTTACAGCGACGATATGAAAACGGCCAGTGGAGATTCTCACAGAAGAGAGTGGATGTACTGCTCGCGGTTGATCTGGTACAACTCAGTTGCGAGAAACTCATCCAGCGAGCCGTCATCGTAGGGACTGACAGCGATTTCGTTCCAGCGATACAGACCGCGAAAAACGCTGGCACTGTTGTGCAGCTCTGCCGGGTGCCAGGCAGCCGAGTCAACGACGAACTCCTCAGGGCCGTTGACGAAGTCATTCCGTTTGACCAAACCCTCTTGGACCTCATCAAGGTCGAGCGCCCCGAACCGTAGTACCCTCCTTTCCTTCCCAAACTGACCCACTACCTCAGACCGTGTGGGATTGACGGGAATATTAGCATATGGTAATATTATATGCAAGTTTGGCGCACCGGGCTACGGTGAATGACACCAGATCAGCGTGAGTTTGGTGGCCGGCTGTTCGCAGCCTTGGCGAATCCCGCCAGACTGAGAATGCTGGAGCATCTGGCGAACGGACCGGCCTCCGTCAACGAGATCGCCGAAGCCGCTGGGCTCAAGCAGTCAATTACCTCCCAGCACCTGGCGGCTCTTCTCAGCGCCGGCGTGGTAGTGTACACGCGGAACGGGAATCAACGTATCTACCGATTGCGAGGTCTACGCATCGCACGCATCCTGAAGCTGGTTGAGGAGTTCCACCAGGTCCACCTGGAGTCGCTGCGCCAGATCCTGGCACGGTACCCGGCGGAAGAAGGTGCGGAGACTGCTACCTCTGGGAATCGAGCTGCTGGCAGGGCGCTGCCGACTTCCGGGCAGCGACGGTAGCAGCCTCCGGTTGCGTCTGTCTTCACGCGGAACTCTCCGCGAGACAACTTGGGCGCCGAGTCTCGCCCCCCGCGGGGCGAGAGCGGGGGGACCACTTCCTGGGGCGAATCCCCGGATTCCCGGGGACGGGTTATGCTTCCGATCCCAGCCCGTCAGCTAACCCCGCAGGCGTGAAGGGAAGATTCGGGCGCGCGTTCGGCCGCCCGGCGATTCCGGCAGTCTGCCGGCCCTCTGTTTGGGACATCTTCCTGACCCGCTCCTCTCGTTGACGCCCATGGTGGGAGCAATGCGCGCCTGCCGCGCGAGGCGACGCATTGTTCTATGGGACGCCGCGTTTGTGCGGTCGAGAGGCGAGAGGAGAAGCATATGTCCGAAGCAGCAGGAGTTCCGGAGAAGCCTGTGTTCTGCGTTCTCGGGGCCGGCAACGGCGGCATGGCGATGGCCGGCCATCTTGCCCTGAAAGGCTTCCGAGTCAACCTCTACAACCGAACGCCGGAACGGCTGAGGGCAATCCAGCAGGCCGGCGGCATTCATGTCATCGCACGCGATGGAGACGAACTGCCAAGAGGGAGAGCGCGGCTCGGGATCGTGACCTCGGATGCCGCCAAGGCGCTCGAACAGGCCGACATTCTGATGGTCGCAGTGCCGGCTACAGGCCACGCCTTCATCGCCGAGCAGTGTGCGCCCCATCTCCGCGATGGGCAGATCGTAGTGCTCCACCCGGGGCGCACCGGAGGCGCCTTGGAGTTCCACCATGTCCTCCACGAGAAGGGAGTCAGAGCGGATGTGATCGTCGCGGAGGCCCAGACATTCCTCTATGCCAGTCGCTCGGTCAATCCCGCCCAGGTGCAGATCTTCCGCATCAAGAACAGCGTTCCCGTGGCGGCCATCCCGGCTCACCGGACCCCTGAGGTGATCAAAGCACTGTCGGCGGCCTACAGTGAGTTCGTGCCAGGGGACAACGTGATGAAGACCAGCCTCGACAACATCGGGGCGGTGTTCCACCCCGCGGTGACGGTGCTGAACTCGGCCCGCATCGAGAGCACACACGGCGACTTCGAGTACTACATAGATGGAATCACGCCGTCAGTCGCGCTGGTTTTGCAGGCCTTGGATGCGGAGCGGGTCGCGGTGGGGGCGGCCCTCGGGTTCAACTGCATGAGCGCGCGGGAATGGCTCTACATCGCCTACGACGCGGCGGGACAGAACCTTCACGACGCGATCCGGGCGAACCAGGGCTATTACGGCATCAAGGCGCCCACGCGCTTGGACCATCGGTATCTGTGGGAGGACGTGCCGATGAGCCTCGTGCCCATCGCCTCCCTCGGTGACATGCTGGAGGTGCCCTGTCCCACCATCAAGGCGGTCATCCACCTCGCGAACCTGATCCATCAGTGCGACTACTGGGAGTCAGGCCGGACGGCGGGGAAGCTGGGGCTGGCGGGTCTGAACCTTCAGCAGATCAGGCAGTTAGTGTTGGAGGGAAAGCTGCCCTCCGAGAGCAGCCAGCCGGTTCGCCGGAAAGGAGGACGTCGTGGCAACACCGATCAGACATGACGATGTGTTCGGCCTCCTCAGGCCGGCGATCGACGCGCACACGCTGGGGTTGATCTCCGTCGGCCAGTTGTTAGACGACTGCGGGTATCGCACCGTCGTCGCCGGCGCCGAGGTTTGTGAGGCTGCGGGCAACCCGGAGAAGTCGGAGAGCATGGCCCTGCTGGAGCGTTGGATTCGAGAACACCACATTACCCGGCTGGGCTTCAGCTACCGACTCGATCCGCGCGACGGGGCCGACGTCTTCGGCCGTCTGCTCCGGCAGCTGGAGCGCCATCGTCTGCTGGCGGCCAGGGGCGGCCCCCTCCTCGGCGTCTACTTCGCCGGGCTGCCGGAAACCTGCGAGTTGGTGGCGCGCGAACTGGGCGACCGCGTGGTCGTCTTCTGCGGAGACGAGACGCCAGGCGAAACCCTCGACCGGCTCGGCGTCCCGGCGGAGCGGAGACCGCGGGAGATGACGGAGGAGATCGCCTACGACGACTTCCGCCTCACCTTCGCCCGCGACCTGATTCGCGATGGGAAGCACCTGGCGATCCAGCCAGTGGACCGGTCCGGATACGCCGGCTTCGGAACCGAGGCGGACCTGGTCGTCAACCGCGTGCGCCACAGCGCCGAGCACGATCTCCCGCCGCTGATGCGGGCGCATGTCGGCCCCTATCTGCCGGATCGGCTTCAGGCGGTGCACCTCTTCATGGACTGGACCCGCCAACTTGCGGCGGCAGGGCTGCTGGATGTGCTCTCGATCGGCACCTCGCAGCTCAGCCAGTCCAACTTCGGAGAGGACTGGCGTGGGCTGCCCAACGCCGGTGGAGTGCCGATAAACAGCCCGGAGGAGTTCCGCGCGGTCTGGGAGGCGGCCCGGCCCATGCTGGTGCGCACCTATGCCGGGACCAAGAACATCCCCTGGCTGGCGCGCATGTACGAGGATACTATCCACATCGCCTGGCACGCGCTCTCGCTGTGGTGGTTCAGCCGGATTGACGGACGCGGGCCCTACCCGGTCCGGGAGAACCTGGCGCAGCACGTCGAGACGCTGCGCTTCATCGCCGAGTCAGGCAAGCCCTTCGAGCCAAACCTCCCGCACCACTTCGCCTTCCGAGGCGCCGATGACGTCACCTATGTTGTCTCCGCGGTGCTAGCCGCGCGAACCGCGAAAGCGCTCGGAGTCCGGCACTTCATCCTGCAGAACATGCTCAACACCCCCAAGTCCACCTGGGGGGTGCAAGACCTGGCGAAGTCGCGGGCGATGCTGGCCCTGGTGCGAGAGCTGGAGGACGATCACTTTCGCGTGATCCTTCAGCCCCGCGCCGGCCTGGACTACTTCTCCCCCGACCTGGGAAAGGCGAAGGTGCAGCTGGCGGCCGTGAGCGCGTTGATGGACGACATCGAGCCGAACGACGCGAACAGTCCCCCCATCATCCACGTGCTGAGCTACTCGGAGGGTTCGCATCTCGCCGACCCGCCGGTAGTGAACGAGAGCATCCAGATTACCCGCGCCGCCATCAGCGAGTACCGGCGGCTTCGTGAAGCGGGAGATGCTCCCGATATGATGCGACACCCGGAGGTGGCGCGCCGAACCGAGGAACTGCTCTCCGGCGCCCGCACCGTGCTGCAGGCGATCGAGCGGGTAGTCCCTGCTCCCTATACTGCGGAGGGACTGTATGAGGTCTTCCGGCTGGGCTTCCTACCTGTGCCCTACCTCTGGGAGTGCCGAGAGGAGTTCGAGCACGCCGTGCGATGGAAGACCCAGATCATTAACGGCAGCGTCAAAGTCGTGGACGAGAACGGGACCCCGATCTCTCCTCAGGACCGGGCGCAGGCGGTCGTTGAGGCAAGCCGCGGCGGTGAACTGCTCGGACAACGAGGATAGAGAGCGCGGTGACACAGCAAGGCACTCGGAATCAGGGAGTGAGCGTTGCTCGATCACAAGCAAACGAAAGGAGAGACAATGAAGAGAAGCGTTACCGTTGCAGCCCTGCTGGCAGTGTTGGCCCTTGCCGGGCTGACCCCGTCGGCACAGGCGGCGCCTTCGTTGGAAGGCTACACCGGCCTGCTGCTGACGCCGACGGCTGATGCCCTGAACCAGGGTGAGTACAATTTGGCGTTCTTCGCGCTCAATCTGGAAGAGGGAGCGGATGAGGACATCTTTGCCCGTGGGGTACCAGAACTCATCTGCGGCCCCAGGGCATGCAGGATGCCTGCATGCGAGGCGTGTGGCACGTGCAGTTGACGTCCCTCGGTGAGCAAGATCATCCTCCTTCGCATGTTCTGGCATCTACTCCTGACTCTCCAACTGCCCTACCGGGCCGTCATCGGCTGGCTGATCAGCAATGGTCGCGACCACCAGATTCCAGCGCTGCGCCAGCAGGTGCTGGTCCTGCAGCGGCAGCTCGGGAAGCGGCCTCAACTGACACGAGGCGGGAAGCTCGGTCTCCTGCTCGCCTGCCGGGGGATGAAGAAGCAGTAGCTCCTCGACGGTCTGCTGATCGTTCGCCCCGCCACGCTCCTGGGCTGGCCCCGCGAGATCGTCCGCAGACACTGGACCTTCCGCTCAGGACGCCGACCCGGCCGGCCCGGAGTGAATGCCGAGGCGGAGGCACTGGTGATGCGTATCGCCAAGGAGAATCCCAGGATGGGGTACACCAAGATCGCCGGGGAGATGAGCAAACTCGGGTTCGAGCGCTTCGGCCGCAGTAGCGTGGTGCGCATTCTGAAGCAGCATGGACTCACGCCGGAACGCCGGCGCAGCTTCGGCCCGAGCTGGTTGCAGTTCCTCGCCCGCTACCGACAAGCCGCGTAGCCAAAAGGCATTGAGGCCCGC
>Ga0315288_10000681_pt1 | contig 43139 bp, 55 predicted proteins | sample YL17G11_20_MG_FD_203454 | JGI IMG/M metagenome (GOLD analysis project Ga0315288, IMG submission 203454) | Sediment microbial communities from Yellowstone Lake, YNP, Wyoming, USA - YL17G11_20 | ecosystem: Environmental > Aquatic > Freshwater > Lake > Sediment | place: USA: Wyoming | collected... | reverse complement strand
GTGCAGTTGATCCAGCCCATTGCGATGGAGGAGGGATTGCGCTTCGCCATCCGGGAGGGCGGCCGCACCGTCGGCGCCGGCGTCGTGACCAAGGTACTGGAGTAGACAGCTATGCCAGTGAGAGTCGCGTTTCGGAGGAGCGTCAATGCGTAGGAATGAGCGGCGAGGCCAGGGAGAACGGATCCGCATCCGGCTCAAGGCTTTCGACCATCGGGTGCTGGACCAGTCGGCGGCCCGGATCGTCGACACGGCGCGCCGGACGGGCGCGCGCATTGCCGGGCCGATTCCCCTGCCTACCGAGATCAACCGTTTCTGCGTCATCCGCTCTCCGTTCATCGACAAGGAGTCGATGGAGCACTTCGAAATGCGCACTCATAAGCGGCTGATCGATATCCTGGAGCCGAGCCCGGAGACGATCAACGCGCTGATGCGGATCGACCTGCCGGGCGGCGTCGATATCGAGATCAAACTGTGATGAGTCTCGCCGAAGGCGAGACTCACGAGAACCAGGAAGCAACGAACGATGCTGCTCGCCCAGGCAAGGGGCAAGCAGCGGTAGGGGAACGACCGTGAAGGGATTGCAGAAGGCCCTGCTGGGCCGAAAGATAGGGATGACCCAGCTCTTCGCCAAGGACGGGCGGGCGGTCGCGGTCACGGTGATCGAGGCCGGGCCTTGTGTGGTCGTTCAGCGGAAGTCCTCTGAGCGGGAGGGCGTCGACTCACTCCAGCTCGGGTTCGAGGAGCTGGCGCGAGGCAAGCGCGTGACCAAGCCCCTCGCCGGCCACTTCCGGCATGCCGGAGAGAAGGTGAAGAAGGAGATCGCGCCCTGCAAGCATCTCCGGGATTTCCGTCTTGCCGACTGCGACGCGTATGCGCCCGGCGACCGGCTCACGGTCGCGCTCTTCACGGTCGGTGAGCGGGTGGACGTGACCGGGACGAGCAAGGGCAAGGGATTCGCCGGCGCCCAGAAGCGGCACGGGTTCCACGGCGGCCCGGCGTCTCACGGCTCGATGTCCCATCGCCGGCCAGGCTCCGGCGGAGCGACGGACGCAGCCAGGGTGTTCAAGGGCGTCAAGAAGCCCGGGCACATGGGCAATGTTCGAAGGACGGTGCGGCGGCTGCGGGTCTATATGGTCGACGCGGAGCGGAACCTGCTGGTGTTGGAGGGCGCAGTGCCCGGTCCGACCGGCCGGTTGGTGACAGTCTCGCAGCCCGCTGGGTTGTCCACGTATGCGGGCCCGGCCGGGGAGGGTGAGTAAGACCATGCCGACGGTTCCGGTCTACGATGCACAAGGCAGTCAGGCGGGCGAGCTCTCGCTTGCTGACGAGGTATTCGGCGTGAAGCCGAACCAGGCGCTGCTGCACCAGTTGGTTGTGGCCGGGCAGGCGGCGCAGCGGCAGGGGACGCAAGACACGAAGACCCGCGGCGAAGTGGCCGGGAGCACGCGCAAGCTCTGGCGGCAAAAGGGCACGGGCCGGGCCCGTGTGGGAGATCGGCGCTCGCCCAGCCGCAGTGGCGGCGGCGTGGCGATGGGGCCGCACCCGAGGAGCTACCGGCAGTGGTTGCCGCGCCGGGCGAAGGCCGAAGGCCTGCGGTCGGCGCTGAGCGCGCAGGTGCAGTCGGGCGATCTGCTCGTGCTGGAGTCGCTCGTGCTGCCGGAGGCCAAGACGAGGGTGCTGAAGGAGATCCTCGACGCGGTCGGGGCAACCGGCCGGGCGCTGCTGGTGGTGGCACAGCCCGATGAGCTCGTCTGGCGATGCGGTCGGAATATCGCGGGCCTGTCGATCAGGCCCGCCAGCGATCTGAGCGTGCTGGACGTGCTCGCCGCCCGGAAGATCGTGGTGACGCGGGATGCCATCCCGGCGCTGGAGGCTCGGCTGTCATGAAAGACCCTCGGCAGATCATCATCCGGCCGCTGCTGACGGAGAAGAGCGTGACCCTCGCGGGCATGAAGAAGTACGCCTTCGAGGTGGCGCGGGATGCGAACAAGGTGGAGATAGGGCAGGCGGTGGAGGCGCTGTTCGCCGGGACGCAAGTGCAGCAGGTGAACACCATGCGCGTCAGCGGCAAGCGCCGCCGGCTTGGCGGGTACGGGCGCCGCAGGGCGGGCCGGGGCGAAGGCCGCACCTCGGTCTGGAAGAAGGCGATCGTCACCTTGAGCGCGGGCGTCATCCCCGCGTTCGAGGGGCTGTAGGGTGTGGAGCTAAGGAGTTAGCCGTGGCGATCAAGAAATATAAGCCAACCACCCCGTCGCGCCGGTTCATGACAGGAGTCGACCGGTCCGAGCTTACCTCCAAGCCACCGGAGCGAGCGCTGACTGTGGGGGCGAAGCGCAGCGGGGCGCGGGACAGCACGGGGCAGGTCAGCGTCCGATTCCGGGGCGGCGGGCACAAGCGCCGATACCGGCTGATCGACTTCAAGCGGGACAAGGACATGGTGCCGGCCCGGGTGGCGGCGCTGGAATACGATCCGAACCGGTCGGCCCATATCGCGCTGCTGCACTATGCCGATGGGGAGAAGCGCTACATCCTCGCCCCGGCGGGCGTGAAGGTCGGCGATATCCTGATGTCCGGCACCGAGATCGGCGCGCGGGCGCGGGGCGGAGAGACGTTGGAGCTGCGGCCGGGCTGCGCGTTCCCGTTGGAGGCGATTCCGGTTGGAACTGTCTTGCACAACATCGAGCTGAAGCCCGGCGTCGGCGGGCAGCTCTGCCGGAGCGCGGGCAGTGGCGCGCAGTTGCTAGCGAAAGAGGGCAAGTTCGCCACCCTTCGCCTGCCGTCAGGCGAGATGCGATTGGTCTTCATGGGCTGCCGGGCGACGCTGGGACTGGTGAGCAATCCCGATCACAGCAACATCACGCTCGGCAAGGCCGGCAGGAAGCGCTGGATGGGCAAGAAGCCGCACGTTCGAGGTGTGGTGATGAGCCCGCGCGATCACCCGCACGGCGGCGGCGAAGGCAAGAGCCCGGTTGGCCGAAAGGCACCGGTCTCTCCGACCGGCAAGCTTGCGCTGGGCCAAAAGACGCGGCGGCGAAACCAGCCAGGGGACAAGTTCATCGTTCGGCGCCGCGGCGCGAAGTAGCAGGAATAGGGGAGCCGAGAGATGCCTCGATCGCTCAAGAAGGGACCGTACGTCCATCCGAGTCTGGCGAAGAAGATAGAGCGGATGAACTCCGTCAACGAGAGGCGGATCATCAAGACGTGGTCGCGCGCGTCGACGATCACGCCCGATATGCTCGGGCACACGATCGCCGTCCACGACGGGCGGAAGCACGTGCCCGTTTACATCACCGAGAACATGGTGGGGCACAAGTTGGGCGAGTTCTCGCCGACGCGCCACTTCCGGGGCCACGGGCACCACACGGAGCGCTCGACGGCGCTGAGGTAAAGGCAAGCAGACAGGGAGCTATCGGGGATGCAAGCCAGAGCTATTGCCCGCTTTGTACGAACGTCGCCGGAGAAGATACGGCGGACGCTTCGCCTCATCAAGGGCATGCCGCTGAAGGAGGCCCAGGCGATGCTGATGCTGATGCCGCACCGGGCGGCGCGGCCGGTGCGGCGCGTGCTGGACTCGGCGGCGGCGAACGCGGAGAACAACCACGGCATGGACAAGGACGAGCTGTGGGTGGCCGAAGCGACGGTCGACGCCGGGCCCACGATGAAGCGATTCCGGTTCGCCTCGGGCGGACGGGTCGGCATGATCCGGAAGCGGATCAGCCATATCAGCGTTGTCGTCAGCGACGACGAGCGGTGAGCCGAAGGAGAGCCTGATGGGACAGAAGGTACACCCGATCGGATTCCGGCTTGGGGTCATCCGGGACTGGGACAGCCGGTGGTATGCGCGCAAGCCGGTTTACCGGGAGTGGGTGCTGGAGGATGCGAAAGTTCGACGGCTGCTGCGCGAGCGGTTCGCCGGTGACAGCGGCGGGCGCGGCGGGCGCGGCGGGCGGTCGCGCAACCGCGACGCCGGCATCAGCCGGATCGAGATCGAGCGGGCGCCCAACATGCTCAAGCTGACGCTCCACACGGCCAAGCCGGGGATCATCATCGGCCGGGGCGGCCGCGGGGTGGAGGATATCCGGGCGGATATCGAGCGGATCGTGAAGCAGAAGGTGCACATCAACGTCCAGGAGATCCGCCAGCCGGAGCTGGACGCGCAGCTCGTCGCCGAGAACATCGCCGGGCAGATCGAGCGGCGCATCGCCTTCAAGCGGGCGGTGCGGCAGGCCGTGCAGCGCTCGATGAAGATGGGCGCGAAAGGGATCCGCGTGCTGATGGGCGGCCGGTTGGGTGGAGCCGAGATGTCGCGCAACTACAGCGATCGCGAGGGCAAGATCCCGCTCCACACGCTGCGCGCCGACATCGACTACGGGTTCACCGAGGCGGTGACCGCCTCCGGGAACATCGGGGTGAAGGTCTGGGTGTATCGGGGCGATGTGATGCCGCAGGCGGCGCCCGCGGAGCCGAGGGTCGTGGAGAGGCCGGCCGGCGCGCCGGAGAAGCCGCGCAAGGGATGGCGCCGGGTCGGCGTTCGGCGGGCGGAAGGCGAAGAGGCGGGGGCCGCTGGTCAGGCTCAGCCGGAAGGAACAGCCGGCGAGCCGGCAGAGGAGCAGAAGCACGATGTTGATGCCGTCCAAGGTCAAGTACCGGAAGCAGCAGAGAGGCCGTCGGAGGGGTAAGGCGACCCGGGGTAACACCCTGGTCTCCGGCGAGTACGGCCTGGTTGCACTTGCGAACTGCTGGATGACGAGCCGGCAGATCGAGGCCGCGCGCGTCACCATGACGCGGTTCATCAAGCGTGCGGGCAAGGTGTGGATCCGCATCTTCCCCGACAAGCCGGTGACGGCGAAGCCGGCCGAGACGCGAATGGGAAGCGGCAAGGGCTCGCCCGAGTTCTGGGTGGCGGTGATCAAGCGCGGTCGGGTGCTGTTCGAGATGGGCGGAGTCTCCGAGGAGGTGGCGCGGGAGGCGCTGCGCAAGGCGGCGCACAAGCTGCCGATCCCGACTCGGTTCGTGATGCGAGATGACCTGGAGAGCGCAACCGGTGAAGGCAGCCACGCTTAGAGAGATGACGACGGCGGAGCTGCAAGAGCAGCTCGAGAAGGACCGGCAGGAGCTGTTTAACCTGCGGTTCCAGTCGGCGACGCAGCAGCTGGAGAACACGCGGCGCGTCCGCGTGGTCCGCAAGAATGTTGCCCGGATACTGACCATCCTGTCGGAGAGAGGCCTGCGGGAAGTCGGCTAGATCCCGCCAGCAAGAGGACGCGGCACTATGTCGGAGCGAGCGAGTCGGAAGACGCGAGAAGGTGTGGTCGTGAGCGACCTGATGGATAAGACCGTGGTGGTGGAGGTGCAGCGATTGGTGCGCCACCGCCTCTACAAGCGGGTGATCCGGCGGACCACCAAGTGCAAGGCCCACGACGAGCAGAACGAATGCTCGGTCGGGGACCGCGTGCGGATCATGGAGAGCAGGCCGCTGAGCAAGACGAAGCGCTGGCGGGTCGTGTCGGTGCTGGAGAAGGCGAAGTAGGCGGGCGGTGTGTTTCGCGCAGGCCGCGGGCGGCGGCCTGCCGGGAGGCTTGACGAGGCATGAGAGTCTACAAGACAGAGCTCTTGCGCAACGTGGTCCTGGTCGGCCACGGCCAGTCGGGCAAGACCTCGATCAGCGAGGTGGCGCTCTACCAGGCCGGCATCACCGAGCGGCTGGGCTCCGTTGAGGAAGGCACGACGGTCGCCGACTCGGATCCCGAGGAGGTCCAGCGGAAGACCTCAATCGCGCTTGCCTTCCTGCCCTTCGAGTGGGATGGGCGCAAGATCAACCTGATAGACACGCCCGGCTACGCCGACTTCGGCGGGGAGGTGTCGGCGGCGCTGCGCGTCGCCGATGGGGCCGTGGTGGTGGTCGATGCAGGGGCCGGGGTGATGGTGCAGACCGAGCGCTACTCCGAGCAGGCGGCCGAGCGGGGGCTGCCGCGGCTCGTGGTGATCTCCAAGCTCGACCGCGAGTACACGGACTTCCCCCGCGCCCTCGCGGAAGTGAGAGGCGGCCTGCGGTGCAATGCCGTCGCGGTGACGATCCCGATCGGCGGCCAGGCCGGGATGAAGGGCGTCGTCGATCTGGTCAAGGGCGTCGCCTACACCTCGGCCAACGGCAAAGAGTCGCAGATACCGATCCCGGACGACATGGCCGGGATAGTGGCCGAGTACCGCGACAAGCTGATCGAGGCAGCGGCTGAGACCGACGATCAGCTGATGGAGAAGTACCTGGAAGAGGAGACGCTGTCGCCGAGCGAGATCGTGCAGGGGCTGCGGGCGGCGACGCTTGCCGGCAAGGTTGTCCCAACGCTGGCGGTCGCCGCGACGAAGGCCGTCGGCGTTCACGCCCTGGTGGACGCGATCGTCGCCAACCTGCCGGCCCCGAACGAGCGGCCCGCGGCCGTGGGCGTGAACCCGAAAACCCAGCAGGAAGAGCAGCGCCCGGCGAACGCGGAGGCGCCGCTGAGCGCGATCGTCTTCAAGACGACCGCGGATCCGTACGCCGGACGGCTGACCTACTTCCGCGTGTACTCGGGCACGCTGCACAGCGACGCGCCGACCTACAATTCGACCCGCGGCGAGCGCGAGCGGGTGGGCACGCTCTTCTGCCCGGTGGGGAAGAAGCAGGAGGCCGTGCCAGCGGTAGCGGCCGGGGACATCGGACTGGTGGCGAAGCTCCATGCAACCGTCACGGCCGACACGCTCTGCGATGAGGCGCATCCGATCCGTCTGCCGGGCATCGATTTCCCGACCCCGGTCTTCTCGCTGGCCATTGTGGCGAAGTCACGCGCCGACGAGGACAAAGTGGGGAGCGCTCTTGCGAAGCTCTCGGAGGAGGACCCGACCATCCGGTTCGCGATGAACGCGGACACGAAGGAGAGCATCCTGTCGGGCCTGGGCGACCTGCACCTCGAGGTCACCGTGTCGCGGCTGCAGCGCAAGTTCGGGGTCGAGATCCAGACGGGCGCCCCGAAGATCCCGTACCGGGAGACCATCCGCGGCACCTCGCGAGTGCAGGGCCGGCACAAGAAGCAGACGGGCGGCCGCGGGCAGTTCGGCGATGTCTGGGTTCGCTTCGAGCCGCTGCCACGGGGCACGGGGTTCGAGTTCGTGGACGAGGTCAAGGGCGGCTCGGTGCCGCGCAACTTCATCCCGGCGGTCGAGAAGGGCATCCGCGAGGCCCTCGACAGGGGCGTGGTCGCGGGATACGCGCTGACCGATTTCCGGGCGATCCTGGATGACGGTTCGAGCCATGCGGTTGACTCCTCCGATATGGCGTTCAAGATGGCCGGCCAGATTGCGCTTCAGAAGGGCATCGAGGATGCAGGCCCGATCCTGATCGAGCCGGTGATGGAGGTTGAGGTCATCACGCCGGGCGAGCAGATGGGCGATGTCATCGGGATGCTCAACACCAAGCGGGCCAGCATCCTGGGCATGGAGCCCAAGGGGAGCAACCAAGTGGTGCGGGCGCAAGTGCCGCTTGCGGAGATGTCCAACCTCGCCTCCGAGCTGCGATCGATCACCGGCGGGCGCGGCTCCTACAGCATGCGGTTCTCTCACTACCAGGAGCTGCCCGCGCATCTCGCGCAGGCGGTGATCGCGGCCGCCAAGCAGGAGAAAGAGCACGCGGCCTGAGGCCGAGCTACGGATAGGACGACCATGATTCAGCTTCGGACACGACTGAAGGTTGCGGACAACTCAGGGGCCCGGGTGGCCGAGTGCATTCGCGTGATCGGCGGTTCGAGCCGCAGGTATGCCCGCGTTGGCGACATCATTATGGTGGCGGTGAAGCAGGTGACACCGGGGGGGCCGATCCCGAAGGGCTCAATGTCCCGGGCGGTGGTGGTGCGGCAGACGCAGCCACTGCGCCGGCCGGACGGATCGGTGATCCGGTTCGACGAGAACGCCTGCGTGCTCATCGGCGATCAGCAGACCCCGCGCGGGACGCGGGTCTTCGGGCCCATCGCCCGTGAGCTGCGAGAGCGGGAGTTCACGCGGATCGTGTCCCTGGCGCCGGAGGTGATCTGAGGTGAAGGTGAAGCGCGAGACGACCGGCCGGCCGAAGCTGCACATCAAGGTCGGCGATGAGGTGTATATCCGGTCGGGCAAAGACCGCGAGTCGAAGCTCACGCCGGAGGAGGTGGGGCGGCTCGACCCGGAGGCGCAGAAGCGGGAGGCGAACCGGCGGCCGGGCCGGCGGGGCCGGGTGATAAAGATCATCGCGGAGACGCACCGGGTGATCGTGGACGGCGTGAACATGCTCACAAAGCACGCCCGGCCGCGGGGCCGCGCGACGCGCACGCAGCAGATTCAGGCCGGCCGAATCGAGCAGCCGGGCTCGATCTCGCTGGCGAACGTGATGCTGGTCTGCCCGCGCTGCGACCACCCGACTCGCGTGCGTAAAGGCGAGTTCGAGGGCAGGAGCTCCCGCGTCTGCCGGCGGTGCGGCGAGCCGGTAGATAGGATCAAGTAAGGTACCACCATGGCTGCTGAAGAGAAAGACAAGAAGGCCAGCGGGGCTGAGGCGCCTGCGATGCCGCGCCTGAAGGAGCGGTACCTCAAGGAGATCCGTCCCTCCTTGATGCGCGCGTTCGGCTACAAGAATATCATGGAAGCGCCCCGGCTCTCGAAGATCGTGATCAGCATGGGGGTTGGGGCGGCGACGCAGGACCCGAAGGCGCTGGACGGCGCGGTGGAGGACTTGGCGATCATCGCCGGGCAGCGGCCGACGATCACCCGCTCGAAGCGCTCCATCGCGCAGTTCCGGGTCAGACAGAACAACCCGATCGGGTGCAAGGTCACGCTCCGGCACGAGCGGATGTACGAGTTCCTCGATCGGTTCATCAGCGTTGCGCTGCCGCGGATCCGGGACTTCCGGGGGCTGCCGGCCGACGCGGTGGACGGCCGGGGCAACTACAACATGGGCCTGCGCGAGCAGACGGTCTTCCCCGAGATCAACATCGACCGGGTGACCCGGGTTCAGGGGATGAACGTGACCATCGTGACGACAGCGAAGAGCGATGAAGAGTGCCTCGCGCTGCTGCGGGAGTTCGGCATGCCGCTGCGTGAGTCGTGATCAGGAGGGATGAGCGTTGGCGCGTAGATCATTGATCGTCAAGTCGCAGCGCAAGCCGAAGTTCGGCGTGCGCAGGTACAACCGGTGCCGGCTCTGCGGGCGGCCGCGAGCGTACTTCCGCCGGTTCGGCATGTGCCGGATCTGCGTGCGCGAGATGGCCCTCCGGGGCCTGCTGCCGGGCGTCACCAAGTCGAGCTGGTAGGAAGGACCAATGGCTGTCACCGATCCTATTGCCGATATGCTGACTCGGATCAGGAATGCGAACCTGGCACGCCACGAGCACGTCGCCATCCCGGCCTCGAAGCTGAAGCTGGAGATCGCGAAGGTGCTCAAGGTGCAGGGCTACATTCAGAAGTACGATCTGGTGGACGACAAGCGCCAGGGGCAGATCCGCATCCATCTGCGCTATGGCCAGGGCGGCGACCCGATCATCGCGGGCATCCGCCGCGTGAGCCGCCCGGGGCTGCGCGTTTATGTGGATATGGAGCGGATACCGCGGGTGTTGGGCGGGCTGGGGGTGGCAGTGCTGTCGACCTCCCGCGGGGTGTTGACCGACAGAGAGGCGCGCCGGCGGGGAGTCGGCGGCGAGGTGCTCTGTTACGTCTGGTAGCAGAGCGCGGAGCTGACTCTGACTTCTGTGATGTTTGCGCTCAACGTCGACCGCAAACATCTGTGAATATGTGATGTTTGCGTTCCACGTCGACCGCAAACATCTCCGGTAGGAGAACGACGCGATGTCGCGCATAGGCAAGGCACCGGTACCGCTGCCGGCCGGCGTGAGCGCCGAGCTGACAGATCATACGCTGGTCGTGAAAGGCCCGAAGGGAGCGCTCTCCCGGCAGCTCCACGACCACATGGAGATTGCGATCGAGGATCAGGCGATCCTGGTGCGCCGGCCGTCGGAGAGCAAGCAGCACCGGTCGCTGCACGGGCTGACCAGGACGCTGGTGGCGAACATGGTCACCGGGGTGAGCCAGGGCTACGAGAAGGTGTTGGAGCTCTACGGCGTTGGCTTCCGCATCCAGCAGCAGGGGCAGCGGCTGACCATGCAGTTGGGGTTCTCCCATCCGGTGGTGTTCGATCTGCCGGAGGGGATCAACGCGGCGGCGGAGAGCTTCGTGCCGACAGGCGAGAACCGCTACCTGTCGGCGAGGCTGACTCTGCGCGGGATCGACAAGGAAATGCTGGGCCAGACCACGGCGACGATCAGGGCGGCGAAGAAGCCCGAGCCCTACAAGGGCAAGGGGTTCCGCTACCGGGGCGAGGTGGTCCGCCGCAAGGCCGGCAAGGCCGCTCAATCTCGTGAATAGGACCCAGGGGGAGTAGACGTGACGAGTGCAATCACACAACTGACCGGCAGGGAGCGTCGGCACCGGCGCGTGCGCAAGCGGGTCCAGGGCACGGCCGAGCGACCGCGCCTGTGCGTTTTCCGAAGCGCGCGCCATACCTACGCGCAGGTCATCGACGACGACAGCGGGCGAACGCTGGCCGCGGCCGGCTCTCACGAGAAAGGGCTGCTGCCGGAGGGCCAGTCCCGGTCCAACGCGGCGGCGGCCGCCGCCGTCGGCAAGCTGATCGGCGAGCGCGCCAAGGCGGCGGGCATCAGCCAGGTGGTGTTCGACCGCGGCGGATACATCTACCACGGGCGTGTTCAGGCGGTTGCCGAGGGCGCTCGCGAGGCGGGCCTGGAGTTCTGATTGGAATGGGGAGGATGATGACCGCATTCTCAAGGACGGATGGTACCGGCGAGCTTGCCTTCGAGGAGAAGCTCGTTGCGCTCAATCGCGTGCAGAAGGTGCACAGAGGCGGCCGGACGCTACGCTGGAGCGCGCTGGTCGTGGTGGGCGATGGCCAGGGGCAGGTCGGCGTCGGCCTGGGCAAGTCGGCCGAGGTGCCTGTCGCCATCCGCAAAGCGGCGGAAGATGCCAGGAAGAGCCTGATCCGGGTGTCGATGTTGGGCTCCAGCATCCCGCATCCCATCGAGGCGCGGTATGGCGCGGCGCGGGTGATGCTCAGGCCGGCATCGCCGGGCACCGGCGTGATCGCCGGCGGGGCCGTGCGAGCGGTTGTCGAGGCGGCCGGCATCAGGGACATCCTGTCGAAATCACTGGGGTCGAACAACCCGATCAACATCGCTCGCGCCACGATCGAGGGCCTGAAGAGCCTGCGGACCGCGCGCGAGATCGCGGCAAAGCGGGGCCGGAGGCCGGAGGAGATCGCCGATCGCTATCACCTGGCAAGCCTGCCGTCTGCGGTCGCGGCCGCAGCCGAGGAGGCGGAGGAATGAGCCGGCTACGGATCACGCTGCGCCGCAGCCTGATCGGCCATCCCAAGGACCAGAAGGAGACGGCGCGGGCGCTCGGCCTGACGAAGATGAACCGGACGATCACCCGTCCGGACACCCCGGTCATGCGGGGGATGGTGACGAAGATCAGCCATCTCGTCTGCGTCGAGGAAGTCGACGCCGACGCGAAAGGCGAGTGAGGTTTCCGATGCACATAGGTGAGCTCGCGCCTCCAGCGGGGGCGAAGAAGAAGCCGAAGCGGGTCGGCCGGGGCATGGGCTCCGGACACGGCAAGACATCGGGCCGCGGCATGAAGGGCCAGAATGCCCGGACGAGCGTGCGGCCGGGGTTCGAGGGTGGCCAGACGCCGCTCTACCGCCGGCTGCGGAAGCGGCGGGGGCTGAGCAAGTCGTCCCGCAACATCGGCCTGTTCCGGCGCAGCTACGCCGAGGTGAACGTCGGCCGGCTGCAGACCAGCTTCGACGTCGGCGCCGAGGTGACGCCGGAGGTGCTGCGGGAGCGCGGCATCGTCCGGAAGCTCGACGATGGGCTGCGCGTCCTCGGGGAGGGCGAACTCAACAAGGCGCTGACGGTGCGCGCCCATCACTTCACCGCGGCCGCCCGGGCGAAGATCGAGGCCGCCGGAGGCACGGCGGAGGTGCTTTGACGTGATCAGCCCGCTCGCTCCATTGGTCGCTGCCTTCAAGCTGCCCGACCTGAGACGGCGCATCCTGTTCGTCTTCGGGATGTTCGCGCTCTACGTGGTCGGGCTGCATATACCCGTGCCCGGCATCGACCACAAGGCGATGGCGAAACTCGTCGATGAGGGCACGCTGTTCGGCCTGTTCGACGTGTTCTCGGGCGGCGCGTTCCGGAGGTTCTCGATCCTGGCAATGGGCATCATGCCCTACATCAACGCCTCGATCATCTTCCAGCTTCTGGGCATCGCCATCCCGCGCATCGCCGAGGTGGCGAAGGAGGGAGAGAGCGGGCGCAAGAAGATCTCGCAGTGGACGCGATGGCTGACCATCGTGCTTGGGATCTTCCAGGGGGCGATGACCTGCACCTGGCTGCTGAAGGTGGGCATCCTCAAGGCGAGCGGCCTGTCGTTGCTCCCGATTCTGCTGACGCTGACGGGCGGCACCTGCTTCCTGATGTGGATGGGCGAGCAGATCACCGACAGGGGCATCGGGAATGGGGTTTCACTGATCATCTTCGCCGGCATCGTCGCCCGCATGCCGGTCGATGTCGCGAAGACCTATGAGCTCTGGGCGAGCGGCGTGCTCTCCTGGGTGAACGTCTTCGGGCTGGTCGTGATCTGGCTGGCGACGATTGCGGGCATCATCTACATCACGAAGGGCGAGCGGCGGATCACGATCCAGTCGGCGAAGCGGGTCGTCGGGACGCGCGTCTATAGCGGAGGGAGCAGCTATCTTCCGATTCGCGTGAACACGGCGGGCGTGATCCCGATCATCTTCGCCATCGCGGTGGTGCTGCTGCCGGGCCAGATCGCCCAGTTTGGCGGCCAGGCCTTGAGCGGCCGCTGGGCCGACATCATGAAATCGGTGGCCGACTTCTTCAGCCCCGGCCACAACTGGGTCGCATCCGCCATGTACTTCCTCGTGGTGATCTTCTTCACGTACTTCTACACGGCGGTGACGTTCAACGTGGCGGATGTCTCGGACAACCTGAAGAAGTACGGAAGCTTCATCCCGGGGATCAGGCCGGGCCGGCCGACCGAGCGGCATCTGGACCGCGTGCTGAGTCGGATCACGCTCGGGGGCGCGCTCTTCCTGGGCATCATTGCGCTGCTCTCATACTACGTGCCGATCATCACCGGGGTGTCGAGCTTCACCGTGGTTGGCGGCACGTCGCTGCTGATCCTGGTCGGCGTCGCGCTGGATACGATGCAGCAGATCGAGGCCCACCTGGTCATGCGCCAATACGAGGGCTTCATCCGATGATCAGGATCGTGCTCCTCGGCCCGCCGGGGTCGGGCAAGGGAACCCAGGCGAGCGCGCTGGAGAAGCGGCGCGGCGTCCCGCACATCGCCTCGGGCGACCTGCTGCGGGCGAACGTCAGGGACAGCACCGCGCTCGGGCGGAAGGTGAAGCCGTACATGGACCGGGGCGAGCTGGTTCCCGACGAGCTGATCCTGGACATGATGGCGGACCGGCTGTCGCAACCTGACGCCCAGCAGGGCTATGTGCTCGACGGCTTCCCGCGGACGGTGAAGCAGGCGGAGGCGCTCGAGGAGCGGCTGCGGGCACTCAGCCAGGACCTCGACGCGGTCGTCTACCTGAAGGTGCCGGAGGCGGAGATCCTGCGGAGGCTCGGCGGCCGGCGGACGTGCCCGCACTGCAACGCGGTCTACCACGTCGATACCATGCCCCCGAAGCGGGAGGGCATCTGCGATAAGTGTGGGGCGACGCTCGTCCAGCGGGATGACGAGAAGCCGGCGGTGATCCGCAAGCGGCTCGAGGTCTACTCGGCGCAGACGCAGCCGCTGCTGGACTACTATCAGGCGCGTGGGCTGCTGCGCGAGATCGACGGGATGATCGGGGTCGACAACGTGATCCGTGAGATCGAGACGATCGTCGCGGCGGCGCAGGCCGCTGTGTAGGAGAGCGGACTTGGTCAGCCGGAAGGGACAACCGGGCGGCGCGAAGGACAGGCGCATCTCGCTGAAGAGCGAGGATGAGATCGCGCGGATGCGGCGCGCCGGCCAGGTGGTGGCACTGGTGCTCGGCAGGCTGGCCGAGGCGGCCGGGCCCGCCGTGACGACGGCCGACCTCGACCGGCTGGCGGAGGCGGCGATCCGGAGCTTCGGCGCGACGCCGAGCTTCTACGGGCTTTACGGCTACCCGGCCAACATCTGCGCGTCGGTGAACGATGAAGTGGTGCATGGCATCCCGGGCGATCGGGCGCTGAAAGATGGCGATATCATCTCGTTCGATGTCGGGGCGACGGTGGAGGGCATGATCGCCGATGCGGCGATCACGGTGGAAGTAGGACGGGCGAGCGAGGATGCGAGGCAGCTGATCCAGGTAACGAGGGAAGCGCTTGCCATGGGCATCGAGCAGGCGCGGCCAGGCAACAAGGTCGCGGATATCTCGCGTGCGATACAGGCCCACGTGGAGTCGCGCGGGTGCTCGGTGGTGCGGAAGCTGGTGGGGCACGGCGTGGGGCATGTGATGCACGAGCCGCCGCATGTCCCGAACTTCGTTGACGGCGGCGCGGCCGATTCGCCGGAGCTGGTGCCGGGCATGACGCTGGCGATCGAGCCGATGGTGAACCAAGGGACGTGGCAGGTGGTGCAGGACCGGGACGGCTGGACCTATCGGACGAAGGACCGGTCGCTGTCGGCGCACTTCGAGCATACAATTGCGATCACGGGGGAAGGATGTGAAATACTGACGCTGCGTGCTGCAGTCGGTCGGGGGCACGCCGATGCCCAGAGCCGGGCGGAGGAGCGGGTGCAGGCGCATGCGGGAGGCTCACCATGAAAGTACGATCATCGGTCAAAAAGCTGTGTGACCGCTGTAAGATCATCCGCCGGCACGGGAAAGTGCGGGTCATCTGCGAGAAGCCCAAGCACAAGCAGGTGCAGGGCTGAGCATCGCGAGGCAAAGGGAGCGGGCTGAATGGCACGGATAGCAGGAGTCGATTTGCCGCGGGACAAGCAGCTGTGGATTGCGCTGACCTATATCTTCGGGATCGGCCGGTCGACCAGCAAAGACATACTGGCGCAGACGCGGGTGAGCCCGGAGACGCGCGTGCGGGACATGACCGAAGACGAGATCGCCCGGCTCCGCGAGCACATCGAGCGGAACCTGCGGGTGGAGGGCGATCTGCGGCGCGCCAACACCGCCAACATCCAGCGGCTGATCGATATCGGCTGCTATCGGGGCATCCGTCACCGGCGCGGCCTGCCTGTCCGCGGCCAGCGAACGCGCACGAACGCGCGCACGCGCAAGGGGCCGAAGCGGACCGTCGGCATCCGGCGCAGGAAAGCCACCTAAGGGTGAAGGAAGGGATCTGAATGGGCCGACCAGGTGCAAGACCAAGACGGCGAGAGCGGCGGCAGGTGAGCCAGGGCCGCGCCTATATCCAATCGACGTTCAACAACACCATCATCACGGTGACCGACAACGAGGGCGGCGTGCTCGCCTGGGCCAGCTCCGGGACCGTTGGCTTCAAGGGCACGAAGAAGGGCACGCCGTTCGCGGCGAGCCTGGCGGCCCGGGCGGTGGCGAGCAAGGTGCAGGAGTACGGCATGCGCCGGGTCGACGTCTATGTGAAAGGCCCGGGCAGCGGCCGCGAGACCGCGATCCGGTCGCTGCAGAGCGCAGGCCTCGAGGTGTCGAGCATTCGGGATATCACACCGATCCCGCATAACGGGTGCCGGCCGCCGCGGCGCCGCCGAATATAGTCGAGCGCGACGGACAGGAAAGAACGTATGGCCAAGTATCGTGGAGCAGTGTGCAGGCTGTGTCGCCGGGAGGGCGTTCGTCTCTACCTCAAGGGCGACCGGTGCTATTCCGCCAAGTGCGAGATCGAGAAGCGGCCGTACCCGCCTGGGCAGCAGTCCCAGCGTCGGGCGCGTCGCCGGGTCTCGGACTACGGAGTCCAGCTCCGTGAGAAGCAGAAGCTGCGGCGCATCTACGGAGTGTTGGAGCGCCAGTTCCGGCGGTATTTCGCGCAGGCGGAGCACAGCACGCGCGTGACCGGCGAGGCCCTGCTGCAAGCGCTCGAGCTTCGGCTGGACAACGTGATCTACCGGCTGGGCATGGCGAGCTCTCGCGCGCAGGCGAGGCAACTGGTCAGCCATGGGCATTGCATGGTGAATGACCGGCTGGTCAGCATCGCGTCGTTCCAGGTCCGGCCTGGCGACTCGGTGGCCGTGCGCGAGTCGAGCAGGAGTGTGCCCGTGATCGTGCAGGCAGTGGCCGCCGCCGGTGGGAGGCGTATGCCGACCTGGATGCAGATCGAGGGCGACGCGATGCGGGGCAGGGTCGTATCCGTGCCGACGCGAGATGAGATCGATACTCAGATCCAGGAAGAGCTCGTGGTCGAGTACTACTCTCGGTAAGCGCGGGCACGCGTGAGGAGGATGGTCCCATGATCATCGACACATTGACACCTCGAATAGAACGCCTGGACGATGGCAGCGATCCCCGCTACGGCCAGTTCCTGGTCGAGCCGCTCGAGCGCGGCTACGGGACGACGCTGGGCAACGCGCTGAGGCGGGTGCTGCTGTCGTCGATCCCGGGCGCGGCGATCACGTTCGTCACCATCGAAGGGGTGCTGCACGAGTTCTCGACGGTCCCCGGGGTGGTTGAGGACACGACCGAGATCCTGCTGAACCTGAAGGAGCTGGCGATCAAGGCGCTCGAGGCGCCGGAGGGCCCGGAGATGGGTCAGGCGCCTGCGGAGGGCCCGCGGATCCTGCGGATCGAGCGGCGGGGCCCCGGCGAGGTGCTCGGCGCGGATGTCGAGGCCCCGAGCGACGTCGAGATCGTCAACAAGGACCTGCATATCGCCACGCTGGATACGGCGGAGGCGGCGCTGAACATCCAGATGGAGGTGGAGCGGGGCCGCGGCTATGTGCCGGCAGAGGAGCACGATGCCTCGCGCCGGCCCATCGGCGCGATCCCGATGGACTCCATCTTCACGCCCGTGCGCAAGGTGGGATTCCGGGTCGAGCCGACGCGCGTCGGCCATCTGACGGACTTCGACCGGCTTGTGCTCGAGGTGACGACGAATGGGACCATAGACCCGGCCGATGCGATCAGCGACGCGGCGAAGATCCTGGATAGGTACTTGATCCTGTTCTTCGACTTCCAGCAGCAGGAAGAGGAGCTGGCGGGCGCGCCGGCGGTGGAGTCGGCCGCCTCGCGGCAGCTTCAGACGAGAATCGAGGACCTCGATTTCTCGGTGCGCACATCGAACTGCTTGCGGCGGGAGGGGATCGGCACGGTTGGGGAGCTCATCCAGCGGACGGAGAACGACCTGATGGCCATCCGGAACTTCGGCCGCAAGTCGCTGGTCGAGGTGAAGGAGAAGCTGGCGACGATGAACCTCGCGCTGAAGTCGGAGTCAGGCGAGGAGCCCGTCGTCTCCGGCGATGGCGAGGACGAATAGGCCTTCGAAGCCCTATCAGAACCGTTCTCGGTTGCGCTGAGAGCGTCTTGCAAGGGCTTCTGCGCCGACCGCGAAAGGTTCTGTTAGACGCTCTTACAGGAGGGACTGCCACCCGTGAAACACCGAATATCCGGGCGCCGCCTCGGTCGGCCGACCGACCAGAGGATGGCCCTGTTGCATAATCTGGTGACATCGCTGCTCTGGCACGGCACGGTCGAGACCACCGAGGCGCGGGCGAAAGAAGCTCGCGGCATTGCCGAGAAGCTGATCTCGCTGGCGAAGGAGGACACGCTCCACCGTCGGCGGCAGGCGCGCCGCACCCTGATGGCGCGGACCGGCCTCGTGCGGATGAAAGAGGGATCGAGCCGAGAGGCCCCTGCCTCCGGCGAAGTCGAGAAAGAGGTCCAGGCCGGCCGCAGCCCGAGCACGGTGGAGAACTCGGTGCGGCATCTCTTCGAGCACGTCGCGCCCCAGTACCAGGACCGCCCGGGCGGGTATTCGCGGATCATCCGGGTCGGGACGCGGCAGGGCGACGGCAGCGAGATGGTGAGGCTGCAGCTCGTCGACTACAAGCTGCCGGAAGGGTAAGGCAGCCGCAGCGCGGCGCATGCGCACCATCAAGCTGATCCTGGAGTACGACGGGACCGATTTCCACGGATTCCAGCGTCAGCGGTGCCTTCGCACCGTGCAGGGCGTTCTCGAGGAACGCTTCTCGCGGTTGCTCGGTGAAGAGATACGGGTGGCGGGCGCCGGCCGGACCGATGCCGGGGTGCATGCCCTGGGGCAGGTGGTGAGCTTCCGCACGACCCGCCCGATCGGATTGGACCGGCTGGCGCGAGTACTGAACGCGGCGCTGCCGGGCGACGTGAAGGTCCAGGCGTGCGAGGAAGTGGACGGGACGTTCCACCCGCGGCGATGCGCGCGGTCCCGGACCTACCGGTACACGGTAGTGGAGAGGGAGATGCCCTCTCCCGTGGTCGGGCGGTTTGCGCTCGTGCTGCCGGGGCCGCTCGATGTGGCGGCGATGAGCGGCGCGGCGCGGCCGCTGCTGGGGCGCCACGATTTCGCGGCCTTCCAGGCCGCGGGGTCGGAGACGGCGACAACTGAACGGACGCTGATGCGGCTCGATTGCGCCCGAGCCGGCAGCCGGATCGAGGTGACGGCGGAGGCGGACAGCTTCCTCTATCACATGGTGCGGCTGCTGGCCGGAGGGCTGATACGGGTCGGCCGCGGCGAGCTGCGCCCTGAGGCCCTGGTAGGGGCGCTGGAGACGAGGCAGCGCCTGCCGAAATGCCTGCCGGCGCCGGCTTGCGGGCTTTGCCTGGTCACGGTATCATATTGAACTGGGCGCTCACCGCTCGCCAACGGGGCGGCGGAGCGCCTGGAGCGAGGACGGTTCGTTTCATGAGGACTGAGAGCACGAAAACCTACTCGGCGAAACCCGCCGAGGTGGAGAGGCAGTGGCTGCTGATCGACGCCCAGGGGATGGTGCTGGGCCGCCTGGCCGCCGACATCGCCGCCGTCCTCCGGGGGAAGCACAAGGCGACCTATACCCCGCATGTCGACACCGGGGATCACGTTATCGTTGTCAATGCCGCCGGCCTGGTGCTGACGGGCCAGAAAGCGGCCAAGACGATGCGGTATCGCCACTCGGGCTATCCGGGCGGGCTCAAGGCCGAGCCATATGGGGCGCTGCTTCAGCGCAAACCCGAGCAGGCCGTGAAGGAGTGCGTCCGGGGGATGCTGCCCCACGGGGCGCTGGGCCGGGCGATGCTGCGGAAGCTTCAGGTCTACGCCGGAAGCGAGCACCCGCACCAGGCGCAGGGCCCGGTGCCGTACGACCCGCCGCACGCGAGAGTCATCGGAGGGAAGAGCTAACGTGCCTCAGGAATACTACGCCACCGGGCATCGGAAGAACGCAACAGCCAAGGTCTGGCTGCAGGCCGGCGAGGGCCGCATCGTCGTCAACGGCCACGGGCTGAAGGATTACGTCTGCACTGACATGCTGGAGTTGTGGGTGCGCACGCCGCTGGAGCTCCTTGGCCGGGCGGGCGAGTTCGACGTGCGGGCGCAATGCCTCGGGGGCGGGATCGCCGGGCAGGCGGGCGCGCTCCGCCACGGGATCGCCAAGGCGCTGGTGCTCATGGACGAGACGCTGCGCCCGACGATGCGCCGGGCCGGACTGCTGACGCGCGACTCGCGGGTGAAGGAGCGGAAGAAGTACGGCCGCAAGCGGGCGCGCCGCGGCTTCCAGTTCAAGAAGCGTTAGCCTGACTCTCTGCCGCAGGGGCGCGGGCGTGAGGCCTCTGTGGTTCGACAGTTCGTCGCAGTTGCCAGCCGCTCCGGCGGGGCGCGGGTGGCCAGGTCGGCCCTGCCGACCGCCATGGCGGCCGAAGGCCTACCACTGATCCTGCCTGAGTCGTTGTGGAATAAGACGTAGGGGCCGGCAAGATGCGCGTGGGACGGAACAAAGCTGAGATCATCGGGGCGCGCTCCGGCGCGCTCGCGGCATTTCTCGCCATTCTGGTCGTAGCCCTGGGCGCGGTCGTGCCCGGCTTCGCACAGGCCGGGGCCGCGGGTGGCGGGCCTAGCGCCACCGCGCAAGAGCCGGACAGCCAGGAGCTGCCGTCGGACATGGCCGATATGCTGGCCGATGCCGAGGAGCTGGGGTTCTCGTATGAGATCTACCAGGTGGGCAAGGGCGACACGGTCGAGAACATCGCCGTCCGATTCGGCGTATCGGCCGATCTCATCCGGCAGTTCAACGAGCTGTCATCCGGCGAGCTGACGATCGGCCAATCGCTGGCCGTCCTGATCCCGGTGACGCCGAGCAAACGCAGCCCGGAGATGGCGCTGGCGCAGACCCCTCTCAACATCATCGAGCCGCGCTACGCCATGGTGACGGGCGCATCTCAGATCACCAGCGAGCCACTCGATGTCGGCCCGGCGGACCTGCTGTATACGATGCAAGCGGGAAGCCGGGTGATCGTGGACGCGGAACAGGGCGACTACTGGGGCGTCGTCATGATCGACGGCTCGGTCGGTTGGATCCCGAAGTCGGCGGTGCAACTCACAGATCAGAAGCTCTCGGCCGAGCAGCTCGAGACGATGCTCAAGGGCGGCCGCCTCGACATCGTGCAGGAGGCGTACCGGTACCTGGGCACGCCGTACTGCTACGGCGGACACCTGCCCTATAACGTCGACTGCTCGCTGCTCGTGCAGACGGCGCACGCCGCGCGCGGCATCAAGCTCCCGCGCACCGCGGCGGCGCAGTTCGAGGTCGGCCGGAGCGTGGGCCTGAGCGAGTTGGTGCCGGGCGACCGGCTCTATTTCGTCAGTCGGTCGGGCCGGATCAACCACACCGGCATCTACATCGGCAACGGCCGGTTCATCCACGCGTCATCGCGCCGCGGATGCGTTGCAGTGGATTCGCTCTACACGCGGATGTACTGGACGCGGTTCGTCGGGGCCCGACGATCGTGAGGGGGGCGGCGTGCCGGCGCCCTGGGACGCGATTCGTCGGCGCGCGACGATCCTAGCAGGCGCGGCCCATCGCCGCGCTGACCCGCGCTCCGGCGGCCGAGCCGCCGTTACGGCGCGCTTTCCCCAGCTTGTTCGCAGCCCTACGGTTCATGTATAATTGACACTCCGAGGTTGCTTCCATGGTCGATGTCGCTATCATTGGCGCCACTGGATATGGCGGGATCGAGCTGATACGGCTGCTGAAGCCGCACCCACAGGTGCGGCTGTCCTACCTCACCTCTGAGACCTATGCAGGCAAGAAGGTCAGCGAGGTGTACCCGCATCTCGCCGGGGTCGATCTGGCATTGTCGGCATTCGATGCCGCCCGCGCGGGCCAGTGCGACTTCGTCATGCTTTCCGTGCCCGCGGGCAAGTCGATGGAGATCGTACCCTCGGTGCTGGCCGGGGACGCTCGCGTGATCGATGTCAGCCCGGACTTTCGCCTGCGCGATGCGACGCTCTATCCGCGCTGGTACAAGCTGGAGCACACCTGCCCGGAGCTGCTGGCCGAGGCAGTTACGGGTATCCCTGAATGGCATCGGGAGCAGATCGCGTCGGCGCGGCTCGTGGCGGCGACAGGCTGCTACAGCGCGGCCGCCCAGCTCGCGCTCTCACCATTGGTCGCCGACGGGCTGATCGACCCCGGCGATATACTGCTTGACGGAAAGACGGGGATATCCGGCGCCGGCCGGACTTCACTCTCGCTCGCCTACCACTTCCCCGAGGCGGATGAGGATGTGTGCGCCTACTCGGTGGAGGGCCACCGGCACGGGCCCGAGGTCGTGCAAGGCCTGCAGGCACTCACTACAGTAGGGGTGAGCGTGACACTGACACCGCACCTCGTACCTATGAGCAGAGGCATTCTGCTCACCGCCTACGCGCGCCCGGCCGGCGGGGCGGACGCCGCGGCGCTGCTCGATGCTCTTCGGCGCCGGTATGACGATGAGCCGTTCGTCCACGTGCTGCCCGAAGGCACATACCCGCACACCAAGTGGACGACGGGCACGAACCACTGCTTCATCGGCGCGGGTGTGGATCGCAGCTCTGGCCGCGCGATCATCCTCGCCGCTCTCGACAACATGGGGAAAGGGATGGCCGGCCAGATGGTGCAGTGCCTGAACCTGATGATGGGCATCGACGAGTCTACGGGTCTCGCGAGGTCGGCCGCCTATCCGTAGGCGGTAGGAGCAAGGAGCCAGTCGCTTGCCGAAAACGAAGCAGAATGCGATCTTCCGTGAAGTGCGGGGCGGGGTGACCGCTCCGTACGGGTTCGAGGCCGCGGGTGTCCGCTGCGGGATCAAGAGCGCGGGGCCGGACCTGGCCCTCGTGTACACCGTCAAGGGAGCCATCGCCGCGGGCGTGTTCACCACGAACCGGTTCCAGGCGGCGCCGGTCCTCGTCACCAAGGATCGTGTCGGCCGGGATCGGGCGCACGCGATCGTCGTGAACAGCGGGAATGCCAACGCCTGCACGGGCCGGCGCGGCTACCACGATGCGCTGAGGATGGCGGACCTGACCGCCGAGGCGCTCGGCGCGCCGCAGCGGTCTGTCCTCGTCTGCTCGACCGGGGTCATCGGGCGTCCGCTGCCGATGGGCAAGCTGAGCGCGGGGATCAAGAAGGCGGCCGGAGCGCTCAGCCCGGAGGGCGGGGATGAGGCGGCGGCGGCGATCATGACGACCGATACGCGGCCGAAGTCCATCGCGGTGGAATTGGATGTGGATGGGCGGCCGGTCCGCCTGGGCGGGATGGCCAAGGGCTCGGGCATGATTGCCCCGAACATGGCGACGATGCTGGCGTTCATCACGACGGACGCGCATCTCGCGCCCGGACTGCTGCAGTCGTGCCTCGTCGCCGCGGTGGAACGGTCTTTCAACCGGATCACGGTGGACGGCGACACGAGCACGAACGACTGCGTGCTGCTGCTCGCCAATGGGCAGTCGGAGGCCGGGCGGATCACGCACAGCCACGGGCTGTCTCGCTTTCAGTCGGCGCTGGACGGGGTCTGCGCTCATCTCGCGAAGGAGATCGTACGCGATGGCGAGGGTGCGACCCGCGTCATCGAGGTCCGCGTGACTGGCGCGGGCTCCGACAGGGAGGCGCACCAGATCGCGCGCACCATCGCCAACTCGCCGCTGGTGAAGACCGCGATCGCGGGAGGCGATCCGAACTGGGGCCGGGTGCTGGCGGCGGCCGGGCGATCCGGTGTGCGGCTGCGGCCGGAGCTGGTGGACCTGCGCCTGGGAAAGGTGCAGGTGGTGAAACACGGCGCCGCGTGCCCGTACCGGGCGGACTCGGCGAAGCGGGCGGTGAATGGAGCGCAGGTCGAGATCACGCTCGACCTGAACGCGGGCGCACACGAGGCCGTGATGTGGACGTGTGATCTCACGACGGAGTACGTGAAGATCAACTCGGAGTACCATACCTGACGCCGACCAATCGATGAGTCGAAGACGGAAGGCGAGCATTGGCATGAGCGAAAGCCAGCCGAATCTGGAGAGCCTGCGGCAGCGGGCGGCAGTGCTGATCGAGGCGCTGCCGTACCTGCGGCAGTTTCGCGGCCAGACGGTGGTGATCAAGTACGGTGGGGCCGCGATGGTGGACAACGGCTTGCGCACCGAGGTGCTGAAGGACATCGTGTTGCTCGAGCACGTCGGGCTGCATCCGGTGGTGGTGCACGGTGGCGGCCCGGAGATCTCCGAGATGATGCAGCGCCTCGGGAAGCAGCCGCAGTTCGTGGACGGCCAGCGGGTGAGCGACGCGGCGACCGTCGAGATCGCGCAGATGGTGCTCACCGGCAAGACCAATCCGGATCTCGTCTCCGCCATCCACCAGCAGGGCGGGCGCGCCATCGGCCTGAGCGGCAAAGACGGCGCGATGGTGCTGGCGCGGAAGCTGTCGGGGGTGAAGGACCTCGGGTTTGTGGGCGAGGTGGCGAAGGTGGAGCCGAGCCTGGTCCGCAGCCTCGTCGACGACGGGTTCATCCCGGTGATCGCGCCGATCGCGGCCGGGAGCGAGGGCGAGACCTACAACATCAACGCTGATCACTTCGCCGGCCGGATCGCCGGGCCGCTGGGAGCGAGCAAGCTGGTGCTGCTCACCGATGTGCGCGGAGTGCTCGGGGATCGCTCTGACCCGGCATCACTGGTGTCCGAGCTGACGGCGTCGGCCTCGCGGGAGATGATCGCAGCGAAGCAGATCGAAAGCGGGATGATCCCGAAGGTGGAGGCGTGCCTGGACGCGCTCGAAGGTGGGGTCGAGCGCTGCCACATCATCGATGGCCGGCTGCCCCACGCGCTCCTGATGGAGCTGCTGACCGATGTCGGGATCGGCACGATGGTGGTGAAGTGAGAGCGGGTGGAGGGACGGGACAATGCCTCTCTACGAGTACCGGTGCGATGAGTGCAAGCGGAAGTTCTCGCTGCTTGTCGGTGTAACGGCGAGGAAAGCGAAGCAGCAATGCCCGAAGTGCGGGTCGCGCAAGATCACGAAGCTGATCTCGCGAATCTCACCCGTCGCGCGGGGCGACGAGTTCGATGATGACTTCGACGAGGGCGCTCTCGACGATTCGGAGGGCGGCCTCGGCGACGATGACGATCTCGGGGGCGATTACGGGGACGAGCTATAGCGCAGCTGAGATATCAGGAGGCCGGTCTTGAACCTCGAGGAGGCAATGGCGCTCGAGCGCCAGCATCTGCTGAACCTGTATACGCCGATCCGCATGCCGATGGTGATCGCGCGCGGTGAGGGCGCGCGGCTCTGGGATACGGAGGGGCGCGAATACCTCGACTTCGTCAGCGGCGGCCGCGCGGTCACAGGGCTGGGCCACTGCCATCCGAAGGTAGTGGAGGCCATTCGGAAGCAGGCGGGCGAGCTGATCCACGTCTCGAACGACTTCTACACGGAGCCGCAGCTCTTGCTGGCGAAGCGGTTGTCCGAGCTGTTCGGCGGGCGGTGCTTCTTCTGCAACAGCGGCGCCGAGGCGATCGAGGCGGCGATCAAGCTGGCGCGCAAGCGGGCCTACAAGGCCTCCGGCCCAGAGAAGCATGAGATCGTCACCGCGCTCAAGTCGTTTCACGGCCGGACGATGGGGGCGCTGGCCGCGACCGGGCAGCCGAAATACCATCACGGCTTCCAGCCGCTGCCCGGCGGCTTCATGCACGTGCCGTACAATGACATAGATGCGCTTCGCAATGCGGTGGGCGCGAGCACGTGCGCGATCATGCTCGAGCCGATCCTCGGCGAGAGCGGCGTCTACCCGGCAACACCAGAGTACCTCAAGGCCGCGCGCGAGCTCTGTGATTGCAGCGGCGCGGTCCTGATCTTCGATGAAGTGCAGACGGGTCTCGGCAGAACAGGTCGGATGTTTGCATACGAGCACTTCGGCGTCGAGCCGGATGTGCTGACGCTGGCGAAGGGCCTGGGCGCGGGCGTGCCGATCGGGGCCATGCTCGCGCGCGAACCGGCGGCGAGTGCGTTCGAACCCGGGGATCACGCCTCCACCTTTGGCGGAAGCGCGCTGATGGCTGCGACCGCGCTGGCGGTGTTGGAGGTCATCGAGAGCGAGGGGATTCTCGCCAATGCTGCGCGCGTTGGGGCACGGCTGGCCGAGGGGCTGCGTGCTATCCAGCAGAAGACGCCCCTGATCGAGACTATCCGCCCCTGGGGGATGATGATTGGCGTCGACCTGACGAGGCCGCTGGCGGCAACGGTGAAGGAACGGTGCATCGCGCGGGGGTTGCTGATCATCACCGTCGGGGATCGCATGCTGCGTCTCTTGCCTCCGCTGATCCTGACGGAGCCCGAGGCGGACCGCGGGCTCGGCCTGCTGGCCGAAGTCCTATCGGAGCTTGCCTCGGCCGAGGCGGGGTAGATGGACATGTCGTTTCTGGTCGTGGTGGCGGTCGCGCTGGGGCTCGTCAGCGTGATGATCGGGCTGCGCCTGGCTGCAAGCGGGGCAAGCTCGCGCCGAGTGGCACTGATGATTGCCGAGGTGTGGATGGTGGTCGCTGCCTGGATCGGGCTCTTCGGCTGGCTCTCGGCCGCGATGGGGACGCCGGCGGGGGCAGGAGGACCTATCGAGGTGCGCGCGCTGCCCGCACGATTCGCGCACCTGTCGGCGGCCTCGCGGGCCGCGGCGGCAGTCGGGCTGGTGGTATGCATCGGGCTCATCGCGCACCTGATGCGCGCGGTGGGGCGGCTGAGCGGGGAGCCGCTTGGCTCGTGAGGGTGCGAAAGGAAGACGGCATGGCGATATCGCTGGCGAGAAGGCACCTGCTGTCAATAGCTGATCTCAGCGTCGATGAGATCGAAGAGGTCTTGCGCGTCGCCGCCGCGCAGAAGTCGGGCGCGGTGTCGCGCGCGGAGCAGCTCGCGGTCGCCCCAGGCCGAACGCTTGCACTGCTGTTCGATAAGTCTTCCTTGCGCACGCGGATCGGGTTCGAGGTGGCGATGAGCCAGCTCGGGGGACACGCTGCTTACTTCGCGCCGGGGGATGCGAAGATCGGGCAGCGGGAGCCGGTCAGCGATGCCGCGCGGGTGCTGGGCCGGGCCGTCGATGCCATTGCCGCCCGGCTCTCGTCGCACGAACACATCACCGAGCTCGCGCAGCACGCGGGCGTCTCCGTCATCAACGCCATGTCGAACCTCGAGCATCCCTGCCAGGCGCTGGCCGATCTGCTCACCATTCGCGAACACAAGGGCGGCCCGAAGGGCGTCGAGGTCGCCTGGGTCGGCGATGGCTACAACGTCTGTCACTCGCTGCTGCTCATCTGCGGGATGGTCGGGGCCACCCTGCGGGTGGCGACTCCGGCGACGTACGAGCCTCACGCCGACATCGTGCAGAGGGCGGAAGCGTTGGCCGCTCGCAGCGGCGGTCGAATCACGGTGGGCAATGACCCGCGCGCCGCGGCGCGTGGAGCGGACGTCATCTACACGGACGTGTGGGTGAGCGCGGGGCAAGAAGAGGCGGCAATCCGGCGGCGGGCCGATTTCCGGGACTTCCAGGTCAACAGAGAGCTGGTGAAGCTGGCCAAGCCGGATGCGATCGTGCTGCATTGCCTGCCGGCGCACCGCAGGGAGGAGATCACCGACGAGGTGATGGACAGCCCTCAGTTCGCGGCCTTCGATGAGGCGGAGAACCGCCTGCACACACAGCGCGCGCTGCTGACGCTTATGTTCAGTTGACGATAGAGGAGCACTGACATGCCAAAGGTCGTGTTGGCGTACTCCGGCGGGCTGGATACTTCGGTTGCGATTCGCTGGATCAAGGATCACTACGGCATGGATGTCTACGCGGTGGCCATTGACCTGGGTGAGGAACGCGACTACGAGGGCATCCGCAAGAAGGCGCTCGCGATCGGAGCCATCGGCGCGGAGGTGATCGACGCGAGGGATGAGTTCGCGCGCGACTTCGTCTTCCGCGCGCTGAAGGCCAACGCCGTCTACGAGGATCGGTATCCGCTCTCCACCTCGCTGGCCCGGCCGCTGATTGCGAAGCTGGTGGGGGAGGTGGCCATCCGCGAGAAGGCCGACGCGGTGGCGCATGGCTCGACCGGCAAGGGCAACGACCAAGTGCGGTTCGAGGTGACGTGGGCGTGTCTGTTCCCACAGCTCAAAGCGCTCGCGCCGATCCGCGACTGGGCGATGAGCCGCGACGAGGAGATCGATTACGCCAAGCAGCACGGCATCCCGATCCCGGTGGACAAGAAGTCCCCATACAGCTATGACACGAACCTCTGGGGGAAGAGCGCTGAGGCGGGGCCGCTCGAGGACCCGTGGACGGAGCCGCCGGATGACGTCCACCAGTGGACGAAGAACCCCGAGGACGCGCCCGACGAACCGGCCTACGTGGAGATCGGGTTCGAGAAGGGCGTGCCGGTATCGCTCGACGGGGACATGGCGGAGCCGGCCGAGTTGATCGCGCAGTTGAACGCGCTCGCGGGGGAGCACGGCGTCGGCCGTATCGACATGATCGAGAACCGGCTCGTGGGGATCAAGTCGCGCGAGACTTACGAGTGCCCGGCCGCGGTGGTGCTGCTGGCCGCACACCGCGACCTGGAGGCGCTCTGCCTGGAGCGGGAGCTGGCGCACTACAAGCGGATGCTGGAGCTCAAGTACGCCGAGCTGGTCTACTACGGGCTCTGGTACAGCCCGCTGCGGCGCGCTCTCGATGCCTTCATGGATGACACACAGCGCACGGTGACGGGCGTTGTGCGGATGAAGCTGCACAAGGGGAACTGCATCCCCGCCGGCCGGCGGTCGCCCTACTCGCTCTACCGCTACGATCTGGCGACCTACGACACGGCCGACCGGTTCGACCAGACGCAGGCGCAGGGGTTCATCCGGCTGTGGGGCCTGTCCGCGCAGATAGCCGAGCAGGTGCGCCGGGAGGCCGAAAGGGGGTAGGCGGTATGCGTCTGTGGGGCGAACGTTTCGCGAAGAAGCCGGCCGAGATGGCGCACGAGTTCACGGGCTCGCTGCGCTTCGATCGCAGGCTGGCCGAGCATGACATCGCGGGAAGCATCGGACACGCGCGCATGCTCGGGCACTGCCACATCATCTCGGCGGAGGAGGCGCGCCAGCTCGAGGCCGGGCTGGAGCGCGTGCGCGCGGGCCTTGCGACCGGCGAGCTCCAGCTCGACCTGGGTTCAGAGGACATTCACACCGAGATAGAGCGCTTGCTCTCTGAGCAAATCGGCGCGCTTGCAGGCAGGCTGCACACGGCGCGCAGCCGCAACGATCAGGTGGCGCTCGATGTCCGGCTGTTCGTGCGGGAGGAGATCGACGGGCTGCTGGAGCGGCTCGCCGCGCTCCAGCGCACGCTCGTCGATGTGGCCGAGAAGCACGTCGAGACGGTGCTTCCCGGGTATACACATCTGCAGCGCGCGCAGCCGGTGTCGCTGGCCCACCACATGCTCGCCTACTTCCACATGTTCCAGCGCGACCGGCGGCGCCTCGCCGATTGCCGGAGGCGTGTCAATGTCTGCCCGCTGGGCGCGGCCGCGCTCGCGGGGACGGGCTTCCAGATCGACCCCGACTTCGTGGCGAAGCAGCTCGGCTTCGACGCGGTGTTCGCGAACAGCACGGATGCGGTGTCGGATCGCGACTTCCTCCTCGAGTTCCTGTCAGACGCGGCGATCGCGATGGTGCACGTCTCCCAGTTGAGCGCTGAACTCGTGCTGTGGTCGAGCGCGGAGTTCGGGTTCGTGCGGCTGGACGACGCGTGGTGCACTGGCTCGAGCATCATGCCGCAGAAGCGCAACCCGGATGTCGCGGAGTTGGGGCGGGCGAAGGCCGGCCGGGTGTTCGGTGACCTGATGGCACTGCTGACCGTGGCGAAGGGCCTGACCCTTTCCTACAACAGAGATTACCAGGAGGATAAGGAGCCGCTGTTCGACGCGTCGGATACTCTCAGAGCCGCGCTGGAGGTGTTGCGGGAGGTGGTCGCGACCGCCAGCTTCGACCAGAAGCGGATGGAACGCGCGCTCGAGCAGGGCTTCCTGACGGCGACGGAGGTCGCCGACTACCTGGTTCGCAAGGGGCTGACGTTCCGCGAGGCCCACGGGGTCGTCGGGCAAGTGGTGAAGTACTGCGAGAAGCAGGAGGTCGGCTTCGCCGCGCTGTCGCTGGAGGAGTGGCGGTCGTTCAGCCGCCAGTTCGATAAGGACATAGCCGACTACATCTCGCCGAGGGGTGCAGTCGAGGCGAAGACATCGCCCGGCGGCACGGCGACGCCCCGGGTGAAGGAGCAGCTTGCGGCCGCGCGCGAGATGCTGAAGGTCTAGCGGCGGGGGATGCCGAGCCTGGTGAGCAGGTCGCTCAGGTAGCGCGCTCCCTGGGGGAGTGCGACCTCGGGCTCAGCCAGCTCGGGGTGCCACATCTTCTCCCACTCCAGACACAGATACCCCTGATAGCCCGCTGCGTGCAGGGCGCTCACGAGGTCGGGCAACGGAATGTCGCCTTCACCCAGGAACGTGTAGCCAGCATCCCTCTTGCTGTCCTTGACATGGGCGTGGTACGTGCGTCGCGCGATGAGGCTCGCGGTCTCGCGGGGCGACTCCCCCATGCGGTACGGATGATGGAGGTCCCAGAGCACGCCGGTTCCGTCCTCGGCGACCGCGCGCATCAACTCCGCCACCTGTGCTCCGGTCGAGAACGCGTCATGGGTCTCCAGGAGCACGCGCTTGTCGCGCTGGGCTGCTCGTCTTCCCAGTTGGGTGAGCTTCTGAGCCGCGCGGGCGAGGCACGTCTCTCTCGGCTCGTCCGCCGGAATGTCGCCGCCGAACACCCTGATGTAAGGCGCGCCGAGGGCCATCGCGAGGTCGATCATGCGTTCGCCCTCCGTGACGGAGGGATCGGAATCGGTCAGGCGCACCGAAGTATCGAGGCAGCAGACCTCCACCCCGGCGCGGGCGAGGCGCCGGCGAAACTCGCCGGCGCCGCCGGGGAAGTCGCCGAGTGTCTTGGGCAGGTCGAGCGAGCCCTTGTAGGCGCGGAGCTCCACGCCGTCGTAGCCGTTCGCCCGCGCCCTCTCGACGATCTGGTCGACCTCCCACTGGGGGCAGCCGAGTGTGCTGAAACCGAGCTTCATCAGAACCTCCTCCGCGAGTTAGGCCTTTTCTGCGGCGGGCTGCTGGGTCCTACAGTGCTGTCTCTCGCAAGTTCTGCACTGGACGGAACTTGCTGGCGACGCAGCCGCGGCTGACGCCGCGGCTGCCTTGAAAGGCCATCCTCCTGCGTGCTATACTCGGTCCGTGCGCCCGGCCGGAAACAGGCCGGTTGGCGATCGGGGAGTGCTTATGGTCACTCGCGTCCTGGGGATCCTCTGGCTTCTCTGTTGGGCAGGAGTCATGGCTCCTGCCCTGCGAGCCGATGACTTCACCGACGGACTGGCGGCTTTCAACGCGGGCGACTACGCGACCGCGATCACGCGGTTCTCCGCCGCGGCCGAGGCCAACAAGACCGACGTGGCGCCGCTGGCATGGTTGGGGCTGGCGCAGCTCAAGGCGGGCAAGGCCGAGGATGCCGCGGGCACGCTGACGAAAGCAATCGAGATCGACCCGAAGATGCCGGAGGCCCATCACAACCTGGGCAATGCCTACTGGGAACTGGGCAAGAGGAAAGAGGCGATCGAGCAGTACCAGCAGGCAATCTACCTGCAGCCCCATTATGTGCCGCCGCACTACAACCTCGGCGCGGTGTACCTGGCACTTGGGGATATCGATCAGGCGACTGGTGAGTTCGCGGTGGCGGCGGAGCTCGACCCGAAGAACGCCCAAGCCCACAACAATCTGGGCGTGTGCTACGAGCGGGCGGGGAAGCTGGCGGAGGCGGTCGAGTCATACCGGAAGGCGGCCGCCATCGACGAGGGCAACCAGGCGTTCCGCCTGAACCTGGCGCTGGCGCTGCGCGCCGCCGGCAAGCCCGATGAGGCGGCCGAGCAGCTCTCGCGGCTGGCGGCGGCGGGGAGCAAGGACCCCTCGGTGTATGTGAACCTGGGGGCAATCAGGTTTGATCGCAAGGAGTACAAGCTGGCGGCCGCCTCCTTCAGTCAGGCGATCTCTCTCGATCCGGCGAACGCGGCCGCGCACTACGATCTTGGTCTCTGCCTTCGGCAGCTCAAGCTCCGCGCGGAGGCGAAGGAGCAATTGGAGCTCGCGGTCGCCGCCAACCCGGAGCTGGTCGATGCGCAGCTCAATCTCGGCGCGATGGAGCTGGACGATGGGAACGCGGCCGCGGCAGCCGACCACTTCGCGGCCGCGCTGAAGGGTGACCCGACGAGCTACGTGGCTGCCTTCAACCTCGGGCTCGCGTACGTGAAGATCGGGAACGACGACGATGCGCTCCGGGTGTGGGCGAACCTGGCCGAGCGGCAGCCGGACGATGCGGCGGTGCACGAGGCGCTCGCTTCGACCTACTTCCGGCTGCACCGGTACGATGAGGCGAAGCGCGAGTACCTCGCGCTGATCCGGGTCCGGCCCCAGGAGGCGGCGGCGAACAACAACCTCGGGATCATCTACGAGGAATTCGGTCAGCTCGACGAGGCTGTCGCCGCCTATCAGAAAGCGCTCGCCATCGATCCGAAGTACGCGAGGGCCCATAACAACCTTGGGGTGCTCCACGAGCGGCAGGGGAAGATGGACGAAGCGCGGGCGGAATACGAGGCAGCGCTGGCGGCCGACCCGAACCTGGCGGACGCCCGCCGGAACCTCGAGCGCCTGAAGACACCCAAGTGAGCAGGCAATGCGCAAGCTCGTAGGGCAAGAGCGTGCTCGTGCCCAACAACGTGAGGCCCTCGACCCGCGCTCCGTTCGATGCGTGGGCATCATCGCGGCAATGCACAAACGGCGCGTCGCCTCGGCAGTCCGGGAGGTCGTCACCTGGCTGACGAAACGCAAAGTTGTCGCTATCTTACCGGAAGAGCATGCGGCTGCTTTATCATTGCCCGATCTCGCCACACCTCTGGCCCAGCTTCGCACGCGCGCGGATCTGTTGCTCTCCATGGGCGGGGACGGGACGTTGCTGGCGACGGCGCGAATCGCTGTTCCCCTGGGCAAGCCCGTGCTCGGCGTCAACCTCGGCGGATTCGGGTTTCTCGCCTCGGTCCCGTCCGGCCCAGGCATGATCGAAGCATTGGAACCGGTCTTCACCACGCGGGCGCGGATCCAGCAGCGGATGATGGTCAAGGCGGTCGTGCTAAGGCGGCGCCAGGAGATCGCGTCGTTCCTCGCGCTCAATGATATCGTCGTCGGGAAAGGGGCGTTCGCGCGCCTGTTTCGGCTGAAGACGAGCATCTCGGGTGAGCCGCTCTCCGACCTCGCGGTCGACGGGCTGATCGTCGCCACGCCCACGGGATCGACGGCCTACTCGCTTGCCGCGGGTGGGCCGGTGATAGACCCTGAGTCGCGGGCGATCATCCTGACACCGATCTGCCCTCAGAAGCTGTCGCAGCGGGCGCTGGTCGTGCCCGCGGACCGTGTGATCGAGATCGTCCTGCCGGAGCTGAGGGGCGAGGCGGTCATGCTCACCGCTGACGGCCAGGAGGGCATTGCTCTTCAGGCTGGGGATGTGATCCAGGTGCGGGAGGCCGGCGTCTCGGCGCGCTTCGTTGCCTTGCCTGACTCGACCTTCTACAGCCGGCTTCGCTCGAAGCTCGGCTGGGACAGCTATCGCTAGCCCGTAGGGCAGGAGAGTGCTCCTGCCCCGGACGCCAGAAGGGAGTGGCAGGAGCTCCCGCTCCTGCCTGACAGCAGTGCGGATCAGCGGCAGAGCACGAGTGGACCGGCGCACCAAGCGCCTGCTCCATCGGATAGGTGCGGGCGAGATCGCCGTGATCTCGCACACCGACCTCGACGCTCCGTGCGCAGCGGAGCTGGCGGACCGACGGGTGGCGGCGGTGGTGAATGCGCAGCGCTCCCTCTCAGGGCGATTCCCTCACCCGGGTCCAGGCATCCTGCTGCGGGCCGGGATTCCGCTGATCGACCAGGCCGGCGAAGCCGTCATGGCTCAGGTGCGCGACGGAGAGCAGCTTCAGATCATCGATGGGGCCCTGTATACAAACGGTCAGGCGATCGCGGCGGGCGTAGTGATGACAGCCGCGGCGCTGGAGCGGCAGCTCGAGGAGGCGAAGCAAAACGTCGCCGCCGAGCTCGCGCGCTTCGTCGAGAACACATTGAGCTATGTCACGCGGGAGCAATCGCTGCTCTTCGACACCTTCGCCGCGCCGGACCTGCGGACCCGCATCAAGGGGCGGCACTGCCTCATCGTGGTGCGCGGGCTGGGCGCCGCGGGCGATCTGCGCGCGATCCGATCGTATGTTTCCGCGCTCGACCCGGTGATCATCGGCGTCGATGGCGGCGCCGATCTGCTCTTGCAGGAGGGCTATCGGCCGGACATCATCCTGGGCGATATGGACAGCGTTTCGGATACGGCGCTGCGGTCGGGCGCGGAACTGGTGGTCCACGCCTATCCGGATGGGAGCGCGCCCGGGCTGGAGCGGCTGGAGAAGCTTGGGCTGTCGGCCGCCGTTCTGCCCTCGCGCGGAACGAGCGAGGACGTGGCGATGCTGCTCGCCTACGAGAAGGGGGCGGAGCTGATCGCCGCGGTCGGCACGCACTTCTCGCTCACCGAGTTCCTGGAGAAGGGGCGGGGCGGGATGTCGTCGACCTTCCTCGTGCGGCTGCGCGTGGGCTCGATGCTGGTCGACGCGAAAGGGATCAGTCGGCTGTACCCGGCAGGGCCGTCGCGAAGGCTGTTCGCCTATATGGGCGGACTGGCAGGCGTGATGATCTTCGTGCTGCTCACCGTTTCGCCGGCCATTCGAGCGGTGCTCGACCTGTGGCTGCTGCGACTTGCCGCCTTCTTCGGTTCGCTTCACCATTGAGACGCGCATTGATAGAGAGGCGTCGACGTGCCGGTTGATTACCGATATCACATAGGGAGCCTGGTCGCGATCTTCCTCGCGCTGCTGTTGGGCATCCTCATCGGCATCGGGCTCGCGCCGAACCCTCAGGACCTCGACCAGGTGGTCGCGGGACTGAAGGCGGAGTACCAGAAGGTGAGCCAGTCCAATGACGCCGAACGGAAGAGCAAGGAAGCCGAGCTGCGCGAGGCCGACGCCCTCAGCAAAGAGACGGTGGCCGCGGTCATCGCGGGGCGGCTGGCGGGCAAGCGGGTCGCCATGGTGGTCGACCATGACTTCGGCCGAGACACGCTTCCGGACACGCTCCGGGCGACGCTCAAACAGGCGGGTGCGAGCGTTGTGTCCACCACGGTTGTGACCAAGGACTTCGTCACACTGCCCGTGGCAGTCAAGCAGAAGGTCGTGCAGCAGCTCGGCGTGTACCCTCCGCCAGGCGTCCACTTCCGGACAGTGATCGCCGAAGCCATCGCGCAGGATCTGGCCCGCGGCCGCGCGGACCAGATCCTCGGGCTGCAGTCCAGCGGTCTGGTGAAGTCGGCGGCGGATTCAAACTACGCAGTTCGCCCGGATGCCGTGCTCATGGTGGGTGGCGCGGCCTCGCCGGACGAGATCGCGGCGGAACGCATCGATCTGCCCCTCGTCAGGAAGCTCACCGAGCTTGGCGTCAGGTCGGTTGGCGTTGAGGGGAAGGGCGCGGCCATATCTGTCGTTCCGCTGTACAAAGCGGCCGGCATCTCGACGGTCGACAATGCCGACACCGCGGCCGGGCGGCTGGCGATAGTCCTCGTTCTGGCCGGCGTCAGCGGCCACTATGGCGTGAAGGAGACGGCCGACTCGTTCCTGCCTGCCATTCCCGCGACGGTTCAGCGCTGAGGGATGGCCGCCTCGGTCATCATCCCGGCCTACCGGGCAGCGGCGACGATCGAGGAAACCGTGCGCGCCGCGCGTCAAATCCCGGGTGTGAGCGAGATCATCGTCGTCGATGACGGCTCCGACGACGGGTCGGACGAGGCCGCGACGTCTGCAGGCGCCGATAGGGTCATCGCATTCCCTGTGAACCGGGGGAAGGGCGCGGCCCTGGCGGCCGGTGTTGCCGCGGCGAACGGCGACCAACTCCTGTTCCTCGATGCCGATCTCGGTGCCTCGGCCGCAGAGGCAGGGCCGCTGCTCGATGAGCTCTCCACGATGGGCGCGTCGGGCATGACCGTCGCGGTGCTTCCCGCGCGGCCGGGGGGCGGTGGCTTCGGGCTTGCCATGCGGCTGGCGCGCATCACGGTGAAACTCCTCTCCGGGCTGGCTCCCGCGGCGCCAATGTCGGGGCAGCGGGCCATTGCCGCTGACCTCGTCACGCACATCGGCATCGCCCCTCGCTTTGGCGTCGAGGTCGGCCTGACGGTTGAGGCGGCGCATGTCGGCGCCCCGATCCGCGAGGTGCCGCTTCCCCTCGAACACGCTCGGACTGGCCGCGACCTGGCCGGGTTCATCCACCGGGCGCGGCAGTTCAAGGATATCCTGCGATTCCTCGTGCTGACGGGATACGGTCTCGGGTGGCCGGCCCTGCGAGGCGGCGCGAGCATCCTGCGCGCGACAGTGCTCATGATCGCGCTCGGCGCGGTGGTAGCGCTCGGCCACATTGCCTCCCCGACGGTCTCCGCGATCACCGCCGTCGCGGGGGCTTCGGCGCTGGTCTTGTGGCTGCCGGCGCTATGGCTGGCGTCTGTGACACTGATGCTCCGCAAGCCGAACTACCTCGGCAGACGCCTGCCCGCCGGGGCAGGTCTTCTGTTCCCCATCATCGGTTCGCCGGCGGTTCTGCTATCCGGCCTCGAGCCGAGAGAACGCTGGGCCGGGCTGTGTGCAGTCGTGGTTTTCGGGATGCTGGGCCTGATCGATGATCTCTTCGCAGCCGGCCATCAGGCTCGCGGGCTGCGCGGCCACCTCCGCGCGTTGCTGGACGGCCGCGTGACCACCGGCGCGATCAAGGCGATTGGGGGCATCGCCGCCGGCATCGCTGTGGGCATGCTGCTCGATGGCGGCCGGCCCTGGCTGGTGGCCGTTGACGCGCTGCTGATTGCTCTCAGCGCAAACGCCGTGAACCTGCTCGATCTCCGACCAGGGCGCGCGCTCAAGGGCTTCGCAGTGCTGTGTGCGGCTGCCATCGCTGCTTCGCCCGATTCACTCAGGCTGCTCGGCCCGCTGATGGCCGCGGCCATCGTATCGGCGCCGTCCGATCTCGCCGGGCGCACGATGATGGGCGATGTTGGTGCGAACGTGCTGGGCGCGGCGGCGGGGTTCGGGCTTGTGATGGCGCTCCCGCCGTGGGCGCGGGTTGCAGCTATCGTCGTCTTCGCTGCATTTCATGTGCTGTGTGAACGAAGATCGTTGACCGAGATCATCGACCGGAGCCGCGTTCTCCGCTTCGTGGACCGCCTTGGCACAGCTCACCTCGCGCCGCTGGCAGCCGATGGCGGCGCGGTCAGGCTGTGAGTGCAATGTCCGGTTCCGGGAGCGTGCTATCACCGGCTGCAATCGTGGCATTCATCGGCCCGTTCGGGACCGGGAAGACCGAGATCGCGATCAACTACGGCCTTGCGGCACTGCACGCGGGCCGGGACACTTGCCTGATCGACTTCGACATCGTGACTCCGTACTTCCGCGTGGGCGATTGCCGGCAGCGACTCGAAGAGCTGGGCCTTCGGGTGATCGCGGCGGAGGGCGCGCTGGCATTCTTTGACAGCCCATCGCTGTCACCGGAGATAGGTGGGGCGCTCCGGGACGACGGCGTGCATGTCGTGCTCGACGTCGGGGGCGATCCGGAGGGGGCGCGGCTGCTTGGAGTTTATGCGTCTCAGATCGCTAAGCGCGACTACGACCTCTGGCTGGTCGTGAACCCGTATCGTCCTGGCTCCTCGGTCGAGGGGATCGACGCTCAGAGGCGGGAGATTGAGGATTCAACCGCGCTGCGGATCAACGGGCTCGTGGCGAATCCGCACCTGGGCCCGCTCACTGAGCGAGCGCACATTGAGCGCGGCATGCGGGTCGTGCACGAAGCAAGCGACCGCACGGGACTGCCGATTGCCCTCCTCGCCGTCGCCGAGCATCTCGTCGCGGACCTACCCCCGGTGGAGGCGCCGGTGCTGCCGCTGCGGCTCTTCCTGCACCTGCCCTGGGAGGGCAGCTGATGGGAGGAATGGGATGCACCGCGGGGAAGTGAGCAGCGTGTCGCCAGCTAAGGGCCGCATTACCATCATCATCGACGAGGACATCTGCAAGAGCTGCGGTCTGTGCGTGGCGGTGTGCCCGCGCAAGGCGATGAGTTTCGCAGATGGGATCAACACCCGTGGCTTCCACCCCGCGTGCCTGCTCGACCAGGAGAACTGCACGGGATGCGCGCAGTGCGCGCTGATGTGCCCGGACGCGTGTATCAAGATCCTGCGATCGGGCGATAGCTAGCCGCCCGCCTCCCGGCACTCGGCGAGGATGCGCTCGGTGTGGCTCGCGCCGACGCGCTTGACGCCCATGTCCATCAGCCGAGCGATGGCCGCATAGCTGCGCACTCCCCCCGGCCGCCTTCACCCCCATCGCGTCACCGGCTTCCTCGAGCATCAGCCTCAGGTCATCGTCCGTCGCCCCACCGGTCCCGTACCCGGTTGATGTCTTGATAAAATCCGCGCCGACGCGGCGGCTGATGCGGCAGAGCTGACGCTTCTCGTCGTCCGTGAGGTAGCAGTTCTCGAGGATCACCTTGACCAGCGCACCCTCCTGATGGCCGGCCTCGACGACAGCGCCGATCTCGTCCCCGAGGTAGTTCCAGTCACCGCTCCTGGCCTTGCCGATGTTGATGACCATATCGAGCTCCTCCGCGCCCTGGCCGAGCGCGGTGCGCGCCTCGGCGACCTTCACCGAGATCGCATGGCCCCCGTGGGGGAAGCCGACGGTCGCGCCGGTCTTCACGCAAGACCCGTCGAGTAGGAGGCGCGCCCGCGCAACGAAGTAGGGTTTCACGCAGACCGATGCCACTGACCAGCCCGCTGCGGCCACGCAGCCGGCTTCGAGCTCGGCGTCGGTCATCGCGGGATGCAGGAGTGAGTGGTCGATCACGCTCGCCACTTCAGCGCAGGCATACTTTCTCACGCTCATCCTCCAAAGGAAAGCCCGCGGCGCGAGGCCGCGGGCTACGTCTGCCGTCGTCTCTTACCAGGGGCTCTTCACCGAGATGCCGAGAGCGAGATCGTCGAAACCGTCCAGGGCGGCCGCGGTGACGGCGACTTTCGGGAACAGGGGCCAGCGGACGCCGAGGTTCACGTCCGAGCCGTCGTACTCGGCCATGACATCGGCCTTGCCGCCCACGGTGACTGACACGCCGCCGAAGATGCTGTCGAACCGCCCGCCGCCAATCCCGATGTGCAGTTGGGGCTTCGTGAACTGACCCCTGGGGCTGACGATGCCGGCCCCGAGATCATGGGTCACCACCGCATAGGGCGATCGGTCGATCTGATCGGTCAGGTCGAACGCGCCCACCGCGAGAGTGATCTTCCCTGGGAGGCCGACGACGCGGAACTTCGCGTTGACGAGCGTCTCAGCTTCGGCATCTTCCGCCTTGAAGCGCGAGACCCCGAGCTCAAACCTCGGGAGAAGGCCGATGTTTGCGTAGATGACGCTCGTGTCCGGGCCGCCGTTCGCCCAGACATTGGCGGCCCCAACGTCCCATTGGAGCAGACCGAGAGTCTCAGCCGTGGGCACCGTCAACAGCCCGGTCGGGCCTATCAATGACGGCTCGGCCCCCCATGCGCTGGAGGCGCCGATGATAAGCGCAAGCACCGCAACTCCCAAGAGCAACCGCCTCACTTCATCCTCCTCGTGGCATCAGTATCTGCTGGATCATGAATGGATACCACAAGGGACGGGCATTGCCATACGCTGAAGTCAGGGCGCGGAAGCGCGGGAAGAGCAATCACCAACTACGGCAGACACGCGGCCGGCACCGTGATCTCGCTGCCCGGCTGAAGGTCGCCGGCGTCGACGTCGTTGGCCTGCTGGATCTGCCAGACGATATCGCGGATGTCGCGGTCCGGGTCGCCGTACTTCCTGGCGATCGTCCAGAGGCTGTCGCCGTACCTCACCTCGACCACAAGGGGAGGACGAGGGGGGAGATCGCGATCCCTGCCGCCGAGAGCAGGCACCGCGCTCGCCAAGCCAGCGACAACGCCCAGCAATGCCCATCGAAACCAGCGCGGATGTCGTCTCATAGCTGCCTCCTTGAGAGATTCCTGCCACACATTCACCGACCAGGATGGAACTATCTCACGACATGGCGGTCCCGGATGTGTCGTTCCGGCTACACCCAGGGAACCACGTGTACGAGCGCCTGATAGGCAAACATCGGTTCTGCATAGAACGGATTCCATACATGCGTTTGCTATTCGCATGATCCGTGCAATAATTTCAAACGGCTGTTTGCAAAACCGATGGTGACGTGGTAATATGCCCATCGAAGGCCATAGACGAACTGAGGAGAGGGAGATGCAGCGTCTGACTGAGCGGCAGCGGCAGGTTCTCAAAGGGATCCACGACATTTCTCAACAGAAACACTACCCGCCGACGGTGCGGGAGATCGGGGAGCGGCTCGGGCTGCGCTCGAGCTGCACGGTGCAGCGGCACCTGGAGGCGTTGGAGCGCAAGGGCTACATCAAGCGTGACCGAACGAAGGCCCGCTCAATCGAGATCCTGAAGTCGCCCGATCCGACCATGATCCCGGTCCCCATGGTCCCGGTGCCGGTTGTCGGACGCGTCGCCGCCGGCCAGCCCATCCTGGCGACCGAGAACATCGAGGACGTCTTCCCGCTGCCTCGCGATATCGTGAAGGATGCCCAGTGCTTCATGCTCCAGGTCAAGGGCAACTCGATGATCGAGGCGGGCATTTTCGACGGCGATTACGTCGTCGTGCGGCAGCAGCCCTATGCCGATGATGGTGAGATCGTGGTGGCCCTGCTGGGGGACGAGGCGACGGTAAAGTACCTGCGGCGCAAGCGGAACCGGGTCTCGCTGGAGCCGGCGAACAAGGACATGCAGCCGATCGTCGCGAACGACGTTCAGATCATCGGCAAGGTGTTGATGAGTATACGCCGGTACGCTTGACCGCTCTTGGGGCCACTGCACACGATTCCGATGGTCGCGACCCGAATGTCGCTCCTACGGTGGGGACGCCACAGCGCTTCGCTTAACGCTCGCGGACCCGCCTGCTATCTTCTGACTGACGGGCGCCGGAGGGGTATCCGAGCGGCTGATGGACTTGCTCGCCTCCGGCGAGGACGGTCTTGAAACTCGCCGGAGGCGAGTGAAACCGTTGGGGGTCGAAAGCTCCTCGTGGGCCTGTGCGCCTCCGGCGCATTCGAATCCCATCCCCTGGATCGTGACGGCACGGCTTGACACGGTCCGATAGAAGACCAAGAATATGCTGTCGGAGGGGTGTCCGAGCGGTTGATGGAGACGGTCTTGAAAACCGTTGGGGGCCGAAAGCTCCTCGTGGGTTCGAATCCCACCCCCTCCGCTGCACATGTGCCGCGCCGTGTGGTGCCTCGGCGCCTCCGGGCGCTGGCGGCACGGCAATCCGCTGGAGAGCCAACCCGACCCACGTTACGGGTATATCCCTCGAGTGCGAGTGGCCTCCGTCACCTTGGACACCGCCACCAGGGTGGCCGCGGTGCGCAGGTCGACCTTCCGCTCCTTCGCGGTCGCGTAGACCCCGTGGAAGGCCTTGGTCATGAAGCCTCCAAGGTACTCGTTTACCTGTTCCGCGGACCACTGGTACTTCTGAAGACTCTGCACCCACTCGAAGTAGGACACCACGACGCCCCCCGCATTGGTCAGGATGTCCGGCAGGATGACCACGCCGTTGTTCTCCAGGATGGCATCGGCCTCCGGAGTGGTGGGGCCATTGGCGGCCTCGGCGATGACCTTGGCCCTGATCTGCGAAGCATTCCGCGCGGTGATCTGACCCTCCAGCGCCGCCGGCACGAGGAAGTCACACTCCATCTCGAGCACTTCCTTGGCCGGTATGTCCTCCGCCTCGGCAAATCCGGCCACAGTACTGGTCTGTGCCTTGTGCTGCCTCAGCTTCACGACGTCGAGTCCCTTCGTGTTGCAGACGGCGCCCCGGGAATCGCTCACCGCGATCACCTTGGCGCCGGCCTGGGCCAGGTAGTGCCCGGCGACCGAGCCGGCGTTACCGAACCCCTGGATTGCCACCTTCGACTTGCCAAGTTCCAGCCCGAAGTGCCTTGCTGCCTCCTGCATCACCACGACGCAGCCTCGACCCGTGGCCTCTGACCTTCCCTCCGATCCTCCGATGCTCAGCGGCTTGCCTGTCACCACGGCCGGCACGGTATAGCCGCTGTGCATGCTGTAGGTGTCCATGATCCAGGCCATGGTCTGCTCGTTGGTGTAGACGTCGGGTGCCGGGATGTCCGACGTCGGCCCGATGAAGGGGCTGATCTCGGTGGTATAGCGGCGAGTCAGCCGCTCCAGCTCCCCTTGCGACATCTCCTTGGGGTTGCAGACCACACCGCCCTTCGCGCCTCCGAACGGAATGTCGACCACCGCGCATTTCCAGGTCATCCACATCGCCAAGGCCCGCATCTCGCGCAGGTTAACCTGGGGATGGTACCGGATGCCGCCCTTGCCGGGCCCGCGGGTCAGATTGTGCTGCACACGGTAGCCGGTGAAGATCTCCAGCGACCCGTCATCCATCAGCACCGGGAAGTGCACGATGAGCTCGCGCTTGCACCGCGCCAGCATCCGGTAGGTTCCTGGGGATAGCTCCAGCAGATCCGCCGCGCGCTTCAGGTGCGTCAGCGCGGCATTGTAGGGATCATCGGCGCCTGCGGCGGGTGTGTCAACGTCCCTGGTTGGCTCCAGCATCTCCCGTTGCTCCTTCTGGCTTCTCTCACGTCCTCATCCGCGCCGGCCCGTTGGGCCGGCGCGATCGCCTATAGGATGTCGCGCCTCCTCGTCCGCGGAGCCGGCCTCCATCACCGGCTCCCTCCCGATGCTCGGAATGGCGACTCGCTGAACCTATTGTAGCAGCTCGCACAGCACGGCCCGCCCGTTACAGACGGGCATCACTGCCGACAGTTCCGTAGTGCGCCGGCCAGGGACTTCGAGTCCGAGCCCCTAGTTCATCCGCAGCGGGGATCCGCTGCCGGACGTCAATCCGGTATACCTCACAACTGTCGTTCCTATACTTGAGACTCGCCTTTTGCCCCAGCGCCTCCACAATGTGCTTGGCATAGGTCCCCCTGAGAGGGAATACGTGCCAGCACAAGATGAGCCACTTCACATCCCCTCGCTCCAGTTGTGCGATCTGCATCCCCGTATCAGAACTGTAAGCCAGTGGCATGACCGGCCTATCAAGTCTGAGAATGAGTTCTCTGTAATCGAGGGACGCTATCTTTTCATCAACTGGTATGTTGGCCCTGCACCAGTCTGTCAGCGCCGCAAACCGGGAGTTCAGGAACGCTTTTGCCTGCTCGTCTTCTCCCGCCTGTCTATGCAGGTTGATGGTGTTGATGGATATATGAACCAGGAGAAGAAGCACAACGAGGGCGCCGACAACGCGATGTCGACTTCGCAGACTTGACGCCAGAGCACTATCGAC
>Ga0315288_10000680_pt1 | contig 43145 bp, 27 predicted proteins | sample YL17G11_20_MG_FD_203454 | JGI IMG/M metagenome (GOLD analysis project Ga0315288, IMG submission 203454) | Sediment microbial communities from Yellowstone Lake, YNP, Wyoming, USA - YL17G11_20 | ecosystem: Environmental > Aquatic > Freshwater > Lake > Sediment | place: USA: Wyoming | collected... | reverse complement strand
CTCCGCCGGGGAGGCTGAGACGGCATCGAAGTGAGCGCTGCCCTTGCCGGTGATGACCTCCAACGCATCGAAGCCGGCCTCACTGGCGAACTTCACGACATTCGCAATCGGTTCCGACCCAAACGGAGCGGTGAGCATACCTACCTGCACGGACGTTGCCTCCTGTCAATCCGGGGCGATCCCCGATGGGCCCGCGCTATGCGGTGGCCCAGGCTTCCTTGAACACGCGCTTCGCGCCGGCGATGATCAGTGCGGAGTCCTCGCCGGGCGTGGGTTTGATCTCGAAGCTGATCACGGGCTTGCGCGTCGGCACCTTCGCCGTGAAGTAGCCGATCTGCCTCAGCACGCGCAGGAAAGCTACCAACTCCGGCAGGCCGTTCAGACTCCCGGGGTAGCCGAACCGGGGGTGCTGGTCCCCGTACGCGGGATCGCTCTCCAGCGCGGTGAAGGCGTTACCGATGTGAACGTGGATGAGATGGTCTTTCGCGCCGACGAGCATCTGCTCAGCGGTCTCGTGCAGGAGAGGCAGGTGGCTGAGGTCCACCGTGAGGCCAACGTTGCCGACGGACTCCTTCACCCGAGCGATGAGCTTGGCCGCCATGTCCGTGGGGCCGACGAGGCACTTCTTGTCGACATCCGTATCGAATGTCTCCAGCGAGATGTGAACGGGATCCGCTCCGCCGGACTTCTCCCTGGCGTACTCGCACGCCTCCGTGAGCGATCGGGCCAGAGCGCCCAAGGCGGCCTCTCGCTCGTTCTCGCCGGGATCCGGCCCCGAGAGGACGGCGACGATGCGCGCGCCGATGGCGTAGGCCTCGTTGATGGAAGCCTTCACGTCAGCGACGGCCGAGGCGCGCTCGGTCTCGCTAAGCGCGTTGAGGTTCAGCTTCCCGATCAGGAGGGGCGGCTGGCCGGCGACAATAGGCTCGAGCGATGACTCGCGGATCACCCTCGCCACCTCATCGCGGACCTCGTGCGACAGACTGCGACGCACTTCCACCGCTGAGAAGAAATCGTCCTCCGCGATGGTCCTCAGCGTCTCCACTATCGGCCCTTCCCCGGAGATGCACTTCGGGAAGGCCATCGGGTGAATGAGGCCCATCAGCACAAGACCTTCGTAGCTCTCAGTCATCGCGGACCCTCCCAGCGGTACCACAAGGCTCAGTAGGGCCTGTTGTTCGCACGAACTCAGCCCGGCCCTTCCAGGCCGGTGATCTTCCTTCGCAGGCGCGCGAGCTCCTCCATGACATCGCCGATGTGTTGCGTCTCGGCGCCCTCCCCATACCGGCTGGCGGCCACCTCACGGGCCATGTCGAGCCAGTGCGACGCGGTCGAGATGCAGTGCAGGCGCTCCTGCGGCACGGCCTCCGTGTCCTCACGCGCGAGATCGGCCAGGTAGAAGCCGTTGTACGGGTCCAGGCCCGTAGCCGTCCTCAGTTCCGCGACCCCTCTCGCGCGATCGCCCGCGCGGACCAGGAGCATCCCGAGGGCGTGATGGGACTCCGGGTAGCGCGGGACAAGCTCGCAGGAACGTTCGAGCGCCGCGATGGCAGCCTCCGTGCCAACGACCTCCGGCAACGCCCCCAACGTCTGGTAGGGCACGTTGTAGGTAGGGTCCACGCGGGCGGCCAGGCGAACGTAGCCCACGTTCTGCCCGCCGGACGACGCCACGATTAGCGCGGAGGCTACCAACGTCCGCAGCACGCGCACCGCGGCATACCCAAGCACCAGCACGGCGACGGCCGGTGCGGCCCGGGATGTCATGCTGCGCCGCGGTGACTCGCCACGGTCACTGGGCCCGGCCGCCCCCAGCGCCCCTACGAGGCCAAACACGGCGAACAGCATCGGCTGCAAAGCCGGGTTGTTCAGAGAGCTGTTTGCGAGACCATTGACCATCCACCCGACGAGTCCGCCGAGCAGCGCCGATGCCAGCCCCCTCCGCGCGGGGTCCTCGCAGGTGAACGCGGCCCGCGCCACAGTGCGCACGACCGCCACACCCAGGGCGAGCGTCAGGACCAGCCCCGCGAAGCCGCTCTCGGCAAGGAAGTCCAGGATGTCCGCGTGCGCGTCGGCGGGGATCGCCAGGAGGGACGAAGTGCGCAGCCACGACGGCCGGTGCGAGAAGTAGGCCAACCGGAAGCTCCCGGGCCCGACGCCGAAGGCCGGTTCCCTCAATGCCATGCTGACGCTTGCATCCCCGATGATGACCCGATGCACGAAGGAGTCCGGCGCGGTCTCAACCCGCATCATCGCGCTCAGGAGCGGCGGGGTGGCGAAGAACGCGAGGGTGATGAGCGCTCCGAGCAGCCACGCACGTTTCGCCTCCGGCGTCCGTGCGATGCCCACGGCCAATGACACCGTACCGGCCAGCACTACCCCCACAATGGCCCCGCGCGACTCGGTCGAGAGCACCCCAAGAACGATCAGCGCCGCCGCGGCGGCGAGCGCCGTTCTGCCGGGACCAGGCGGACAGGAGACGGCAAGGTAGACGGCGAGCGGCGCGAGCACCACGAGGGACGCACCGAGCACGTTCTGATCCTTCAGCGTAGAGCAGAACTGTCCGGGTGTGACGCCTGTGAGGTAGAACGCCCCGGCCAGCGCCGCGGCGCCCGCGAAGGCGAAGACGATGGCCTGCGCGTGACGGCGGATGTCCGCGAGAGCGGGCCGCGCCATGACCGCCAGCAGAATCGAGACGCACACGCCATGCCAGACCACCCGGTGAACGGCGAGGTGACGCTCGAACGCCGGTACAGCGGCGGCAGCCATCCAGAGAAGCCAGACGAGGGCCCTACCCTCGAGGCGCACCCATGCTCCCCGCAGCGGGAGCCGGAAGCCTCCTCGGACGACCGCGTGTACGACAACGCCGATAGCCGCAAGGGATAGCACGCCCCGCCAGATCGCCCACGGGAGCATGGCACAGTAGGGCGCTACACACGCCACGAGGACCAGGAGGTGAGAGGCCCTCGCGCTGAACGGGATCGGCGGCCTCAGCACCTCGGGCTGAAGGACCGGCGCGGACTCCTGCTTCATCGTGGGCCAACCCGCTCACTGCATCGAGGTACCCACCGTCAGGTTCCGCGGGAGGGCCGCGTGCCCTTCATGGGTACCGGGGCGCGATGAATCGCGCCCCTACGAGTGCTCATCAGGGCGTAGGGGCGTCATTCATGACGCCCGCCTGCTTCTCTCAACAGGCCCGCCCTCGTCCGCCACGGCGCGAAGCGATGGGCGTCCCCGATCGCGTCGCTCGCTTGGCGGGGCGAGGGGTTCACGTCGCGCGGCCGCTCCGCCGAAGCCCTCCAAAGCTCGCAACACCTCCAGCGGAAGGCCGAACACCACCGTGTTGCTCTGGTCCCCACTGAGGTCGTTGACCGTCTGAAGTGTGCGCAAGTGCATGCCGCCGGGCACTGCGGACAGCATACCTGCCGCCCGCGCCCAGTTCTCCGCAGCGACCACTTCGCCCTCGGCGCGGATGATGACGGCTCGGCGCTCCCTCTCGGCTTCGGCTTGCTTCGCCATCATGCGCTTCATCGTGTCCGGCAGCACCACGTCCTTGATCTCGGCGCTTAGGACCTCGATGCCCCAGGGCTCGGTGAACTCGTCCACGATCTGCCGGATGCGCCGCGACAGCTTCTCCCGCTCGGCGAGCAGCTCATCGAGCTCCTCCTCGCCAACCAGGTTCCGCATCGTCGTCTGCGCAAGCTGCGAGATGGCGTACGCGAAGTGCTCGACTTCGATCACCGCTTTCGCGGCCTGGATGATCCGGTAGTAGAGCACGGCGTTCATGTGCACCGAGATGTTGTCCTTGGTCACGCAGTCCTGCGCCGGCACGTCCAGCGTGCGAACGCGCAAGTCCACGATCGTCATCCGCTGAATGCCCGGGATCACCAGGCGCAGGCCCGGGCCTGACAGCCCCACGAAGCGCCCGAACGTGAACCGCACGCCCCGTTGGTACTCGTACACGACTCTGAGCCCCGCCAGAAGGTAGACGATCAGGAAGACGCCGAGAACGCCACCCAGGCCATACAGCCACTCGCCGGACTTCGCCATGCCGCCCATCGTGGAGCCTCCTCGTAGAGCACCTTGGGCAGGCTCCGCGCTGCCCGCCCCTACGGACGCCCTGTGTCTTCCAGTGACGAACACCGATCGGCCCGGGCGCTGCCTGCCTCCCCCTGGTCCCCTGGGCGAAAGGCGAGTCCGTGCGACCAGCGTCCCGTCCGGCAGCCTCACCGTGTCGGCCGGTCCCGGGCATGCGCTCGCATCGCTGCCCGTGCGTCGAAACGAGATCGGGCGAGGCTGCCGAACGCGATGTTCAGGACAGCCGACAGAATGAAGGGGAGGCAGACCCCGGTGTAGGCCCCCAGCACCATGAGCCCGGCGCTGCCGAGCGCAACCCAGACGAGGATCCCAACGGGCATCCCTACGGCCATTCCGAGGACGGCCCCCACGCGGCCGCCGCGCCTTTCGGCGCGGATCCGTTGCTCCTGAATGGCAACGTTCGGGACAGTGTGGCGCGATATGACGAACGCTCTGCCACACTCCGGGCACCGCGACGTCGGCCCGGGCGGCCGTGGGCGGATGGAGATGGCAGCGGCACAGTACGGGCACTCGGTACGCCAGGCAGCCCTCGGCTTCGCCTTCCACGGAACCGGCGGCAGCGTCCCCTTGAGCCCCTTGCACTTCGGGCACTCCGGATCGAGTGGGTCCAGCCAGTATCCGCACATGGGGCACTCGGCACCGCCGAGTTCGTCTGCTGCCCCATCCAGACCCTCGCTCATGTCGCCTGGAGTCCATCTCATTGGCGAGACCCCCGTCGGCGGAGAGTGGTCAGACCGCGCCTCTGGCGAGGCCGCCCGCCCGGGCCCACGCCCCGGCGCTCCACCGATTCCCCTTCCCTATTCCCCCTCCTGACTCCTGGCGCCGGCGCCGTTCGCCCCACCGAGTTGCCATGCGGAGACGAAGGCTTCCCGCCTCGGGCGCCGAAGCTGGTGGACGGGTCGCTCGTCATCCCCATCTGCCAGTCTGCCTACACTGGAGGGCCGAGATGGAGCCTCGCGAGATCCCGTTCGAACGTCTTGTTCTGCCGATCGTCGACGAACCGACTTCGATGCGCCTGCGGCTGGACTTCGCGGACTGGCTCGCGAAGAACGGCTACAAGCCCCGGGCGCGGTGGTTCCGACAGGTCTGCGACTACTGCGCGAGGCCCACGCCTCTCGGCAGGGGACCCGTGCCGCTCGAGGAGAGCCACGGCACGGGAACCATTGCCTTGGCCGACGTAGCGGCACTGGAGGTGCACCTCGTGGCCAAATGGGAGGAGTGCCGCCCAGGGTACTGGCGCAAGCCAGAAGGCGCCCAGGAGAGGTGGCACTTCGGTCGCATCGCCCTTTGGGTCGTGTCCTACCCGGTCAACGTGTACCCAGCCTTGGGGGAGACCACCTGGCTGACAACGGCGTTCCGCGAGGGCTGGCTGGAGGCGGTGTCCTGCTACCTACTGGACGCAGAGCAGGTGCGGACCCTCCTGGGCTGGCCGGAGGCCGTTCGTGCGCTGCCCCTTCACATCAACCCCACCCGCTGTTTGGCGGAGGGGTTCGATAACCGCCTGATGGAGGGGCTCCTGACCCTTGAGGGTCTGCGCGGCCTGACGGTGTGTCCGGACGAGATCGCCTTCCCGTGCATGAAGCGGTTCAGCGAGCTGGCGAGGAACCTGCGGTACCTGCAGCTCCTGTCGCTCAAGAGGACCGGCCCCTCCTACCGCATCCTGGAGCATCTCCCCCACTTCCCGGAACTGCGGCATCTGGTCATCGGCCAGAACCTGCCCCAGGATGAGCATGTTGGCGCATTCGCCGCAATGCCGAAACTGCAGTGCCTGTACTTGTGCGGCCACGACGTGACCGACAAGGGGCTGCTGGCTGTGCAGCACATTCGCACGCTGCGGACCGTCTTGGTGGGCTCGCGCCGTGTCACGCGGGCTGGGATCTATGCCCTACGAGAGGCGCGTCCCGACCTGCGCGTGGTTGCCATTGACGACACGAAAGAGCGCCTCGGCCCGGCCTAGCGAGGCTACTGGAGCGATCACCCATGGCGTTCATCTGCGTCTATCTTGCAGCACTCGGCGGGCCGAGTGGCCCCACCTCGCCCATGACGATGGCCGAGCTAGCCGGCCGGGCCGTGCGAGGCGTCTCGGCAGTGGAAGTCATCGACTACGCGCCCGGGCACTACGACGGCCCGCTGACGCCCAGCCCGCCTCACGCCGACGGGAACGCACGGAGGGCCGTGGTCGTCTCCTGGAGGGGCCGGCCCGAACGGCTCGTCTTCAGCCACGAAGCCAGTTACTGCCCGCTGCTGGAGCTACCCAGTGGCGCCGCACTATGCAACCAGTTCTTCGAGGGCAACCTGGGCGATGCGGAGCTGTTCAACGACCCGGGGCGGAGAGAGCGGAACAGCTTCGTTGACATCGTCGAGGGCGGCCCTGAGCGTGTCTGGGTCCGCTGGACGTACCACTGCGTCAACATGAACGACGACTCCAGGCCGCGACTCCGCGGGACCGAGGACTACTTCGCCGATCCCAACGGCCTCGTCTTGCGACGCATGAGCTACGAGAGCCTCATGCCGGATGATGTGGTCGGCTACAGCACGCAGCCCGTCGAGCTGTTCGGTGTGGCCCCGGTGGGCGTCACACTCAGCGACCTGTTCCCGCGAGACACGGCGCACGGTGACTACCAGGTCCACACCGTACTGGACCTCTACAGCGGCGGGCGCTACGACATCTACTGGGACGAGAACGGAGGCGTCCGCCGCCGGGGCGATGACGCCACGCTGGCGGCCATCTCACACTCGAAGGGCTGTGCGCTGGTGCTGCCGTTCCGCGAGATGCTCCTGTTCGCCGTACTGGGCGAGGCGAGCGGGTTCCCGACGGACATGAACCAACTGGTCGACCACTGCACTCCCGGCGCCGAGGGCGGCTGCGGTTGGGGCACCGGCCTCTGGGACCACTGGCCCATCGGCTGGCTCAACTCGCAGACCAGCTACTGGAAGCCGGGGTCGCCATACCCCTACAGCTTCGGCTCGGTGGGACAGTTCCTAGTCCCCGCGGGCAAACGCATCAAGTCCTTCGCAACTGACTACCCCAGCCTGTGCAAGGACATGGAGCTGAACCGGTGGACGGAGCGCCGGGTGTTCAGCGTGCTGCTCGGCGCAGCACGCGACTGGGCGGACATCCGCCGCATCGGCCGGAAGTGGCTCGAGCAGGGGGCGCGTTGCACGCAGCCCGAGAGCATTGCCGGCCTGAAGTGAACCGGCGACAGCCCCTCGGGGACCGCAGGCACCGTGAGGCGCCGGTCACCGCACGAACCGCACGCGCCCGGCCTCGGGCACCAGCCATGTGCAGCCCCCAGTCCCGCGCCACATGACCCAGGGGGCATCGCCCTGCTTCCTCACGGACAGGTTGAGCGGGTAGCGGAGGTCGGGGCTTGGCTTCAGGCCGAGGGAGGCCAGGGGGATACGCATCTCCGCCACCCAACGCCCCGGGCCGGTCACGGTGGCCTTGTATTGCACATCCCGGCCTGCCTTGCGGGCCACGTCCGGCGGCGCCCCGGCTTCGGTACTGGACTCGAAGGCTCCGCCGGCGAAGCCCCGCAGGACGAGGATCGGCGCCTTGTCGCCCAGCGCCGCGTCCTGGACCGCGACCTCCACCGCATCGTTCGCACCCCAGACGTCGCCCATGCCCATGGGCAGATCCTTGCTCACGGTGTTGTCGAAGGCCACATACAGCGCCTGGTCGTCCCAGGCGAGCCACGCCAGGCTCGGCGGCGCGACCTTCTCGCCGTCCACACCCTCCTGAAGCACCACCGCCCTCACTGGGTCGAGGCCGAACCACTCGTCCGCGCTGAGCTTCCCATCGACCGTCACCCGGCCCGCCAGGCGGGAGATGCCGAGCTCCGGGGGTGCGCCGGCCTTGCGGGCCGGCTTGGGCTTGGGCGCCGGAGGCTCCGGGTCCTCCCGCAGCGTCGATACCACGGGCCACGAGGCCCGGTCGGGGCTCGCGTAGACGCCGATCCGGTCGAACTGCGGGGCCTGGAAGCGGATCGCCCGCGCCGGGGAGTCCTTGGCGAGTCGGAACCCGGCCTTCGGGTCACCCACGAACTTCGGGTCCGCGTCCGTCAGGTTGCTCTCGAACTTCACCAGAGGCAACGCGGCAGGCTCCGTCCAGCCCCACTCGCCGCCCCAGCAGATGTTGCGCGCCACGACATTGCCCTTCGGGGCCAGCGGCTCGTCCTCGAGGATGCCCAGCAGCTCCGGGTATCTGGTCGACCAGGGCGGCTGCTGGTACTTGAGATCGTGCAGCTCCTGGGTGGCGAAGGTGCCGACACCCTTGGCCCAGCCGAGTCCGCGGGCATCGATGCTGAAGGCCCGACCGCAGTTCACGAACATGTTGTTGGTGATGAGGTTGTCGCGCCCGCCGCCGATGAGGATGGCCGTCGCGACGTCGTAGAAGATGTTCCGGGAGATGTCGGCCGAGGAGAAGCAGTCGTCCAGGTACACACCCAGACAGCCACGGCCCTCGAAGCCGTGGATGTTGTGCAGGTAGTTCTGGCGGATCTTGTGACCGCGCATCGACCACGTCTCGTCCGGCGGCGAGGTGTAGATGGCTCCGGCGTCGTTGGACTGGAAGACCGCGCTGTGAATCTCGTTGAACTCGATGGTCATGTCGTTGTCCGCGAAGCCGATGGCGATGTGCGGCACGTTGTCGATCAGGTTGTGCGTGGCGCTGTTGCCCACGCCGCGCAGGGCGATGGCCTGCTGGTACACCGGGTCCCAGCGCGACGTGTGATGGATGTGGTTGTTGTCGGCGTAGTGCCCGGCGGCGGTGAGCGTCTTGCGGTCCCCGCCCTCCAGGTAGATGCCGCCCTGCCCGGTCTGGTAGATGTCGCAGCCGACCACGCCGTGACGGTCGCCACCGTTCACCCTCACGGCCCAGTTGCCCATGTTGCGGACGGTGCAGGCCACCACCCGCACGTTGGCGCCGCCTTTGATGACGAAGGCGGTGCCCCGCCCGGCCTCCACCAGCAGGCCGCGGAACGTGACGTTCGACACGCCGTCGAGCCGCAACGGGTCGCGGACCGTGGAGACCATGACCTTCCCCGCCGACAGCGGAGCCGGGGGCCAGAAGTACAGACGAGACGTGTCCCGATCCAGGTACCACTCGCCCGGGCTGTCCAGCTCGGGTAACACGTTCTCCGCATAGAACCACTGGCCCGTGCGCAGCCCATAGCCCCGAGAGGCTCCGTCACCGAGGCTGATGGTGTTGGTCGCCGCATCCATGCTCACGAGGGGCAGGCGCAGGTCGGCCCAGTCGTACACCCAGAACCCGTGCAGCCAGACCCCCCTCTCCGCCGCCCAGCCGGCCGGCCGTGGGTCGTCGCAGCGGAACTTCGTGTCTGGCGTGGTGACGATCGCACCGGCGGGCTGCGGGTTGCCCTGGGCGTCCAGAGCCGCGGCGATGTGCATGTACCCCGTGTTCGGGTAGCGGGCGAGTGTCATGGGCTTGTCCTGGAAGAACACCTCCAGGCCCGGGTCTGACTGGTACGTCTGGGCGTCGTTGATGCCCTGGAGGTCGGTGACCCCAAGAGCCCCCAGGTCGGCGTAGAGCAGCCTGCCGCGCGCCTCCGGGGCCAGGCGCTTGAGAGCGGCCGGGTCGGTTACGGCCTTCCAGCCGGTGACGACCTTCCCGCACACCAGGCGCGTCTCGCCTTTGGCCTCTGCCTGGTACTCGATGGGGCAGGCCTCCGTGCCCGAGTCCTCGGCCGTGAACTCGACCGGCTTGGCCAGTTCGTACACGCCCGGGGCGATCCGGACAACGATGCCAAGCGAACGGCTTGGCCGATCGCTTTCCGCGCGCGGCGTCGCCTTCAGCCGACGCACTTCGTCTCGCGCCCTCTGGAGTGTGGCGAACGGCCCATCGGTCCTCGCGCGGTTTGGCTGAGGCAACTTGCCCGACCAGGCGTCATTGCCGTCCGGTGCGACGTATAGCTTGGCCGGTGACGCTGCCTGGGCCAGACTCGTGCAGAGGCACGCCACCATCGACACACCCGCAAGCGCTTGCCAACTCATGTGTGCTCATCTCCCCGATCTTAGCGCGCCTTCGACTCCGAGATCGTCCCGATGGCACTCACCTGAGCGTGAGGCCGCTGCCAGGCGGCGCTCAGGACCAGGGACAGACCACCCGCTTCGCTTGGGTCAGTCCCCTGACCACTCGGTTCGCTACCTCAGTTCCACGTCACCCGCAGGCGATCCTCGGCCGTGCAGATGCCGACATCGCCCCAGAGCGCGTGATCGGCGGTCGTGTCGTCCTTGGGGCCGGGGTCCGCGATGAGCTTGATGCGCACGCGCCGCCCGGCGAATGCCGAGAGGTCTGCCGGGGCCTCCTGCCATCGGCACTCGGCATAGTGCTGCGCGAACACCTCGGTCTCCGCTCCACCCTCGTCGAGGACCGCCACGCGGTATGTCACCCCATCCGTCGCATCCAGGCCGTCCCTCATGCCCATGTACCATATCAGCCGCGCGGGCTCGGCCGGCAGATCCAGGTCGAAGGCCGCGTAGACGCAGCCCGTGCTCGCGCCATAGGGCGGGTGTGAGAAAAGGCACGCGCGCTCGACGCCACCGGACACCCCCCGAGTCCGCTCGAACTTCGCGTTCGTGGTCGAAAGCCCCGCGACCTCATCCGCTCCACGCAGCCGGTAACCGGTGCCCATGAGTATGGCCGCGTCCAGCAGGTCCACCAGCTTGTGGGGCTGGATCTCCGCACGGAGCCGCCCGACACCCTCGACCGTGACCGCGCCTAGACGGGCGGCGACACCAACCTCGAAGTCCCCCGCTGACCACGGCAGTGCGACCTGGACCTCGACCCGGGCATCGGCCCGCGCCCGGATGCGCCACTGCATCGCTTGAGGCGATATGCGGGCGCCTCTGGACGCGGAGAGTGAGAGAGACACGATCTCTACTTTCGCGAGGTTGCTCCTGACCACCAGAGTTGCGGGCAGCTCCTCGCCACGCCCGAGCTCCAACGATGGCCCCGCCTCCCACGATAGCTCCACAGGCGCGACCGTGACGAAGTCTGCATCGATCGAGCCCCCTGCCGCGGGCAGACGAAGCCAGAGATGGCGATCGGGCGCGAGATCGGCCGGGACAGCTACCGACAGAACGCCCTTGCCGGCTCTGAGGACCGCGGGCATCGTGCGGCCGTCGATCTCCCACGTCGCCTCCTCGGCTTCCGCGCCCTCCGGCAGCACCGCGCGCATCGTACCCCCGGTAACCGCGAGGGTGCCCTCTGTCACGAATGCAGCGGGACGGCGGCTCCTGGCCTGCCCGATCCGGTACCGGCGAGCGCCCTCGACCCCAGAGAGGATGTGCAGCAGCCCGCGGCTCCAGCGCGTCTCTGGATGGCCCAGCTCCGTGCCATCCTCGGCGAGGGCCGTCACCTCAACGTCGCGATCATCGTCGATGTCGCACAGATCGGGCGAGAAAGCGGCGTCCGCGCACTCGGGCGCGGGGATGACGATCCACGAACCGCCCTCCCGCTTCAACGCGAACGCGCCCTCACACGCCAACGGGCCCATGAACGCAAACGAGCCGCGGCTGTCGGCGTAGAACTGGTCCCGACCAAGGCTCACGTCCACGCGGCGCCGCGGGCCGTATGTCACGCCCGGCCCGCCCAGGTAGGCCTCAGCAGAGCGTGACAGCACATCTTTCGCCGTGCGGAACCCGATGTAGCCCCACCTTGGCAGCTCAACATCGCCATCCGGCCCGGGCACGACCCACGGCTCGTCCGAGCCGTTCACATAGACCTCCGTGCCGTTCTCGTAGACTACGTGAACCTGGTTGCGCAGGTAGGCGTCCGTTGCGAGCGCGGTGGATGTGTCGACCAGTCCGCTGCCCGTGCCGTACTCGATCCGCTCGATGGGCTCCATCGCGTACTGCGCCTGGATCTGCTGCAGCATGTAGTAGTTCTTCAGCAGCCCGTTCATGTTGTCCCAGTCGACGTAGCCGATATGGCCGTAGGCCATCGTCGTGGCGATGAACTGGTCGACATCCGCCGGTGCGCCGCGGAAGAACATGCCCGGAGCGCCCATGCCTGCATCCATCTCCAGCGGGTGCATTTTCAGCAGGTCGAAGTCCACGAGGAGCGGCATGGTCGGCGGGGCGCCACTCACAAGCTGCGCGTAGTTGCCGTCGGTCAGCCCGGCGTACCACCAGTGGTTCAGGCCTTCGGAGTAGACCGGGCCGTGGTGAGCGCGCTTCTCGTTGTAGAGCAGCCGGCCGAAGCACTCGAATACCCGGCGGAAGGTCCCCGCCCCGGGGACGCGCGCATCGTAGTCCACGCGCTCGAACGGCGTCACCGCGGTGTGGACGTCGCAGTAGCTGTGGTTCTCGCCGAACTTCGCATGGATCTGCGGGGCGAGGAGCGCCTCCATCTGCACCGCGATCATCGGCTTCGGCGCATAGCATCGCATCCACGCCCGCTGCCAGTCGCCGCTCGGCGTCCGCGAGACCCAGTCCTCATTCCAGTAGGCGTTCACCGGCGCATAGTCCGTGTAGTTCGTATAGAGCCCGACGCGCCAGCCGAGGGACTGCACGGTCGAGACCATGTTGCGCAGCGCCTCGTCGCCGCCGGCCTTCGGCGCCGCCTGGGTGCGGAACGTGAAGCTCTCGCCCGCATCGCGCCAACTGTTCTCGTGATAGCGGATGGTGACGTACTCGAGCCCGTAGCTCCGCAGGCGCTTCGCCTCGGCGATCTCCTCCGCATGGTTCGCGTCGCTCTTCACGCGCCACAGCCGACGGCCCTGATCCTCGCGGAAGGGGGAGGGCGGGTTGGGGATGTTGGGCAGGATCTCCTGGAAGTCGGGCGAGGCCGTGAGGAACAGCCGCTCGCGCACCAGGTTGCGCTGCCCGTCCGTCTTCGGGATGTACTGCGCGCCGCCGTTGTAGACGGCATAGCCTTCGCCCCGATCAGCGCCGCCGAAGAGCGTGGACGCATCCGAGAAGTGGTGGTCGAACTGCGCGAACAGGAAGATGCCGTCGTCGTACAGAGCGTGCGGGTCGGTGGCCGCGTAGCCGAAGGTGAGGTAGGGGATGCGGATGAGCTTCGGCCCCGAGACGCCCTCGGCCCGCCCGAGCGACACCCGCTCGATGACCGGGGCATCGGCCTGGATGTCGATGATGAGCGACTTCTGCTTGATCCGCAGCCCGTACTCGACGACCGTCGACACGTCGCCGACGGACAACCGCCAGCGGGTGGTCAAGCGGTCGTCATCGAGCCGCGAGGACACCAGTTCCCGCTTCACCTCCGCGCTCAACGGGTCGAAGGAGCCGCTCGTAGCCAGCAACTGCATCCCGCCGCCGGCGAATGGCCGGACTGCACGGTCGCCGTGGAGAAGCTCGATGTCGCCGAGCGTGCCAGTCGTGGGAGTGTATCGGTAGGCGATGTCGCAGTCCTCGCCGTGGTATGAGAAGACGAACGCCTCGCCGTCGCGCGTTGCCGCGTTGCGGTAGTCGTGCGTCTTGTTCGTCGGCAGAATCGTGTCCTTGCGCGTGGGGAATGGCAGCTTGTCCGGCCACGGGTCGAATGAGAGCGCCTTCGGGTCCTCCTGGCAGAAGTAGCATGGGCCGAGGTAGATGGAGCGCGGCTCCGTGTTCGTCCCGCCCCGGAAGCGGAAGCCGACGAACTCCGCCGGGCGCTGCAACGAGGTGCGGTCGGCCTCGGACAACCGGCCATTCACCAGGAACCAGTACTCATAGTTCATCCCGCCGAGCTGGATCTCGACCTCGCGGCCGGAGGCATCCCGGATGACTAAGGACACGCTCAGCGGCGGAGTAGCTGGGTCGGGCGCCCAGCCCCAGTTGTTGCCGTAGTTCCAGAAGTTGACACTGTCCCATGGGTCGGGGATCGGGATCGGCGCAGGCGGCCGGACGGTGACCGTGGGGTCGTCGCCCCGACCGACGTAGACGAGTTTCGCGCAGTAGTCGCGGTAGAGCTTCTGCTCCTCGGTCCGGTATAGCCACCCCTCGGCGTCCGCGCCCTCGACGGTCCAGCCCGAGACATCGTCGCACGCAACCAGCGGCGTACGTTCCCCCACGCGCCCGGTCATCTCGTAGGGCCGCTCGCCAGCAGGTCCGGGGTCCGGGTCCGTGTTCGACGCCTCGTGGGTGATCGTGTCCTGCGCGAGGGCCATGGCGCCCCCCGCGAGCAGGGCCGCGCAAAGGATCAGCTCGGTGGTCCAGTTGCCGGGCATGGGTGTCCCTCCTCCGTCGTGGAGCGGTTCCATCCAACGGCGCCGGCCACCTGCCAGCGCACCAGGGGTGCCCCCGTAGGAGCGACTTCAGTCGCGATCCTTGGCGATGGCTGCGGTCCCAGTGATCGCGACTGAAGTCGCTCCTACGCAACGCACGGAGGGCGGCAGCCCCGGTTCGCCCAACCCGGCGAGGCTGAGGCGCATCTGTGGACATGCCGGAGCCTTCTGAACGACGAGGGGAAGAGCCATGAGGTGGCGCGCGACACACGAGGCCCGGTGGGCGGCAGCCGATGACCGCAGGTCATGCCTGCCGGCGGCGCTGCGCGTGGGGCTTGTGCTGATGCTCCTGGCGCTGGTCCCACTGGCCTACGTGCGCGACCGGTTCGCCTTCCATCCGGACCGCGGCTGGGTCGACGACCAGCGGCTGACGCTCGAGCCTTTCGTGAAGCCGGTCGTCGCGGAGAACGGCTTCGACGAGTATCAGCGCGCCGTCGGGCTGATGATCGAGTCGCCTTCGGCACCGCCCAACCCGACTGGCGTCCGCGAGTGGGAGAAGCTGGAGAAGGCACCTCCCGCTGAGTTGGCGGATGCGGTCGACACCAATCGAGCGGCACTCGAAGCCCTCCACGCGGCTGCCGACAAGATCTATGTATCGCCGGCGGAGCCGGACCCCGACATGTTGTTCGATTGGCTAGCGAACTTCCGCAAGCTCGCGCGCCTCGCAGCGGCAGACGTGTGGGTGCAGCACCGCCGAGGTCGCGACGCTGCGGCGCTTGGGCGGGCTCGCGATGGGCTTGCGATGGCGGCGAACCTCCCCCTCGAGGGGTCCCTCATCGAGAGCCTGGTGGGTGACTCCTGCGCCGGAATCATCGCCCGGCCGGCTTTCGCCGTCCTGGCGGAGAGCCGGCTCCCCGCGTCGGAGTACCGGGCCCACGCGCACTACATGCGGACGCTCCGGGAACGGCAACAGCCCTTCTCGCGGACCCTCCACTTCGAGTCGAAGCTCCTCACCGACTGGCTCGTCAAAGCGATGGAGCACGACCGCGAGAGCGTCCGCGCGCTCCTCTCGTCGACGTCGCCGAACGACATCCGCAGACTCGAGTACCAGGTCTGCATGGCGACGTACGATAGCGACGCGGCGCGTGTGTGGTACGCGGACCGCTATGCCCGGCTCATGGTAGAGGCGGACAAGCCGTTCGGGGAGAGCCATCTCGCGGAGCTGAGCGAGCGGACGAAGGGGGCCGCGGACGAGAGGAACGATCTGCTGGGCGGCGACGCCTTCCCCATGGTGTCGAAGCCCTACGACAAGTTCCTCGCTCGAACGGCCACGCTGATCGCTCAGGAAACCGCGGCGGCCATCGGAGCATACCGCGCCGAACGCGGTCGCCTTCCGGAGTCGCTCGAGGACCTGGTCCCGGCCTACCTCCCCGAGCTGCCCCCCGATCCGTTCACCGGCGACCCGCTGAAGTACAACCGTGTGCCCGATGGGTACCAGCTCTACAGCGTCAGCGCGAACCGGATCGACGACGGCTGTCGCCCCTGGCGCGAGGATCTCTACGACGGTGACCTCGTCTTCGTGCCGGTCCTCCCCCGCCCGTAGGGGCGTCTACCGCTGGGCCTTCGAGCACCCCTTCCGCCGGAGTGCAGCCAGACAACGCTGCGCGATGAACTCAGCGGATAGGCCGAACGCCTTCATCAGGACCCACGGATCGCCCGACTCGCCGAAGCCGCAGACGCCCACCTGGTCCACAAGCACGGCTTCGCCGTCGCCCACGCTGTTGCCGATCGCGCCTGCCACGATGTTTCCCAGCCCGCCGGCCTGGTGCTCCTCACAGGTGATGACCGCCCGCGTGTCTCGTGCCGCCGCGGCGATGGCTTCGTCGTCGAGCGGACGAATGGTGTGGACATTCAGGACCCGCGACTCGATGTCGAAGTCGGACTTGAGGATCCACGCGGCGCGCATCGCCTCGGGAACCATGGGCCCACACGCGATGATGGCGACGTCCTCGCCCTCGCCCACGTAGTCCTTCGCCAAGCACGTCTCGAAGGCATCGATGAACCGTTCGCGCTCGCCGCGGAACCGGATGACGTTCGCCTTACCGAGCACGAAAGGCGTCTCTCGCGTTGTCACCACCGGGGTCGCCTCGCGCGCGAACCGGATGTAAGCGGGGCCCTTCACCTCGAGGATGGCGGCCTCGGACGCGCGATCGGTCTCCACCGAATCGCACGGCACAACGAGGGTCATGTTAGGGAGCACCGCCATGCAGGCGATCTCCTCGAGCGACTGGTGCGTGGCGCCGTCCGGGCCCACGGAGATCCCGCCGTGCGCGCCCGCGATCTTCACGTTCAGGTCGCTGTAGCAGATCGTCGTGCGGATCTGGTCCCAGCAGCGACCGCTGGCGAACACGCCGTACGTGCCCGTGATGGGAATGTAGCCTTGCAGCGCAAGGCCGGCCGCGACTTGCATCATGTTCTGCTCTGCGATCCCGACGCTGAACACACGATTGAGCCGCTCGGGGTGGTTCTCCTCGAATGCGGTGATGCGGATCGAAGCGGAGATGTCGGCGTGAAGGGTGACGATCCTCGGATCATCGCCGATCCGCGCCAGGCAGTCACCGAAGCCCATCCGCGTCGGGACCATGTCGACCTTCATCATGGGACCCGCGTTCCACCAGAACTCGAGGCGTGAGAATCTGGGCACGGTCTCATCGGCGGCGACGGCCATCCGCGCGGCGAACTCGTCGGAGCCCCGGATGTAGCCGTCAACCATCTCGCTCGTGAAACCCTCTGCGCCGATCTCGGCGAGGGCCTGGTCGAGCTGCTCGCGCTTTGTGGTCGGGACCCCATGCCACCCGACCTGGTTCTCCATGAAGGAGACGCCCTTGCCCTTGACTGTGTGGGCGATGATGGCAGTCGGCTTGCCCTTGGTGCTCTTGGCCTCCTCGAAAGCAGCGAGAAGCGCCTCCATGTCATGCCCGTCGATCTCGATCACATGCCATCCGAATGCCCGGTACTTGTCGCCAATGGGGGAGATGTCCATGACGTTCGCGACGGCGCCGTCGATCTGGAGGCCGTTGAGGTCAACCACGGCGCACAGGTTATCGAGCTTGTAGTGACCCGCCGACATGGCCGCTTCCCAGACGCTGCCCTCCTGCTGCTCGCCGTCGCCCATCACGCAGTAGGCCCGATGGCTCGCGCCCTCCAGCCGCGCGGCCAGAGCGGCGCCGACCGCGATGCCCAGGCCCTGCCCGAGCGACCCGCTCGATACCTCGACGCCCGCGGTCTTGAGCCGATGGGGGTGGCCCTGGAACGGGGAGCCGTACCGGCGGAAGCTCATGATGGACTCGACGGGGAAGTAGCCGCTCACGGCGAGCGATGCGTAGATCGCGGGCGCCTTGTGGCCGGCGGAGAAGAAGATCCGGTCGCGCCCTTCCCACTGGGGGGACGAGGGCGAGTGCCGAGCTACGTTCAGGTACAGCGCCGCGCAGATGTCGGTCACAGAGAGCGACCCGCCCGGATGGCCCGACCTCCCGGAGTGGATGGCGCACAGCGCCGCCGCCCGTATCGCTTTGGCCTTCTCCGCCAGCTCCGCCGCGGTGAGTCGGACTTCCTTGCCCGTCCCAAGGTCGACCACGCCCATGCCCTGTCGCCACTCCCTTGTCGCCCTCCCCGACCAGACCCGAGGCAGGGGAACCTGCTGCTCTTGAGCCAAACGGCCCATTGTGGCTTCGGTCCGATGGAGTGACAGGCCTTCATTGCCGTGCTCGTCGACCGGCGGTCTCGGTCACCCCCTCAGTTCGAGTCGGGGTCTGCCTTGCCGCGGTAGTCCTCGATGGCTGCGTGGAGCGCATCGGCTGCGAGGTTCGAGCAGTGGAGCTTCTGTTTCGGTAGCCCGTCCAGCTCGTCCGCTACCATGTCACGCGTTATCTCCATGCACTCATCGAGCGTCTTGCCCTTGGCCATCTCGGTGCACACCGAGCTGGTGGCGATGGCGGCGCCGCAGCCGAACGTCTGGAACTTGATGTCGGAGACGCGGTCGCCAGCGACCTTGATGAACATCCGCATGATGTCCCCACAGGTCGGATTGCCGACCTGCCCGACGCCATCCGGGTCCTCGATGACACCCACGTTCTGCGGGTCCGCGAAGTGCTTCATGACCTTCTCTGAGTACATCCCGATCACCAACCCACTTCTAGCCCGTGCCCGCGGCTCTCCCGACCCGCACACCCAGGGGGCCCCAGTCATCGCGACTGAAGTCGCTCCTACGGCTGTCAGATCTCAATGGCTGCGGAGATGCGGCGTATCTTCGCCACGACCTCCGCGACGGCATCGATGGCCGTGTCAATCTCCTGTTGGGTGCTGTCCTTGCCCAAAGTCAGCCGGAGCACACCGTGCGCGATCTCGATGGGCACCCCCATCGCGGCCAGAACGTGCGAAGGCTCCAGCGACTGCGACGTGCACGCCGACCCGCTCGAGGCACAGATGCCCATAAAGTCCAAGTGAAGCAGCAGCGCCTCGCCCTCGCACCCGCGGAAGCACAGGCTCGCGTTCTTTGGGATGCGGTTCTCCGGGTGGCCGTTGTAGTGGGCGTCCTCCACGCGCTCGAGGATGCCCGCGACCAGGCGATCGCGGAGCGCGGCCACGCGCGCACGGTTCTCGCAACCATCCCGCAGGATCAGCTCGCACGCCTTGCCGAACCCAGCGATGCCCGGTACGTTCTCCGTACCGGCGCGCTTGTTCCGCTCATGCCCACCGCCGACGATCTGGGCCGAGAAGCGGGTGCCCTTGCGAACGTAGAGTGCGCCGATCCCCTTCGGACCGTATACCTTGTGGGCGGACAGGGACATCATGTCCACACCCAGCTCGTCCACGTTGATGTCCATCTCGCCCAGCGCCTGGACGGCGTCGGTATGGAGAGCGATTCGGCGGTCACCGATGATCTCCCGGATCTCGCGCAGCGGCTCGATCGTGCCGACCTCGTTGTTCGCGAGCATCACGGAGATGAGCACCGTGTCGTCGCGGATGCCGTCGGCCAGCTCCCCAAGGTCGATGACGCCGTCCCCGTCCACACCACAATAGGTGACCGGCTTCCCCTGGCGCGCCAGCTTCGCGGCGGTGTGGAGCACGGCGTGGTGCTCGATCTTCGAGGTGATAATGTGGGAGCCATTCCGCGTGTTGCCCGACTGCTCGACATACCCGCGCAACGCCAGGTTGTCGGCCTCCGTGCCGCCGCTGACGAAGTAGATCTCCTCCGGCGCCGCTCCGATGGCGATGGCCACCTGCTCGCGCGCCTCATCAATCGCCTGTCGAGCCGCACGCCCCGCCTGGTGGATGCTCGACGCGTTGCCATACTGCCCCCTGTAGTAGGGGAGCATCGCATCGAGAACCTCCGGGTCCACCGGAGTCGTCGCGCTGTGGTCCAGGTAGATCGTTGCCATCACCGAGTCGCCTCCTCGACATCTACACCTTCGATGAGATCCGCTAGCGAGAACTGCCGCAGCACCTCGTCTACCCTGAGCGCGAGCGTGACCCACACGCGCTTCGAGAGGCAGCTCTCCTCGCAGCACAGTCGCCCTTCACCCGTTCGGGCGCCCGTGCAGTCGATGTTCACCACGTCCCCCGTGCTGCTGTCCTCCACCGCCGCCAGCACGTCGCGAGCCGTAATGCTCTCCGGCGACCGCGCCAGCACGTACCCCCCGCCCGGCCCTCGGACGCCCTTCACAAGGCGCCCCTTCTTCAGGCGGTTCAGCACCTGCTCGAGGTAGCGCAGAGGTATGCCCTCCCGCTCGGAGATCTCCTTGACGGAGACCGGACCGTGCGTGGAGTTCTGCGCGAGGTCGACCATCGCTCTCAGACCATAGTGGCTGCGCTCTGTGATCTTCACTCTGCGGCTCCTGTCCCTGTATAGCCTAGCATTCCCGCCCCATTGGGTCAAGAATAATCTTGACTCTTTGTGTAGGTAATTCAGGACGGGCGAGGAAACGCCGAGGGGAGAGCACCACAAGACCGCGTGACCTGGGGAAGAGCCGGTCGTCCTGTCCATCGGGGCGCCATGGGCGACTTGGCCGGAAGGGAGATCTCCATGACATCCCTTGAGGCAGACGCTCTTATCACCCGGGAGCTCCATGCCGGCGAGCGCGTGCTCTGGACGGGAGTCCCCGCACAGCGACGGATCACACGCGGCCATCTGGCGGCGGCCGCTGTTCTGTTGCCGTTCGGCTTCCTCATCGCCGTGCTCGCCGTGTTTATCTGCGAGATGGGCTGGGGCGCGCTGCCCTTCGCTGCGGTCGTCTCGCTGACGCTGTACATCGGCGCCACCTGCATCATCTCAACGCGCGCGGTGGCTCGATGCACAGCGTATGCCGTGACAGACCGGCGCGTCCTGATCGTCCGCCGTGGCCGGTACGCGTGTGTGACCAGCCTGGACAGGCACTCGGCGCGCCCTTGGCTGGTTCCGACCGGCAGAGGACTGGGCACGATCTCGTTTAGGGGCGTCGAGGGTGGCACACTGTCGGACAGCATGCACGCCTGGCGCCGGCTGAGCGAGATCGAGGACGCGGCGCGAGTCTTCGCCCTCATCACGGGCACGATGGACGAGAGGTCGCAGCCGGGGAGTGACAAGGGGGTGGAACAGTGACTCCACAGGCGGCCCAGGCTACCGTCGAGAGGGAGTTGCGACCGGGGGAGAGCCTGCTGTGGTCCGCCGCATCCAGGAGAAGCGTCGATCTGAGCGCCGTTGGCCCGCTCTGGCCGTCGGTCCTTGTTCTCCTCGCGATTCCGCTGGCGGCCATGTCCCTCGACCCGGACCTGCGCGCGAGGATGGTGCCCGCAGCGCTTTTCTCCGCGGTCGCCTTCGCAGTTGTGCTCTATCGCACTTTCGATACCATGCCCGTGTCCGATGGGCGAACGGCATACGGGGTCACGACGCAGAGAGTGCTGATCGTCAGGGAGGGGCGCGTTCGCCGCGTCACCGGCCTGCGCATCGGCCGCCTGTCCACGCGACTCACAGTGGGCCGAGGCGGCCAAGGGCACATACGGCTGTTCGGCGAGGACGACTCCGGCCCCCGTCGGCCGGGCGCCGAGGTGCGTCCGCGTTGGTTCCACATCAGCCCGCCCGGCGAGGCCGAGGGCCTCCTGCGCCTCCTGGCTGAGATCCAGTACTCGGCACCGGTCACTGCCACAGGTGCTCCGGCGCACACGGTGCCCGAGCGGGAGACCCATGACACGCTCTCGCGGCAACTGGCCGAGGGCGAGGCCCTGCTCTGGACCGCCGTCCCACTTCGGGGCGTAAGGCTTGGTGGAGTAGAGATCACCATGCTGGTGTCCATGCTGGGGCTCACGGCCCTGCTGGTGTGGTTGGACCCCCGCGGCGTCCTTCACCGGTCACTCGTAGCCCGCATGATGGTAATCGCCATCGGCGTCTATGGAGCGTGCACGGTGCTCTGCGGCGCGCTCAAGGACGCGGCCGTGCGCCGCGGTACCGCCTATGCAGTGACGAGCCGGCGAGTGCTGATAGTCGGCCGCCGGCGGAGCAGTCAGACCGTGGTCAGCCTCGACGTGGAGCACCTCTCGCTCGAGCTGCTCCCCACGAGGAGGGCCATCGGCACGATCCTATTCCTCGGGCTGGGACTGGCGAAGGGGTCCTCCGGTCCATTCAGGGCGAGCCGCCGCACCCCGCTCACCCAGTTTGAAGGGATCGAGGATGCCGCAGCGGTCTTCCGGCTCATCCACCAGGTGAGGGGGACGGGGTAGGAGCTCACGCTGCTCCCGTGCCCGCGGGTCCCCCGAATCGCTCGTCCTCCACGGGGCCGGCGTATGTGGGTCGGGAGACCCGCGGGCACAGGGGCACGCTATAATCAGCCCCGCACATACGCCGATATGGCCGACACCAGGCCGCACAAGGATGGATACGATGAGCTCTCGGGTCTACGACCCCAGCGTGATCGAGCCCAAGTGGCAGCGCTGGTGGGATGAGAACCACGCCAACGAGGTCGAGCTGGACAACCCGGAGCGGCCGTTCTACGTCCTCATGATGTTCCCGTACCCGTCCGCCGAGGGTCTCCACATCGGGAATGTCTACGCGTACACCGGCGCAGACATCCAGGGCCGTTGGCGGCGAATGTGCGGCTATGACGTTCTCCAGCCCATGGGGTTCGACGCGTTCGGCATCCACTCCGAGAACCACGCCCTCAAGGAAGGCACCCATCCGTTCGACCTCATCCCGCGGAATGTCGCGAACTTCACGCGCCAGTTCAAGAGCATGGGGTTCATGCTGGACTGGCGCATGGCCGAGAGGGTCGACACCACGTCGCCCGACTACTACCGCTGGACCCAATGGATCTTCGTCCAGCTCTACAAAGCCGGGCTCGCGGTCCGCAAGGAAGCGCCGGTCACCTGGTGCCCGGAGTGCAAGACCGTCGTGTCCGATGAGTTCGTGGACGCCGACGGATGCTGCGACCGCCATCCGGGCACCAAGGTCGAGAAGCGCACGATGACCCAGTGGTTCTTCCGGATCTCCCAGTACGCCCAGCAACTTCTGGACAACCTCGAGTGGCTCGACTGGTCCGACTCCACGAAGAAGATGCAGGTCGACTGGATCGGCCGGAGCGAGGGCGCAGAGGTCGACTTCACGGTCGACGGCCGACCCGACGTGAGGATTCGCGTCTTCACGACGCGACCGGACACTCTCTTCGGCGCCACCTACATGGTCCTCGCGCCCGAGCACCCGCTGGTCGAGGAGCTGACGACCGACGAGTACCGCGAGGCAGTCGACGCGTACCGCGAGCAGGCGGCGGCGAAGAGCGAGATCGACCGCGCCGCCGAGGCGCATGAGAAGACGGGCACGCTCATCGGATCGCGGGCCACCAACCCCGTCACGGGCGAGTCGCTCCCTATCTTCATCGCGGACTACGTCATGATGGGCTACGGCACCGGCGCGATCATGGCCGTCCCGGCCCACGACACGCGGGACTTCGAGTTCGCGAAAGCCTTCGGCCTGCCGATCCGCTGCATCCTCGATCCGGATGTCGAGGGTGGCATGTCCCAGGTCGCGCTCGACGCCGCGACGCGCGAGCGGCTGGCGACGACCGAGGGCCGCCGGGCATTTCGCGAGGATGTCCTCGCGGGAGAGGCCTGCTGGACCGGGCCGGGGAGAGCGATCAACTCAACGAACGGGGACCTGGACATCAACGGGCTGCCCGTCGATGAGGCCAAGGAGCGGACAACCCAGTGGCTCTCGGAAAGGGGCCTGGGCGAGCACAAGGTCAACTTCCGGGTACGCGACTGGTGCATCTCGCGTCAGCGCTACTGGGGACCGCCGATCCCGATGATCCACTGCGACGCGTGCGGCGTCGTCCCGGTGCCGGAGCAGGACCTGCCCGTTCTGCTGCCCCGGATCGCGGACTTCCGCCCGCTCGGCACCGGGGTGTCGCCCCTTGCCGCCGCTGAGGACTGGGTGAACGTCGCGTGCCCGAAGTGCGGCGCATCCGCGAGGCGCGAGACGGACGTATCGGACAACTTCCTCGACTCCGCGTGGTATTTCCTGCGGTATCCCTCGGCCGAGGATGACACCCAGCCGTACACTGCCGGGAGGACGCGGACCTGGCTGCCGGTGGACCACTACATCGGCGGGAACGAGCACGCCCGGCTTCACCTGCTGTACACACGCTTCATCAACATGGCGCTCTGCGACTGCGCCGGGCTGGTGATGGCGGTGAAGCAAGACCGCCCCGACCAGCGCGAGCCGTTCCTCAAGTTCACAGCGCACGGGATGATCACGCGTGACGGTGCGAAGATGTCCAAGAGCCGTGGCAACGTCATCAACCCGGATGAGTTCGTCGGCAAGTTCGGCGCGGACGCCGTGCGGATGTACCTGATGTTCGTCGGCCCCTACGCCCAGGGCGGGGACTGGCGCGATCAGGGGATTGTCGGCATGAGGCGGTTCCTCGAGCGCGCCCACGCGTTCTACTTCGGGGGCCCGCTGATCGACGATGCGGCCATGTCCACCGTAGTCGTTGTGAAGCTGCATCAGACGATTCGGAAGGTGTCCGGTGACATCGAGGGGCTCTCCTACAACACGGCCATCGCCGCGCTGATGGAGTGCCTCACGGCGCTGAGGGACTCGCCGGCGACGTCGTCATTCGCGCGGGAATCGTTCTGTAAGCTCCTGGCGCCCTTCGCGCCGCACCTTGCGCAGGAGATCTGGGCGGAGGCGCTGGGCCACGCCGATGCCATCGCCGATGCCGACTGGCCGGAGTACGACGAGGCACTGGCGACGGAGGACACGGTCGAGATCGCGGTACAGGTCAACGGCAAACTCCGCGCCACCGTCCGGATGCCGCGCGACAGCGAGGAGGGCGCTGTCCGCGAGGCCGCCGTCGGACTGGAGCGGGTACAGGCGCACATCCAGGGCAAGCAGATCACGAAGGTGATCCAGGTCCCCAACCGCATCCTGAACCTGATCGTGCGGTAGGCCAGCGGAAAACGGGGACTGTCCCGGCGGGGTGGCCGCGGGGTGGTCGTGGACTGTCCCCGCTTCCCGCGCTAGGAGACACCGGGCCGCTCAGGGGATACGCCAGAGCAGCGCGAAGTCATGGTCCGTAGTCCCCAGGTCCACAGTGCCGTCGCCCCGGGGGCTCAGGCGGCGCATCTCTCGCGTGTCCAGGTCCCATACCTGGAGATCCGCGGAGTCAACCGGCAACGCGAGTCGGATGCTGAGGGGCGCTGCCTCGCGGTTCCGCAGGTACATCTGCGTGCCCTGGTCGGGGCTCCACGCGCGAGTGCCCGCATAGCAGCGGACGTAGGCCAGTCCGGCCTTCCCGTCCGCGCGCGTCGTCGAGGCGATCTGGAACCCCGGGCTGATGGCAATAGGCACGGGCGCGGCTTGTGGCGGCGAGAACTCGGCCAGGCCGCATGTCTGCGCGTAGCCGTCCGGCTCGAGGGCGAAGTCGAAGTCCACGCCGGCCGTGAGGAAGTGCTGAGCGTACCGGCCCATCATCGCCAGGCTCGCCTGGCCCTCGGGTGAGCGGAAGTACTTGTCATCCTGGAGGGTATGCGGCACAAGCACAGCGACGGAGGGCTGCTTCCGCGCCCAGGCGGTCCAGTCGATCTCGTCGAGTACCGTGCGCGCCAGGCGGAACTCCTCGATCTCCTTCCCGCGTGCATTCCAGAAGAAGCACCCCGGGTTCCCGTTGACAAGACTGAACCAGATGATGTCCCGCATGATGTACCGGCGGTCGTCGTCCCGGTCCACCAGTCCCCCTCTCCCCCCGGGAGAGGGCTGGGGTGAGGGTCCCACGGGGTACTGCGAGAACTCATCGCCGGACGACTCACCCAGGAAGCAGGGGCCGGCCATCCGGCCGTACCGGGCGAGCACATCGACGTCCACACCGTAGTCCATGTCCGGCGTAGTCGTGCCGCGCGGATAGAGGTGGTAGGTGTAGAAGTCAACGCTCGTGCGCGTCCAGAACGCCGGGTCGGCGGTGAGGACTCCACCGCCGCCGTGGCTCACGCACACCGGTGTCACCGGGTCCACCTCGCGGATCACGGATACGGCATGGTCCACCCACGCGGCGGGGCAGTCGACCATCTCGTTCTCCATCTCCCAGGAGAACAGACACGGGTTGTCTTTGAGGTAGCCGACGATCTCCCTCTCGTACTGGTCCTGGCAGGCGATCGCGTCGGGATCCGTGTAGCGCTCGGGCGGCGAGAGCAGGTCGATGTCACGAATGAAGCGCCGCTGGTATGGGGGGAGGGCATCTAGGTCCTCGCCCGCGAAAGCCGGGAGGGCGAAGTTGCGGAGGTGTCGCTCATTGCAGTAGACCGGCTTGTCGTAGTCATCGTGAAGCGTGAGCATGAAGCGCAGGCCTGACTGCCGCGCGATGTCGAGCATCCGCAGCACCTTGGCGAAGAGCTTGCGGTTCACGCGCCCGCCGATGTCCATGGCCTCCGTACCGTCCGGGCCGTGTGTTCGCAGCATCATCCGCAGCGCGTTGACGCCCTGGGACTTGAGGTAGGCGAACCAGTGCGCCATCTCCTCCTCGGTCGCGTCGGTGAAGGCGCGGATACGGCGCCCCTCCTCCTCGCCCTCCGGCGGGATCTGCGGAACCCAGACGGCGTAGAACCCGCCCAGCGGCGTGAACGCCCGGCCGCCCGCGGTGAACCGGCCGTTCCCAGCGAGAGTGACCTTCTCGTCCGGCGCGCCCTTCGGGAGGATGCAGATCGCGTCCGAGAGGCCCTCCAGGCCTGCGGCATCCCTGACGCGGACACGGTAGACCCACCGTCGGCCCATGTCGGGCACGAGTTGCGCCGACGCGGCGCCCTGGTTGGTCGTTTGCTGCGCATCGGCGAGAGCGCCGTCCTCGACCTCCCAGGTCAGCTTGCGATCGGGGACGGCGACCGGGTTCCCGCACGCGTCGGCCGCGAACGCCCGGACGGCGAGAGGGGTAGCGGCCTCGTGGACGATGGTCACGCCTGGCTCGCCGACGATGTACCGTACGGCGGGCCCGGCCTGGGTCTCGGCCTCGACAACCGGCGCCGCGACCTCAGGGAACTCCGCTGCCGCGTGTAGCTCGACGGCTGTGCGCGCCCTTTGCCCGGCCGTGTACCGTAGGCGAACGGTTCCATCCTCGCCGGTGACCATGCGACGTGCGCCACCGGCCAGTAGGACCCCCGGCGCGGCCGTGCCGACAAGGGAGCCGCCCGCCGCCGGCGAGAGCCACATGCGGACAGGCGCCCCGGACACGGGCTGTCCCGCCGCATCCTCGGCGCGCGCGATCACCTCTTGCTCAGAGCCCGCCACGGGCCGGGGCTGCGCCGCGGACAGAGCCACCCGGGCGACCGGGGAGGAGGGCCTGCCCAGCGTCTCGACCGTCACGACGTCTGCGCGGGCGGCCCGGAGCAACCGGACGTAGTCGATAGCGACGTCGGCGTCCGCATCGTTGGTCAGGTCGATACGAAGCGCGGAGAGCGGACCGACCCACCGCGCGTCACGCCTCAAGTCCGCGCGGACGGTCTGCCACTCGGTGCCACTGACGACGATGTCGTGGCGCAGGAGGGAGTCCGACCCGGCCACGCGGCCCATGGTGCTCCACACGGCGGAGGGCACGCTCTGCCGGACCCGCATCTCCAACAAGCTGAACTCGGACACGTCGATGCGAACGCGGCGGTGCCCCTTGTCTTCCGGCCCCCACATCGTGCCCCAGATGATGTACGGATCCTGCGTTACGCTCGCATGAAGCGCACCATCTTCCACCCGCACATCGCGGATGAATGCCGGCTTGTCGCCGAAGCCGTCGATGTCCTCGAGGTCGCCCTCGTCGAAGTCCCACGCATCGCCATAGGTCAGCGTCGCATAGTCCGGGAGCACCTTGGCCCGAGACGGGCCGGGCGGCCCCCCGGTTGGCGGCCCTGCCACGACGAGGGGCGCGACATAGGCGTACGCCGCGACGCCGAAGTAGAGCTGGTACCGCCGCGCCTCTCCGGCCGGCCAGCGGCCCACGAGCGTCCACGATGCCATCGCCTCCGCGATGTCCACGGGCACCTCCCGTCCGCCGGCGGCGTCCGACAGCCGGGCGGAGTCGTACCGGGGCAGTCCCGGCAGCCCCATGTCACGCAGGTAGCCCGTGAGGTCAAGAGCTGTGTACAGGAGCACATCGGTCCGCTCGGCCTTCTGTGCGGGCGCTTCGATCAGGGCGCGGAACGGCAGATCGGGCACGGCCCAGCCCTCCGGAGCCATCGCGGTCGCGGGGGACACGGGCATCGGCGGCTCCGGCGCGGCGACGCCGGCGGCGATCTCCTCCGGGCTCAGCGCGCGCCCATAGATGAACACGTCGTCGATGAGCGCCTGCCCATAGTCGGGCGAAGCGTCGGAGTCGCGCCCGATGTCCAGCACGGTGGACGTCTCGCCCACGTCGATCCGCAGCCCGGTTGCCTCCGCGGCCGGCGCTCCGTCGAGGTACAGTCGCAGCGTTGCATCGTCGGCGCCGGAGCTAATCCGCGCCCAGGTGGCGGCGATGTGATGCCACTGACCGTCCAGCCACCCCGGGATCTCGGCACTCACGCCGGCTGGCTGGTTCGGCTCGCCGCGGTACACGTTGAAGGTCACGCGGCCGCCCTGCAGCATCACGGTCCACCTGTTGCGCGCCCAGGATGACTCCAGGCTCGGCGCCCCATAGAGGCACAGCAGGTAGTGCGGCTCCGCGTCCTCCGCGGGCCACTCGGGCTTCACCCAGGCCGCGAACGTACCCTCAGCCGTCGGGAAGCTGTGCCCGATGTCGTAGCGGCAATCGCTCACGAGCTGCAGCGCGCCCCCGCGCCGACCCGGCGCGAAGCGATGGCCCTCGGATGTGGCGCGGGCCGCCGTGCCCGCCGGTGTCCCGAGCGCCACCTCCGCTGTGCCGTCGAAGGGCAGATAGGCGACCAGGCCGTCCGGCGCCCCGTCCGGCTGCATTACGAGAGACATCACCACAAGGCCCATCGTGAGCACGAGCACCAACTCCCTCGGAAACCTGAGACGCCAGAGACAGACGGTGGCTTCTCCCACTCGCACCGTGGCTCCTGGGCACCTGGAACGCCGCAAGAGTTCACTCTCCGGAGTTCCAATGCCGGGAAACCGGGGCAGACCGGGGGGAACCAGGGATGGACCGTGGTCTGCGGACCTTACACACACGCTGTCTGGCGCTACCAGCGGACGCGCAGTGCGCACGCACGGGGGCCTACCGTCTGTCGCTGGTTCCCGTCGCTGGTCGCCTGGTTCCCAGCCATTGTTGAGCAACATCATCTAAATAGTATCCAACGGACATATCGCCAGGATACTGTTCTATGCTTGCGAGTAAACCAATGAACTGCTATGATTGGCGCGTTCCGAAGTGCTTGGGTACGGCCAGCAAATCCCAGCTCCAATTCAGCGCCCGGAGGACTGAGCCGGGCCCGGGGCGGGGCTGCATCCATAATGGGGTGAGTCGCTGTGCGCGGCGGGGGTAGCCCACTGCACGAGCGGGACTCGGGTCACGCACCCGTGCGCGTTCTGTCGGTTATCCTGTTGCCCACGACCGCCTGCAACTGCAACTGCACCTACTGCTTCGAGGTCCGAGACGACTCACGCCCGTACGACCCGAGCTGGCCATCTGTTCTTCGTGGCCTCCGCCCGATGTGCGAAATGCTGGGTGCCGAGACCCTCAGGCTGTTCTGGCAGGGCGGCGAGATCCTCTGCCTTGAGCCTCGCGAGTTCAGGGAAGCCGTGGAAGCGGCCACGCGGGCCGTAGACGGTCTGGGCATCAAGGTCCAGCACCACGTGCAGACCAATCTGCTCCTCTATGACAGTCGGCGCTGGCGCGATGTGCTCATGCCGCTCGTGAACGGCAAGCTCAGCTCGTCTCTGGACTTCCCGAATCGCTATCGTGTCGCGCCCGGCATGGATGGTGAGGCCTACCTGGCCCGATGGCTCGATCGCCGAGCGGCGGCCGAGGACGACGGCTTCGAGATCAGTGCGATCAGCCTGGCGAGCCCAGAGACCCTGGCCCTCGGCGCGGAGCGGTTCCACGCCTTCTACAGGGATGGGATCGGGCTCAGACGCGTTCAGGTCAACTTCCCTTTCCCAACTCCGGGACGCCAGTTCGCCCCGCTTGACCTGGACCAGCTCGCCGCCTTCATGTGCGACCTGTACTCCCTCTGGGTCGCATCGGGTCGTGACCTGCACCTGAGCCCCTTCACCTTACTCGAGTCGAGTCTGCTCAGGGGCTATCCGCCGACCTTCTGCATCTACAGCTACACGTGCGCCGCGGACCTGCTGGCCATCGGCCCCGCTGGTGAAGTGGCCCAGTGCGACAGCTTCCTGACCACGTACAGGGAGTTCGCCTACGGGTCTTTGGCCCGAGGAGAGGCGCGCGACGTAGTCCACTCGCCTCGTCGCCGGCAGTACCTCGAGAGGCCGCTGCGGCTGATGCGCGAGTCGGAGTGCGCCGACTGCGAGTTCCTCTCCGTATGCTTCGGCGGATGCCCCATTCGCGCCTATGCCTTCGGCCATGGGTTCTTCGCCCGCGACCACTACTGCTCCGTCTACAAGGCCCTATTCCGCACCATCGTCGAGACCAACCAGTCAAGCGAGCGCGTCGAGCGCCTGATGCCGTGCGCCTAGCACAGGAGGAGTGGAGCAAATGGACCGACTAGACCATGGATTGCGGATGCCCTTCGACGATCAGCTCCAGAGCCGCCGGGAGCTGCTCCGGCGCCTTGGCCGCTACTCGATGGCGGCCGCGGCAGCCCTTGCGGGACCGTCCTTGCTGCTGACAGAGGGTTGCGTTCCGGGACCGACACCGGACGACGGAGCGTTCAGTATCACCGGGAAGGTCACCAGGGAGTCGGACGGGGCTGGGATACAGGGCGCCACGATCGCTGCCGATGATGGCGCGAGACACACTGCCACCGCGACGAGCGGGGAGGACGGAGCCTACAGCCTGTCGCTCGCCGCGGCGGGGACCTACATCCTGACGCCGTCCGTGGCCGGATGTGTGTGCAGCCCGGCGACTCGCTCGGTCGCCCTGACCGCACAAGCCACGTCCGCGACCGGAGTGGACTTCGTCGCTTCATCGGCCGCCTACACCATCGCTGGTCGGATCACGGAGACCGAAGGGAGCACCGGGATCGAGGGAGTCGCCGTGCACGCGACGCCGGAGGCTGAAGCGACGGGCAGCGCCCTGCGAGATGCGCTCCGGGCGATGGGCAGCGCCGTGACGGATGCCGATGGCGCCTACAGCCTGGGGGTGGCGGCGGGAGGCGCCTATGTGGTGACGCCGTCTCTGTCGGGGTACACCTTCGACCCGGTGTCTCGCACAGTCACGGTGGACGATGCTACGCCTGCGGTGGAGAACGTGGACTTCGCGACCACCCCTCCTCCCTACAGCATCTCGGGCACGGTGAAGGACGCCGCGGGCAGCCCACTTGCGGAAGTCACGATCCGGGCCGACGCCACCGAGGAGAGCTTCGAGGCGAGGACCAAGGCCGATGGCACCTACATCATGCGGTTCGCCACAGCGGGTGGCTACGATATGACGGCGCTGCTGGGCGGGTACCTCTTTGAGCCGGTCATGGATTACGCCGAGGTGAACGATGCGACGCCTGACGCCCCCAACATGGACTTCACCGGGACCCTTGCTCCATACAGCATCGGCGGCACGGTAACGGATCTCACCACCGGGGATGGGGTAGCGGACGTCACGGTGGACGCGTTCGACACCGCGGGCAACGAGGGGCAGGCCGTCACGTCCGAAGATGGTACGTACTGGGTCCCGCTCCCCGCCATCGCTGAGGGCCAACCGTTCGAGGTCCGGCCGGCCCTCACGGGCTACAGGTTCGACCCTGAGATGCGCTCTGTTGAGGTCACCACAGCTCAGCCCCACCAGACTGGCGTGGATTTCAGTGGAGAGCAACCGAAGTACAGCATCTCCGGCAAGGTGACGAACACGGCCGACCAGACTCCGGTCGCGGGCGTCTCCATCGCCGTCGAGCCCGAGGGCCCAAGCTCCTCGGAATGGGTCAACGCCTTGGGCGTCGCCGCCAGGGCCACGACCACCGCTACGACGGGCCAAGATGGCAGCTACACCGCCCGTCTCTTCGACCCGGGCACCTACACTGTCACGCCCACTTACAGCGGGTACACTTTCGACCCGACATCGAAGAGCGCCAGTGTCTCCGATGGGACGCCGGCTACGGTGGATGTGGACTTCGCAGGCACGGCGGTCCCGTACGGCGACTACAGTGACCACAGTGACTACAGTGACTACAGTGACTACAGTGACTCTTACAGTGACTACGCTGTCTACAGTGACTACAGCGACTGGGCTAACGGGGGTTGGAGCGACTATGGCTGGTCCAATGGGTACTAGATGCACGCCCCCCGTGATGCGGCGTCCGGTACAAACAGCCCACATGTTCGTGGGGCGCACTTGCCCGAATGACTGCGAGTTCTGCGTTGTCGCGGACCAGCGCGCCGCGGCTGTCTACCTGCGCCATGCCGAGGTCCCAGTCGAGATCCGGCGCGCGGCGGCAAGGGGCATCCCCGAACTCGTCTTCTCCGGGGCGGGTGAGCCAACTCTCGGCCCTTGCCTAGATGACTACATCCAGCTAGCCGGGCAGCTCGGATTCCGGCGGATCCACCTCTTCACGAATGGCCACGGCATGACACGAGAGCGAGCTCGATCGTGGCAGAGATCGGGGTTGACCCGCGCGTTGGTCTCGGTCCATGGCATGGAGCGGGGCCATGACCTGAGTGTTCGCCGCGTCGGCTCCTTTGCCGAAGCCTTGTCGGCTCTGGAGATTCTGGCCGAGCTTGGCCTCTACGCCACAGTGAACACATGCCTGACGCGGCACAACCTGGACGAGATTCCGCGACTCCGGTCCGAGCTGCAGCGGTTCCGGGTGTCGGTCCATACGCTCACCTTCCCCGAGTGGTCCGGGAATGTACTCCGCAACGAGGCAGATATGGTGAGCTACTCAGAAGTTGCCGATCGCGCCGAGGAGCTTATCCCCCCAGGCGACCGGGTGACAGTGTTCGAGAACCTCCCCCCGTGCTTGGTCGGCGAGAACGTCAGCCGCCTACCCTCTTCGCCTGCGATGCTGCTCCGTGGGGAGCGGTCCAATCTAGTCTTTCCCAGGGACGGGAAGGTCTTCCCCTCGTCATGCCCCCAGGGCGGATGCCCCATGTGGGCGAGCTGCCCGGGGTTCGAGGCCCGGTACGTGCAGCGTAGGGGCTGGGGAGACACCGCTCGACGACTCGCAGTGTTCCGCAGACGCACGCGAGCACGGGTGAGCCGCGCCGACCCGCCGCGTGAGTCCAGCCCCGGGGAAGAGGTGAGGGGAGGACTCGACAGCCGGTGCGAGACCCTATGCCTCCCCCACCGTGGCTCGATGACCGTGGTCGTCAAGGCAACTACCGCGTGTAACGCCGGATGCCGGTTCTGCGCAACCTACGAGCCGCGGACCCGTTCGGACATCGGGATGCCACTCGTCGAGCGGCTGTACGCGGAACTCACTGAGTACGCGCGGGTGGCAGGTGTCAGGCACCTCACGGTGTTGTGGCACGGTGGGGAGCCCCTCCTCCTCCCCAGAGCCTTCTACGCAGATGCATGGTCGGCGCTGAAGAGCTCTGACACACTCAGGGTGAACCATCTCATGCAGACCAATCTGCTGCTGTTGGACGGGGAATGGGTCGCCCTGATGAAGGAGCACGATGTCCATCTTGGCACATCCGCCGACCCCTTCGGCGAGGACCGCGTGCTGGCAGACGGCACGCCCCAGCACCCGGTGTGGCTCGACAGGCTCTTGCTGGCGTTTGACTCGGGGATGGCTCTCGGTGTTCTTGTCACGCTCACACGAAGCTACGTGGGGCGCGGCCCTGAGGTGTACGCCTTCCTCAAGAACTTGCACGTGTTGACGTCGACGGGGCTCACGACCCGGATCAACCCCGTGCAGCCCTCCGGGAGGGCTGGTCTCCCCTCGGAGCGAGAGAACCTCATCACCTCGCGAGAGTACGGTGAGCTCCTTGTCGAGGTCTGGCGCCGTTGGGAACGAGACGGTCGCCCCTTCGAGCTGTCCCCGATCTCCAACTGGCTTGCCGGACGCGGATCGTCGTGCGAAAACAGCGGTGCGTGTGCGAGGCACTTTCTGGGCGTAGACCATACTGGGGCTGTCTCGAACTGCTCTCGCTTCCTAGGCTCCCGATCGAGCTTCGGCAACCTGTGGACGGCGGGACTCACAGACGTCCTTCGTCACCCTCTGCGCCACGTGTTCGACCGACGAGCGGAGGTCCTGCAATCAGGCGCGTGCAAGGACTGCCGCCTGTGGAGTCGCTGCGGCGGAGGCTGTCCCCACGATGGGACACCCCTCGAGGACGGGACCCCGGGCCCAACGGTCTTCTGCGAGGGGGTCAGGCTCTTCTTCGACGCCGTTGAGAGTGCGAACTGAGAGGGGGGCCGCAATCTGTGGCCGATGCTCCAGGCTACGCCAGAGTCAGCATTCCCGAAGGACAGTGGCTAGGGGGGAACTGCCTGGTCTCGGTCCGTCTTGGCGTGGACGCCGGCCCTGAGCGTCAGCAGTCTGCCTATGGGGAGAGGCTCTACGAGTTCGAGATCCACGCTGCGCAGTTGGCTGACCACGATCTGCTGCGCTCCCTACGAGGCAGCCACGTCTGCGTCCGCGCCAGCGCCGGGCTCGCGGAGTTGACCCACGATACGGCTGCCCTGATGTCTCAGGCAGAGTGTGTCTTCGTTCTGCCCCCGGAGGGACAGGTCGCAAGGGCGGCCAACATCCTCGCCTCCCTTGGGTTCCGCGTCCACCTTGACGCCTCAGCGCCCGTTGTGGACTGCTCAGCCCTTATGGCTGCGACAGACTACTACCTCTTCAACCCGGTTCTGAGAACGCCCGTCCAGCCCTTTCATGCTCTCCTCGAACATATTGCGCAAGGCCGAGGGTACACGCTGTGGGATACGGAGTCCGAGAGCCCGGCCACGGACTTCTACTTGAGTGAAGACGGCCACGTCTCTCTCGCGCGACGTTGGCACTCAGCGGCTCGCCTCTACGGGTGTGTCGGCGATAGCTGGGACGCCCTCGTCGACTCCCCCCCACGGCGGCGTCTCCTGCTCTTCCGGCGTCATCTGTTCCTCGAGCAGAGCCCTTGCGTCTTCTGTGCGGATCTCGACGTCTGTGGGGGCTATCTCAGAGCCCTCGATCCGATCGCTGACTGCTCCCCATGGCGCCAGGTCTTCTCGCGGCTACGGGATGAAGCCGAGCAAGCCCGAGACCTGCTGGCGCGGGAGCCAGGCTCGTCAACCGCTCCATGTCCCCCCATGGACCCGCGCCGTCCTGGGACGTCCCGCGACGGCGGGGAGGCCTGATGAGCTGTGGGCGCGAGGCCCCGGCCCGAGACAGCCGCCTCGCCCCATGGGGCCCAGGCATTCCCATGCGACAGCCTGGGTATGCCGAGGGCGCAGACCGCGCAAAGGGGCTCCGTCGCCACTATCGCGACCATCCCGCGCGCCACGCACGCCTACTCCGCGGAGCCGTCGATCATCCGTCGGATCGTCGGCAGGGCCGCCTCTCCCCAGGCCTCGTAGCCGGGCGCTGCGAGGTGTACGTCATCGCCGCTCATCGTCGTGTGGTTGACCGAGCCGTCTCTGTTGAGGAACAGCCCCTGAAGGTCCTGGTAGACTACGCGGTCGCCATCGGCAAGCTCTGCGGCGCGCTCGTGCAGGACGTTCACCTGCTGCCGCTCCCAGGAACCGGGCGAGACGCCCGTCGGGAAGCACCCGAGCAGAAGGCCCTTGGCGCTGGTCCGCACCTCGTGCCCGTCGCCAATGGGGTGCCTGAGGAGTACGGGGCGGTTGTCATCGTCGCCCGCTTCGACGCCGGCGCCGTAGGTGCCAACACTTGTGCCGACCGTCTACGCGAACCGCTTCGCCGGCGAGCGCCGGGCCGTGTACACGCTCTACAACGCGGGCTATCGCACTGCTCGCGGGGAGCTGCTCCGGGTGCCCCGCACTGAGGGGATGCGGTGCACGGATGCCTTCACCGGCAAGGAGATCCCGTTGGTCGGTGAGGATGGAACGGCTACCGTGACCATGGCGCTCGGGCCTCACGAAGTGGGGTGCATCGTCGTGGAGAAGCGCTGAGGGATCTGGCCGGGAGCGTCGTGCTTCCGGGCCGGATGCCCGCTCTGCTGCTTGGTCGGGAGGGGGCGCGACGGCTGACGGCGAACCTCCCCGGAAGGCGGTGACTCGCCTACCACCAGCGGGCCAGGCCTGCTGGTGTCGATGCGGCGCGGGAGGCTTTGGCGTGGCAAGACTTTGGGCCGTGACCCTTTTGGGGCTACTGGTGATCGGCGGGTTGGCGCTGCTCTGCGGCTGCGGGGCGGCTGCCCCCGATGGCAACGGTGGGGACAACGGCGACGGGGGTACGGGGGCGACGATGCCTCCGGAGGAGCGGCAGGCGGGGATGGGCGCCGCGGACACGGCGTTCCTGGCACTGCCGGCCGGCACCTCGCGGCCGGAGCAGAACCAGCAGCTCGCCGACACCATCGCGACCCTCCCGCAGTTCACGCGCGCGGAGACCTTTGGCGAGGGCGGGAGCGGCGGCGTCATCGCAGAGTTCGCGGACGGTCAGCCCTACATCATCGTCAACGGCGCGCGCGCCGACACATCGGTCGATGCGGCTGCCGAGGGCATCGTCCAGGCGCGAAGCGGGCAGCGTTCCGGGCTCCCCTCCGGGAAGAAGGCCCTACTCATGCGCGCCATGGGTGCGGCCTTCCAGGACATCCGGGGCGACCTCTCAACCATGCTGACCAACGCGGGGTACACGCCGAGCCAGCAACAGGGCACCATCGAGAACCTGGCCGCCGTGCGGCGCCCCGACATCTTCTACTTCGATACACACGGAGTCTACGCGAAGGACTGGGGAGGGCCGGGGAAAGACCTCGCCGTGGCCTGGACGGCGACCCCCTCGCCGAACGCCGCATACGAGCCGCTGTGCAGTGGAGCCGATCCCGAGCTCGTGCGGATGACCGCTCTGGACAGCTACAGTGCAACCGGCGCCGCTGTGAATGTCGGCCACTACGGCATCACCCCTGCCTTCCTCAGGAACCGCGGTGTTACGTTCGCCACGAACAGCCTCGTCTACATGGACTGCTGCTTCCTGGACCTCGGGCCGTTCAAGACGGCATGCACCGCCGCAGGGGCTTCGCTGTACGCTGGCTGGACCGATGAGGTGAAGGGCGGGGATGCCTCTCGCGCGGCGCTGTTTGGCTTCGACCGCATGTTGGGCGCCGATTCGGGCAAGCCCAACAAGGAGACGCCGAAGCAGCGTCCGTTCGACTACCAGAGCGTCCTGACGGACATCAGGAACCGAGGCTGGGACCATTCCGGCGCTGCGGTGCTCAACTACTCCACCGGTGCCGGGGACTGTGGGATGCTCGCCCCGAGCATCCAGTTCATCACGCTCTATGAGGCGCCCTTCTACGGGACGGCCAAGACCAAGATGGAGATCGCCGGGCTCTTCGGCAACGACCCCGGCGAGTCCAAGCGCAAGGTGACCATCGCCGACACTCTCGTCGAGGTTAGCGAGTGGGCGCCCGACATGGTCACGTGTGACATCCCGAACTTCGGCGAAGGCTCCGTGGGCGATGTGGTCGTGACGGTCAACGACCACAAGAGCAACAAGGTGCCTCTCACCGAGTGGACCATCCCCTTCACCTACACCCGTCGCTACTGGGGCTCCCTCCAGGATACGTTCCACGTCAATGTCCACATCCGTGCCGATATCCATAGCTGGCGCGACAAGCCGCGCGAGACACCCACGAAGCCTACCGTGGTGCCGTTCAATGGCATGGCCGACATGGACGGCGACTGGAAGAGCGAGGGCGAGGGCTTCTGGAACAACGACTCGGGGGAGACCCGATACGTGTGGGGCGGCTCTGGGTCCCTATCGGGAGCCCAGTTCCAGCTCAACGGTGAGGGGGCCTCAGCCATCGGGTTCGTGAACGTCCAGTCCATGTACATCGAGATCCACCCCCTTGGTGTTGCCGGCATGGAGAAGACGGTCGACCTGTACACCCCCGACGGTACCCACTACCCCACGACTCAGGCCCCATTCGTGAACCAGACTCCGGTCTTCGACGAGGTGGTGGATACACAGGTCTACATCAAGATCCCGATGAACAGCGACTTCAGCATCGAGGCAGATTCGCGCACCGCGAGGACCAGCATCGATGGCTCGCCCCTGCCGGACGGCGAGTCGGCCACGATGGAGTGGGAGTCGGCCGAGGCCAGCTTCACGCCGGACGCGACTGTCCACGCCAGCGGGTTGGCGCCGGAACTCGAAGGGCCGTGGCTAAGGCCCATCCACTGACCGCCAGCGCCGCTCGGGCCTCACGAAGTGGGGTGCATCGTCGTGGAGAGACCCTGAGGGGCTGAGCCGGGAGCTTCGCGCTTCCGGGCCGGGTCCCCGCTCTGCTGATGCTCGGGCGAGAGGGGGCGCGAGGGCTGACGGTGAATCGCTCCATGAAGCGGTGACCCGCCCGCCACCAGCGGGCCGGGTCCGCTGGTGTCGATGCAGTGCGGGAGGGGATTGGCATGGCAAGGCTCTGGGCCGTGACCTTTTTGGGGCTACTCGTGATCGGCGGGCTGGCGCTGCTCTGCGGCTGTGGCGCCGGGGCGCCCCCCGATGGCAACGGTGGGGACAACGGCGACGGGGGTACGGGGGGAACGATGGCGCCGGAGGAGCGGCAGGCGGGGATGGACGCCGCGGACACGGCGTTCCTGTCGCTGCCGGCCGACGTCTCGCGGCCGGAGCAGAACCAGCAGCTCGCCGATGGTATCGCGACCCTTCCGCAGTTCACGCGCGCCGTGACTTTCGGGGAGGGCGGCAGCGGGGGCGTCATCGCCGAGTTCGAGGACGGCCAGCCCTACATTATCGTCAACGGCGCGCGCGCCGACACGTCCGTCGATGCCGCTGCCGACGGCGTCCTTCAGGCGCAAAGCAGGCGGCGTTCCGGGCTCCCCTCCGGGAAGAAGGCCCTACTCATGCGCGCCATGGGTGCGGCCTTCCAGGACATCCGGGGCGACCTCTCGACCATGTTGACCAACGCGGGGTACACGCCGAGCCAGCAAGAGGGCACCATCGACAACCTGGCCGCGGTACGGAGCCCCGACATCTTCTACTTCGATACGCATGGAGTCTACGCGAAGGACTGGGGAGGCCCGGGCAAGGACATCGCGACGGCCTGGACATCGACGCCGGCGCCCAATGCCGCCTATGAGCCGCTGTGCGTGGGAACCGATCCCGAGCTGGTGCGGATGACGGCTCTCGACAGCTACAGCGGAACCGGCGCCCCAGTGAACGTCAGGCACTATGGCATCACTGCGAAGTTCATCGCGAACCACGGTGTCACGTTCGCCGCCAACAGCCTCGTCTACATGGACTGCTGCTTCCTGGACCTGGGGGCGTTCAAGCCAAAGTGCATCGCTGCCGGGGCGTCACTGTACGCGGGCTGGACCGACGCAGTGGCCGGGGGCAACGCTGTTCGCGCGGCGCTCTTCGGCTTCGATCGGATGCTCGGAGCCGACTCGGGCAAACCGGACAGGGAGTCGCCGAAGCAACGTCCTTTCGATTACCAGAGCGTCTTGACGGACATCAGGAGCCGAGGCTGGGACCGATCAGGCGCCGCCGTCCTCAACTACACGACGGGAGCGGGCGATTGCGGGATGCTGGCCCCCAGCATCCAGTTCATCACGCTGGAGGAGGCGCCCTTTTACCAGACGACCAAGACCAAGATGGAGATCGCCGGGCTCTTCGGCAATGACCCGGGCGCGTCCAAGCGCAAGGTGACGATCGCCGATACGACCGTGGAAGTGAAAGAGTGGGCGGCTGACAAGGTCACCTGTGACATCCCGAACTTCGGCGAGGGCTCTGTAGGCGATGTGGTCGTGTCGGTCAACGACCACAAGAGCAACAAGGTGCCGCTCACCGAGTGGAACATCACGTTCACCTACACCCGTCACTGGTGGGGCTCGCTGACTGACACGTTCCACATCAACGCGCACATCCGGGCCGACATCCATAAGTGGCGCGACCGGCCCCATCAGACCCCCAACACTCCCAGTGCCGTCCTGTTCAAGGGGATGGCCGACATGGACGGGGACTGGGAGAGCGAGGGCGTGGGCTTTGACTCCAACGACCCGGGCAACAGCCGGTTCACCTGGAGCGGCTCGGGCCTCTTGTCGGGAGAGCACGCGCTATATGACGGCGAAGGCACCACGGCCGTCGGGTTCGTGAACCTTCAGTCCATGCTCATCGAGATCAACCCCTGTGGCGTTGGCGGGATGAACAAGACCGAGGTCATCTTCAACCCCAATGATGGCACCAGCCTGACCGTACCGATGCCCGTATGGGCCAACATGGTCCCGGTCTTCGACGAGTTCGTGGACGGTCAAACGTACATCAAGATCCCCATCAACAGCAGCTTCGGCATTGCGGAGGGGTCGCGGACCGCCACGAGCAATATCGATGGCTCGCCCCTGCCGGATGGTGAGTCGGCCACGATGGAGTGGGACGCAGCCGAAGCCAGCTTCACGCCGGACACGACCGTCCACGCGAGCGGGCTGACGCCGGGGCCCGAACTGCCGTGGCTAAGGCCCATCGACTGACCGGCACGCCACACGAGGAAAGAGCCGACACCACCGTCAGTCGCGGCGGCGATGGCGGTGTGTGGGGAGGGCACGTCAGTTCCGCACACCGGCCCCGGCCGGATGGCGGGCTACCCGGTCCTCCCCCATGAGAGCGCAACGAGCGCAACGAGGAGCAGAGCTGCCGCGAGCGCGAGCAGCACGTCCTTGGCGCGGACGGGTGACATCTCTGGGTGTTCCATGCCGGCTGCCTCCACTCGGTGGGTGGATCGGCGGGCGTCTCGAGCTCCCACGTCTCGGGTTCGAGACGGTGCGGACGCGCTGAGCGGCTTCGCACGGGACGCAGAGCATGTCTACCGGCCCCACGGCGGCGATGTTGACGACGGCACGCCGGGAAGCCGAGTGCGGATGGGCGCTCCCACGACCGCGCTATCCGCCTCAGTCGATGCTCGGCCGAGAGGGGGCGCGAGGGCTGACGGCGAACTTCTCCAGAAGGCGGTGACTCGCCTACCACCAGCGGGCCAGGTCTGCTGGTGTCGATGCGGCGCGGGAGGGGATTGGCGTGGCGAGACTTTGGACCATGGCCTTCTTGGGGCTACTCATGGTCGGCGGGCTGGCGCTGCTCTGCGGCTGCGGGGCGGCTGCCCCCGATGGCAACGGTGGGGGCAACGGCGACGGGAACGGCGGGACGATGGCGCCGGAGGAGCGGCAGGCGGGGATGGACGCCGCGAAGGCGAAGCTGCTGTCGCTCCCGCAGACCCTCTCGCCGGCTGACCAGAACCAGCAACTGGCCGCGTACATGGCCACCCTTCCGGAGTTCGAGAGCGCAACCCCATGTGGTGAGAATGCCGACGGCGGCGTGGCGGCTCTGTTCAGAGACGGCCAGCCATACGCCATCATCAACGGCACGCCGCCGCCCGTGGCGGCTGCCGGAGCGACTGAGATTCGCAGCGCGCGCTCCGGTCTTCCCTCCGGCAAGACGGTGCTACTCATGCGTGCCATGGGCGCGGCATTCGAGGACGTCCGAGGCGATCTGAGCGGCATGCTGACGAACGCAGGCTACACCGTGACCCCGCAGGAGGGCAATGTAGAGAACCTGCGCAGCGTGCGGAACCCTGATGTGTTCTACTTCGACACCCACGGCATCTACCAGAAGGACTGGCTAGGCCCGGGGAACGATCTGGCAGCGGCCTGGACATCAACCGTCGCACCAGCGGGCGACCACACGTACGACGCAGAGTGCGCTGCGCCTAACCCCACCATGGTGCGCATGACGGCGCTGGACCACTACGACGATAGCGGGAATCCGGTCCGGGTCGATCACTATGGCATCACCGACAAGTTCATCGCCGCGAACGGGGTCAGGTTTCGCTCGAACAGCCTCGTCTACATGGACTGCTGCTTCCTTGACCTCGGGCCGTTCAAGCCGGCCTGCACGGCTGCCGGGGCCTCGCTCTATGTCGGCTGGACGGACGAAGTGGCAGGGCCATCCGCCGCCCGGGCGGCGCGGTTCGTTTTCGACCGCTTGTCGGGCGCCAACTCCGGTAAGCCGGACAAGGAGTCGCCGATTCAGCGCCCCTTCGACTACCAGGCCGTCTGGGGTGACCTCGTAGCCCGCGGGTGGAACACCTCAGGTGCAGCGACGATCAGCTTCACGCCGGGGGCCGGAGACTCCGGGATGTTGGCCCCGAGCATACAGTTCGTAACGCTCTATGAGGCGCCTTTCTACCAGACGGACAAGACCAAGATGGAGATCGCCGGGCTCTTCGGCAATGACCCGGGCGCGTCCAAGCGCAAGGTGACGATCGCCGATACGCCTGTCGAGGTCAAGAACTGGGCGCCCGACAAGGTCACTTGCGACATCCCCAACTTCGGCGAAGGCTCCGTGGGCGATGTGGTTGTGGCAGTCAACGACCACAAGAGCAACAAGGTGCCGCTCACCGAGTGGAACATCAAGTTCACCTACACCCGTCACTCGTGGGGCTCGCTGACCGACACCTTCCACATCAACGCGCACATCCGGGCCGACGTCCACAAGTGGCGCGACCGGCCCCATCAGGCCCCCAACACGCCCAGTGCCGTCCTCTTCAAGGGGATGGCCGACATGGACGGAGACTGGACGAGCGAGGGCGAGGGCCACGCGAACAACGACCCCGACCATGACCGGTTTGCCTGGAGCGGCTCCGAACTCATGTCGGGAGAGCACGCGCTGTATGACGGCGAAGGCACCACGGCCGTCGGGTTCGTGAACCTCCAATCCATGCTCATCGAGATCACTCCTTATGGCACAACCGGCCTGAGCAAGACCATTGACATCTATGGCAGTGATGGCAGCCATTTCACCTCTACGGAAGGCTCGTGGGTGAACATGTTCCCGGTCTTCGATGAGTTCGTGGATGGCCAAACGTATATCAAGATCCCCCTCAACAGCAGCTTCGGCATTGCGGAAGGGTCGCGGACCGCCACGAGCAATATCGATGGCTCGCCCCTGCCGGACGGTGAGTCGGCCACGATGGAGTGGGAGTCGGCCGAAGCCAGCTTCACGCCGGACGCGACTGTCCACGCCAGCGGGCTGGCGCCGGAACTCGAAGGGCCGTGGCTAAGGCCCATCCACTGACCGCCAGCGCCGCTCGGGCCTCACGAAGTGGGGTGCATCGTCGTGGAGAGACCCTGAGGGGCTGAGCCGGGAGCT
>Ga0315288_10000678_pt1 | contig 43188 bp, 62 predicted proteins | sample YL17G11_20_MG_FD_203454 | JGI IMG/M metagenome (GOLD analysis project Ga0315288, IMG submission 203454) | Sediment microbial communities from Yellowstone Lake, YNP, Wyoming, USA - YL17G11_20 | ecosystem: Environmental > Aquatic > Freshwater > Lake > Sediment | place: USA: Wyoming | collected... | reverse complement strand
GCCGAACCCGCGCACCCTGCCGACGGGGTATCCTCGGATACGCACGTAGAGGACTAAGTAACAGGTCTCGTGGACGCGGGTTCGACTCCCGCCTGCTCCACAAATCAGTTCCACCCAGTTCCACCACTCGGTAGAGTGAAACATGAACTGGGTGGAACTGAACTGTCCGACATGTCAAAAACCATTTCCCAAACCGAGGAAAGAGCACGAACGACAGCTTCGAAGAGGAGTGACTAGGTTCTTCTGTTCGACCTCGTGTCAGGTGAAAACGACCAATGCTGAGAGGTACGGGGAAACCTACTCAGGGTCTCGTTCTCTGATCCAATTAGAGTGTCACCTGTGCCAGAACCCTTTTCCCAAAGAAAAGCGGGAAGTAGATAGGTGGCAAAAGAGGGGTCGTTCCCATTTCTTTTGTTCGACGGCCTGTCACCTAAGGGATAGGAACCGACGGACCCCGCCGAAGGCTGACCAGCTGAATCGGGGTGGAGTGAAGGATGAATACTCTCAATTTCGTTGGTTTTTGACAAGAGCTCGGCAACGACATCACAAGGGGGAAACCGACTTAGACCTACCATTTCTAAAACTGTTGTGGGAAAGTCAGAGAGGTCTTTGCGCTCTTTCATCCTTGGGAATGGTTCTCCCGGACGGTGCTATCGGATGGGCAGTCCGGAACCCGTGTAATGCGAGCTTGGACCGAATGGATCATGCAGTTGGGTATCTCAAGGGAAATGTAAGGTTTGTAACGTTCATGGCGAACGTGGCCCGATCAAATTTCAGCGACTCCGAGCTCCTCGGGTTCTGTAAAGCAGTCGCAAATGTAAATCCCAAGAACCTGACAGACTGTAAAATCGGGACATGAAGGACGCGATCAGGATCTCGGTGACGGATCAGGACGAACAAGTTTCTTTCTCACGCGAGGGCGTGTGGCGCGGCAAGCCATTCAAGATCGTGGTAGAGGGCCCGAACGGGCTCCCGGAGGAGCTCAACGAGTTCCTCACCACGTCGAGCGGCGGCGGACTCCTCCTCGTCGCGAAAAAGACGATGCAGAGGCTCCTTGACGACGACGCCCACCGGCTTCGCCAGGTCGGCGAGCTTCAGCAGCGCGGGACGGAGCTCCTGGAGGAGCTTCGAGTGCACAGAAGGCTTGCGCTAACGGAATCCCAGAGGGAGTCCCTGGCGAAAGAGATGGGGGCGCTAAAGGAGCGCCTCGCAAAAAGCTACGGCCAGACGGCCGTAGGTAACGAGGAATGAAATGGGCAATCGTCTTTACGTCGGAAACCTCTCGTATCAGCTCAGCACCGAGGACCTCAAGCAGGCCTTCGAACAGGTCGGCCCGGTCACCGACGCCAAGGTCATGACCGACCGTGAGACGGGCCAGGGCCGCGGGTTCGGCTTCGTCACCATGTCCACGGAGGCCGACGCCAAGAAGGCCATCCAGGAGCTGAACGGGTATGCCCTCGCCGGCCGGAACCTCCGTGTCAACGAGGCGGAGGACCGGCCTGCGCGCAGTGGCGGTGGTGGTGGTGGTGGCGGGTACCGCGCCAGCGGCGGGTACAGCACCGACGCCGGAGGCGGTGACAGCCGCCCCCGCGTGTACGACAATCCCACCGCTGGCGGCGGCGGTGGTGGAAGAGGCAAGGGCTCCCGTCGCGACTCCGGGAACCGCTACTGACCTGCCATAAGGCGACCGCCTTGCGGTAAAGTCACGCATGTTCGTGACCGCGGATCAGCTCCTTGCGCATGCATTCGGTGACTATGTAGTTCAATCCGACTACATGGCGTCGCACAAGACCAAGTCTTCACTCGCCGCGCTCGCCCACGCCGCGTCGTACACGCTCTGTTTCATTCCGTTCGCCTGCACCTGGACGAGCTTAGGGTGGAGCCCCTCGACGTGGCTACCGTCCTCAGTGAAGTGGCTCGCGCTGCTCGTCATTCTGTCCACGCACTTCGCCATCGACCGCTGGCGCCTGGCCCGCTATGTCTGCTGGGCGAAGAACTTCCTCGCCCCGCGGTACATCGAGGTCCTCCACCCGGAGGGGCACCCGGAGGCCGGCAAGAACGCCGGCTGGATCCGGAACGCGCCCTGGTCCGAGTGCTCCGCGACGGGCTATGACTCCAGCAAGCCTCCGTGGATGGCCGTCTGGCTCATGATCATTGCCGACAACTGCTTCCACGTCGTCTGTAACGCCATAGCCCTGACCTGGCTCTAGGCTGCGCGTTTGTTTCTTTGCCACTCCTGAGAGCAGTGTTTGCAAAGAAAGTGAGTTCTTCCTGATCGTTTTACGCGCCTGTAGTAGATCGTCCAGCGCTTCACGCCGAACCAATCTCACAAGACTAACTATCGAACCAGGTCGGCGGGAATAGGTCCTCGAACTCCTCGCGATAGACCGACTCCAGCACGGCCTCCTCGACGTCCTCCTCCAGGTCCTGCAGGTGAAGGCGGTCGCCGACAGACTTGCGGACATACTGGACTACGACCACCTTCGCCGTGGACCATGGAATGCTCCACCGAACCTTGCTCTTTCGGAGATACTCCCTGATGGAGCCCACCGACTCCCTCAGGAGCCTATCCTCTTCTTCAAAGACGGGGTGGCCCTCCCCGACCCCGAACTGGAGCATGGTGTGCTTACGTATGAGCCTGTCGGCGTAAGTGCCGAAAAGCTTTGTGCCGCTAAAGACCCGGTCCTTGCGATAGCGGGCGAGGAGGCTCGCCTCCGCCTGTGGCAGGGCATGCATCGTCTCTACTCCTAGGTGAATGCGTGCAGAATACACGCCTCGACCGAGGATTTCCGGAGGACTGTGCGTAACCCCGTGCGCGTTTTGGAACGTTTCTTTCCCGTAAAGGGGGATGAGGAAGAAACAGGGTAAGATCTCCTTGTCACTCTCGCGAGAGCTGATCAGGGAACTCGACGCGGAGGTGTCCCGGGCGCGCAAGGCGAAGCCCGGCACTACCTTCTCGCGGTCTGAACTCATTCGCGACGTTCTTACTCACTTCACCACCTCCTCCAAGGAGGAACGGCGTACGGAGGCGAGAACTTACGAGAGCCTGGTCAAGGAAGCCTACCAGCTAAAGGAAAGGGGAAACGTCGCCATGTCCGAAGGCGGGCACAGGCGGGCTCGAAAAATGTTCCTGCAGTCTGCGGCCAAGGAGTTGGAGGCTCTTGCGGTCATGGATGATCCGGACTCAAGGAAGGTGGAAGCGATGACGAAGACAGCCCTTATAGAGGTGGTCGTCCTCCTCAAGATGGCGACGGGATATAGCCACCTCCCTGACATACCCTCGCAGCCGCGGATCAGCGCAATGTCCGAAGACAAATCGGACTGAACTACCGGCCCGACCACAGAACGTAGATCGTCTCCCCCAGGAGCATTAGGCCGAGGGTTACGGCAGCCCACACCCAGATGATGTTGCGCCGGGCCGGCAGCATGAAGGACTTTGTGTCCATGACGTGCGACATAGAGCTCATCTGAGCGCGGAACCGGCCCCCTCGGCAATCCGCGCACTCCTCGTCCGCGCCGACGGGCTTCTCAAGACCGCACTTCACACAGTTGGCCATCGAACCCGCGGATCGATAACAGATTCATAGCGTAGGATTCGAAGATGGACGAACCCGTGAACACGCTCATGCTAGAGTCAAACCCGGCCGTCGCCTTCCGCGTCCACGGAAACCTGTGGATAGGGTCCGCCCCGCCCATCGGGCACATCGTGGCACAGCACTTCGACTGTCTCGTCCTGAGCGCCATGGAGTATCCGCCGCACGCCGGGTGCTTTCCGAGGGTCGAGACGCTCTCCGTGAGCCTGAACGACGACGGGTCGCCCATGGTGAAGCGGGAGGCGGCGGAGGCCGTCCGGGCGGCCGGAAAGGTCATCTCGTGGCTCCGGGACCGGAAGCGGGTCCTGGTGACATGCCACATGGGCCTCAACCGCTCCGGCATCATCTGCGCGCTTGCCCTGTGCAAGGGCAAGGGGATGTCCCCGGACCAGGCCGTCAAGACAGTCCGCGAGGCCCGGGGGCCGAACGCCCTGAGGAACCAGTACTTCCTGGACTTCCTTGGCTCCTACTGCTCAGCTCGAAGGGCCTGACAGAGTCTGGAGCGGAATCTTCTCGCGATACCGGAGGTCCCCCTCGGTCTTCGACTTCCAGGTCCACTGCCAGTCCTCCTCAAGGTGGCCGTGGCGGAAGCACCACTCCATGAAGAGGAACTGGGCGACCTGGGCGGCCACGCGGTTCTTCACCAGAAAGCACATGTTGAGCTTGACCGTCTCGACGAACTTGTCCGACATTCCCCGGACGAGGCCCTTCGGGTCCTCCGTTCCGGACGGTATGGCGGACATGCAGCAGAGGACGACGAACGCGTTCACGTCCTCGCCCGACCCCGCGTCCTTGAGCGTGCCCGAGAGGAGCGGCTGCAACGCCGCCATCACGTCCTTCGCCTGAGCCTTCTGTCCGTTTGACTGTCCGTTCATGAGCGCCACCTCCTGAAACGTTACTGAGCCGAGGAAACCAAGATGAAGGGAAAGCCTGAGGTACTTTTGAAGTCGTTCGGGAACGGGGTGGCCATGCTCCGGTTCCACCAGGGCCAGACCACGTCCGCCGTGGCGTCCTTCATCGGCGATCTGGGGATGGCAGCTCAAGAGTTCCTCATCGGCGAACCGTCGACGGACGTGTTCGTCATGTTCGAAGAGGGGCACCCGGTGACGGGGGTAGAGCTTCGGAACACGGAAGACGAGTGGGGTCCTCTGACGGAGGCCGTCCAGGCGGGCGGCAGCGACGGGTTCCGTCAGAGGGTTGCCAACCTTGAGGTCGCCAGGAAGGCCCTTTCGGGCGCTTCAAGCCCTTCGTAGAGCGCAGCGGTGTACTCTCCGGTCGTCCCGCCGATGCGACCGAGTCAGAAGCCACCGCCCGCAGACCGCGAAGTCCAGGAGTATGCGCTCGGGAAGGCCAACGAGGCCTTCGGACACAAGTCATCCAACGGCTTCCGGACCGAGATCTTTATTGTGATCGTTCTGATGACCGCCATGTGGTTGGCAATGAAAGACTGCTAGAGGTGGCCGATGTCCTCGAACGCGAAAACCGCTCCCGGGAACGCGCTTACGAAGTACTTCTCCAGCATGTCTGAGGTCTCCGTCCCGACCTTCGAGGAGGAGACGGCGACGTTCCGAAAGCTCATGACCGTCGAGTCGGACATGGTGGCGGCCTTCCTGAAGGACAAGGCCAGCGAGTCAAGCCTGAGGGCCGCCGCAGGGAAGGAGGACGAGGTTCACCTTCCCGCCAGGCTGTTCAACAAGTCCGGGCTTCACAGGGACGTCGTCCGGTTCGTCCGGCTCACGGACTCCGGCCGGACCTGGTTTCAGGAGTGCCTGACGGCCGCGGTCGGGTCTAAGGACCGTCGCGTCGGAGGCCTGAACGCCAGGCGAGAGCGCATCAAGAACGAGTTTGTGACGGCGAACCTTCGCCTCACCGTCACGATCGTGAAGAAGTACGCCAGGCTTTGCCATCACCAGACCCTGGGCGACCTTATTCAGGAGGGGAACATCGGGCTCATGCGGGCGGTCGACCGGTTCGACGTCGACCGCGGGTTCCGGTTCGGGACGTACGCCGTCTGGTGGATTCGGCATCACGTCAAGCGGGCCGTCTCGGACAAGGAGGGCCCGATACGCATCCCCGTCCACATGAGCGAGCTCGCCCAAAAGCTCTCGCGCCTGGACGGCGGGCACATGGCGGAGAACGGGACGGGCATGGACCCGGACCAGATGGCGAAGGCGGCCAAGATCAGCGTCGAGAAGGTCCTGACCGCGCTCCTGAGCCGGCAGAGGGTCCTTCACCTCGACGCCCCGGCAGGTGAGGAGGAGGGATTCTGCCTCCTGGACACGCTCACGTCGGAGACGTTCCCGAGCCCGCTCGACAGCCTGTTCTCGGCGGAGGCCAACGACGAGCTGCTCTCGCTCCTCTCAGGCCTCAACCCGTTCGAGTCCCGCGTCATCCGGCACAGGTTCGGAATCGACGACACGGGCCAGCTGACGCTCCAGGAGGTCGCTGACCGCTACGACCTGTCCCGTGAGAGAATCCGGCAGATAGAGGAGAAGGCTCTCAAGAAGCTCCGTGGCCGCATGGTCGGACGTACCCTCTCCGAGTACCTTCCGGAGGCCGTGTGAGCGCTAGTCTCCGTAGATGAAGAACTGCACTGCTTCGATCGCCGCCGGGCTGGCGGTCGTCACGATGGACACGGCGGAGAGCGGCTCAGAGTTCGGACCGACCGGCGCTGCGTACATGATCATGCCGCCGGCCGGGACGCGGAAGTCGTTCGTCACATGGCCGTTGACGCGGACGCCGACCTCGGACGACATCATGTTCTTGATGCAGACGACCTTCGCCGTAGCCACCGAGCCGAACGGCATCGGAAAGATCGCGCCGGGCGGGTCGCTCGTCTGAACGTCGATCTGCCCGACGTTCTGGGCGTTGACGGACGCCACGACGTTGAAGGTCGCCGTGCCGGAGTTCGCCGGGGCGCTCGGAGGAGTCCACTGGACGGACGCGGTGACGGTGACGTTTGTGGGCATCTTGCTGATCCCGTCTAAAAGAAAGCCTATCGCTGTACCGTCCCGGACCTTGCGAATTTACTTCATCGGCGCGCACAGCACGGGCAAGACGACCATGGCCAGGTACGTTGCCGACAAATGGGGGACACCGCTCCTAACCGAGGTGGCACGGGCTGTCATGGCAGAGGAGGAGGCGGACATCGTCTCCATTAGGCACGACATAAAGCGAGTTGACGCGTATCAGAAGAAAATCTTCGAACGCCAGGTTTCTGAGGAGCGTAAGCACCAGGCGTTCGTCGCCGACAGGAGCTTTGACAACCTGGCTTACGCATGCGAGTACACAACATGCTTCCGAGAGATATTGGGGCGTAAGGAGCTGGCCGAGTACGTCGAGTCCTTGCGACTGAACGAAGCGATCATCTTTTTCATCCGACCGTCATCTGAGACCCTCGTGGACGATGGTGTCCGTGAGAAGACAACATGGGATGGCATCCTAAGGATCGACAGCTACGTTAAGTTCATGCTGGAGATGTGGGGACTGAGATACTTCACCATCGCGACCCATATTATGCAGGAGAGAATTAGGCTCGTGGAGGGCGTTCTGAGGCTCGTCGGCATGGACCCACGCCTCCCCATCACGGATCTTCCGGATCGTCCGGATGGAGACCCCGTGCTTCCGGGACAAAGAAGAGAGACTGACGCCGAGACATAGACCTTCCCGAATGTCCGCAACTGAGATATCGTCCAGCTTCCGGCCGGGGTGCCCCATACCTCGACGAAAAGCTCTAGGTCTGATCTCGGGAACAACGTCCGGAAAGTTTGTCCTACCAGAATGAGGACAGTATCCGTAAGCGCCGATGGACGAGTTACAATTCGAGCACAAGACCCGGAATCCGTCCGGATACCCGACTTTTTTGAGCCAACTGTAAATATTATGTCCGATAGAGGCTCTGTGCTTTCCACCTCCTCCGTTCGGATGGTCTATGACCAAGAACTCAATGCGAGGTTCACTACAACAAGAGCACGCCATTTTGCCGTCAGAATATCGGGCGATGGCCACCATTTTGTTCCGAAGTCGGACGAAGCGCGTTGTTTTATTTGTGCACGAACGACACCAGCTCGCTACATGCTGACGGCTTGGCGAAAATTCGTTCAGATCCTTTGTACCCCCGCACTTCGGACAGGTCTTCATGGTACCTGACCATACCGAACGATGTATGGTAAAGTTCAGAAAGGGCTCGGTTCGTGGATGCCATTATTTCAAGTCATGCAGATCCAGGAAGGCCAGGTCAAAAGCGTGTCCGAAGAGTCTGAAAAACCGGCCGCGGCCGAGGCCGGGGAGCCGGACGACAAGGCCGACGATCCGGGGTGCGGAGGGGACGAGTTCGTAATCCCAGGTCCTCAGCTCCCGGGAGGGGCCCGCATGTGCCTCCACCACGGCGTGGACCACACCGTCCGGGCCGGCGTCATGAAGCCGATGGAGGACGGAAAGCCAATCGATGAGGACGCCGTCCTGCTCGAACAGCGCGAGGGCACAGGGCTCTACAACGTCGTCGGCTCCGTGTCAGACCTGAAGAAAGGCCCTTCGAAGGTCAACAGTCCCGCGTTCAAGCGCGGATGGGACAACATCTTCGGCAGGAAGCCGACGGTCGGGAAAGCCTAACCCCCGAGCTGGGATGCCACGTGGTGCAGCTTCGTGCTGACCGCCTTGAGCTTCCGCAGCTCTAGTCCGAGTTCTCTTTGTCTGTCTTGCGTACCCATACCTACACTGTAAGATAAAGAATGGCCGCTGTCAACCCCCTTTCAGCTGGAGAACGACTCATGGAGCTGCTCCCACGGCTTCGTGAGGCGGACGGAAAGCTCGACGCTGCGTTGGAGCGCATGGCCGGAAGTCCGACGAACCGATTGGTACAGGCTGACATGAGCGACCGAGAAGAGGTAGAAGAGCATCCGTCGTATGGGATGATCGGGTTCAGCCGCACAACGGGCAACCCTGGCCGACTGTTCGGCTCTCCTCTGCAGACGCACGACCACTACGTGACCCTGAGGGTCTCGAAGGGAACTCGCATCCACTCGCTCGGCCACGACCGGTTCCACGGCGGCCTGCGCGGTGAGATCATCGAGGTTATGCTGTCCGCCGGCCAGTTCTCGGAGCTGCTCACGACGATGAACGTCGGCTCCGGAGTCCCGTGCACCATCCAGTACCTGCTCGGCAAGAAGGTCCCGAGCCCGCCGGAAGACGCCGAGCTTGAGGTCGAAAAGGTCCGCAAGGGCTTCAAGAAAGACATGGAGGGCGTCGTCGCCCAGATCAAGGAGGACCAAAAGGAGCTGGCCGTCCTGTTGGAGAAGAAGACGCTGACGAAGGCCGACAAGGAGCGGATCACATGGATCGTCCGCCGCGTAGCCCAGCACGTCGAGTCGAACGCCCCATTCATGGTCTCTCAGTTCGAGGAGGCCGCCGAGAAGGTAGTCAAGCACGCGAAGGCCGAAGTCGACGCCTTCATCACCCACAACGTCATTGCCGAGGGCATCCGCGCCATCGCCGACCGCGCCGCGGGCAAGGCCGCGGAGGCCCCTCAGCTCCCGGAGTCGACCGATGGCTGACCTCCCGAAGCTCCACGTCGAGGAGTGGGCGAAGGAGCGAGACGTTCTCCATCAGACCCTGTTGAAAGCTCAGCAGGCCGTAAACGATCACCAAAGGCGCTGTACCCACCATTACTCGAACGGTGAGACATGCCTTTCCCCAACCGGCTATGGCGACGCCCAGTGCCGGGCGTGCAGGACGCAGACCGACTGATGACGCCCGCCCAAAGAGACGCCGACAAGAAGTCCTTCAAGGAAGCCGTCGCGAAGATGACGCCGGAGCAGTCCGAGAAGGCCCTGCAGATCCTGCGCGATCTCGCCGATAACGACTGCACGTTCGGCATGTCCCGGAACTGGGTCCACAAGAAGTGCGGGGACGACACGGGGAAGGGCTTCGACTGCTCCAAGTGCATGGCCCGAGACCTTCTTCACGACCTCGGCATCCAGACCGTCGACGAGATCCGCTTTCCGAGAAAGTAGGCCACGTGTAACCTTACGTGTAACCTTCGGTGATGAAGGTGAAGAACTTCACGGTGTCAAAGGGCCTTGACCTATACCGGAACGGCGAGAAAAACTCGTACTTCGTGTCGATGAACGTCGAGCCGGACGAGGACATGTCCGTCGACGACTTTCTGGCAGCCCAGCTTGACACCGCCGTCATCGTGAAGAGAGCGTGCATCCACAACGCGCTCACGGACGGGAAGCTGAAGCTGGAGGAGGCGAACGAGATGATCGCCCTCCTGAAGGAGAACACGGCCCTTCTCCGTGAGAAGCTGAAGGCGAAGGCGAAGTGAGCCCCGCTCCATGGAGCGGAGGCCGGCGTACCTCCTTCAGAGGAGGTGACCGCTGTAACATCGCCCAATGGACTCTACGCACGTTGGGAACCCGGTCGCGACCGCTGGGGTGACTCTCACCAAGGAGCAGCTCGAACAGATCATCGAGGAGATGGCCCTGTACGAGGTGAACCTGGAGGAGGACCCGACTCTGCCCCACCTGGGCACGGCCTACCTCCAGAAGATCATCTCGCGCTGCCGGGCCTACCAGAACAGGGTCCAGTACTACCTCCAGATCGTCAAGCTTCACGAGAAGAAGATCCGGCTCGACCTTCGTCACCGGGATCTCGACCTGGAGTTCAAGATGAAGGAGCTCCTCGCCGACGACGTGGTCGTGCGAAAGCAGCCGTCCGTCCGCGACCGCGAGTCCGTCGCCGCGACGATGCTCGGCGAGGAGCACAAGGCTGTCAGCGCCCTGAAGGTTGAGCTCCTCGACGTGGAGGAGACCGTCAAGCTCATTCGGTCCAAGTACGACCAGCTGAAGCAGACGTCGAACGACATCCGCATGCAGCGCGTCCTCATCAAGGACGACAAAGAGTCCCAGATGATGGGTGGCGACGGATATCAGCGCCCGCAGTCCAACCAGAAAAAGCTGGTGGCGGACGGGATGCCAGCCCCCGTGATCCCGAGGGTGGAGCCACAGGACCTCCTCGACCCGAAGAAACGGCCTGACGACATGCCAGAGCCGATGGACAGCGAGCACGCGAAGATGATGTCCGCGTTCTTGACACAGCACCCGACCCGCTACCCGACATGGACGTGCGGGACGTGCGACGAGGAGGTCAAGCTCAACCCGAACATGCCCCTCGTCTGCTCCAAGGGGCACAGGGGCATGTGCTCGGACTGCGATAGTCAGCAGTCCTTTTCACCGTCCGGACCGTTCTGCAAGAACGGGCACGGCGGAGCGGACACCCGGATGGAGGGAGGCGAGCCCGAGAGCCCTCCAGAGCCCGAGCCGAACGTCCCGCAGGCCAAGACGGTCTCATATCAGGACCTCATCGACTAGCCCTGTTCGAGACTGAGCGCAGGCCGTAGCCCTTGAATGTAGTGTCTTTCAAGGAACACCCGGGCAACCGGGGGCTCCGACGCGCTCGCCTCGGCGGGCAAACAAGCAGTAGACGCGCCGGCCTTGGCCGGCAAACAAACAAGGAGAGACCACATGAGCGACGTAATGGAGTTTGGCTTCGACGACGGGAAGGTCATCAAGAACTCGGGCATCGACGAGTTCAAGCTCGAAAAGAACGGCAAGGCGCGAATCTCGCTGATCGCGTTCAAGAAGTACTCGGACGGAATCCTCACCAAGAAGGCCCAGGAGCGCTGGGGTAACTTCACGGACGAGGAGAAGGCGAAGAAGCCGCTCTCGCTCGCGCTCTTCACCGACCAGGAGAAGCTGGAGATCCTCGCCAACATCGACAAGAAGCTGGCGGAGAGGCTCAGCAAGGAGGTCAAGGACCTCAAGGAGATCGACCGCCTCGACACCACGATGCCGAAGTTCTGGATGGGCTTCACCCACTTCAAGGACGGCGTCGGCACGATGCGCTGCATGGGCGTCTACAAGGGCTCAACCCTCGTCGAGGCCGGCAAGTGCTGCGACGACATGGGCGACGCCGAGCAGCGCACGGTCACCATCGTCATGAAGTACCCGGTCGGCGAGCACATGCAGCCGAACATGGACATGATCAAGCAGCGCCTCTACACGGAGATCCTGCTCTACAAGCTCTCGGCCAAGCAGTATAACCGCCTGGAGGGGTGCTTTGTCGAGGCCCGCCAGGAGGGCAAGGAGCGGATGGACCTCAAGGTCACGCTCGACGGCGACCCGAAGTATAAGAAGCACATCTACGAGACGGCCAATTGCTTCTGGGCCCGCGAGGACTTCGACCCGGAGAGCCGGGCCTGGATCCTCGACCAGGGGCTCCGCGCCGCGAAGCACTGCCCGAACAACCTCGGGATGGAGCTGAAGCTCCAGCAGTACCTGGAGAAGGTCGGACAGAGCCCGGCGGCAATGGCGAGCGGCGCGAACGAGGACAGGCCGAAGATGGTCGGTAGCTACGGGAGTCTGATAGATTGACGCAACGCGTCAAGACCGTCCAGCTGGCGGCGTGACTGAGGCCCGGGCCCGAAAGGCAACCCGGGCTTCGTCGTGTCCGGCGTAAGATAGCCCATGAGGAAGCGGAAGCATTCATGATAGCATTGGGCCTAGATCCAAGTCTGCGCGCCTACGGATGGTCGACCCACGACGACTCGGCGAAGGGGATGAAGCGGAGGGTCGCCTCGGGCCACGAGGGCACCCTCCCGTCCACCGTCCCGGTCGCGCGCTTCCTCCACTTCCAGGCCATGGTGAAGGACCTCCTGTCCAAGCACGACGTGGACGTGGTCGGCATCGAGAGCCCGGCGTACGAGGCCGGCCCGTTCCAGTCCATTCACTTCGGCCTGATGATGTTCTCGCTAGTGCCCATCTTCGAGGCCCGAAAGGACGTCGTCATGTTCGACCCGTCGACCCTCAAGTACCTCTCCCGCGAGGACCCGGCGAAGAAGGGGGCGATGGGCAAGCTCGACATGCAGCGCAAAGTGCAGGTCGACACGATGGACACGAAGGTCATCGACAACAACGAGGCCGACGCCTACCAGGTCGCCCGCTACGCTGCGCGCATGAAGTCCCTGGTGACGGGCCTCATCCGCCCGGAGGACCTGACTGGGACGGAGCTCCGGTGCTTCGTGGAGAGGACGAAGTCCGTGAAGTCCGGCCTCGGTAGGAAGAAAAAGCGGGTCGGCTACGCCTTTCGGGAGAACTCGCGCTTCTTCCGCTTCAGCCAAGTACCGCGAGGGAACGTCAGCCTTCCCGCCAAGTCCGCCATCAGCGCGGACGTGCTGACCTACCTAGAGTCTCTTGAAGAGTAGGCTCTCTACTCACTGTAACCTGTTACGGAGGTGACGACGATGGCGAAGAACGGAACGAACGGCGCAGCTGCGGTACCGCCGCCCGGCGGGTGGCACAAGAAGCTGGCGATGCTGCAGAAGAACATGACGGAGCGGCTCGGCATGGCCGACGCCATCGTCAAGCCCGATCTGCAGCTCAAGGTCATCAACAGCGGGTCTTCCGTACTGAACCTCCTCATCGGGGGGTCCAAGCTCCCGAACGGGAACCTCGTCTGCCCGGGGTGGCCGCGGGGGAAGATCTCCGAAATCTTCGGCCGTGAGTCGTCCGGCAAGTCCACTATCGCCCTCATGGCTATGGCGCAGGCGCTCCTGGAGAATGGCGGCACCGGGACCGGCCTCTACGTCGACCTTGAGCACGCCATCGTCGACAACTACGCCATCAAGCTCGGCTGCGACTTCAGGCCTCCGTCGATGGGCGGTACGGGCCAGTGCATGCGGATCGCCCCGACCTACGCCGAGCAGGTGGAGGCGGCCGTCAACGCCGCCTGCATCCAGAAGATCGACTTCATCGTCATCGACTCGGTCGCCGCCCTCGTCACCCGCAAGGAGTTCGAGCGCGACGCCTCCGACGTGGAGGACAAGAAGGGCATTGCCGAGGTCCCGCGCTTCATGGCGACGTGGCTCCCGAAACTCCAGTCCATCATCGCAAAGACCGGGACGCACGTCATGTTCCTCAACCAGACGCGCGACAAGATCGGGGCCAAGGGCTTCACGGAGGAGGCCCTCAAGAGCACGACGGGCGGCAACACCCTGAAGTTCTTCGCCTCCAACCGCATGATCCTCAAGCCGCGCCAGGTCGCGAAGGCCAAGCGGTTCAACCCGCTCATCGGCAAGGAGGAGGAGGTCCCGGTCGCCACGGACGTCGAGGTCAAGAACGTCAAGAACAAGGTCGACGCCAAGCAGGGCCACACGGGCCTCGTCACCATCCGGTACGGCGTCGGCATCGACGAGATCCGGACGATGATCAACGTCGCGACCGCGTACAAGATCTGCAAGCATTCCAAGAACGGACGCAAGCAGGACGTCTACGCCTACAAGGGGACGACGAACGGCAACACGATAGAGGTCATCGGGCTGGAGAAGTTCCGGTACGCCCTGTCCAAGGACCTGGAGACCTTCAAGGATATGGCTACGACCTGCCACGAGCGCATGCTCGCGGACATGCGCAACATCACGGACGACGAGCTTGCCGAGCTGGAGGCCGGCGCGGTCGTGACGAAGATGGGCGACGATGAGGATGAGGACTACTCGCGCTCGGACGACCCCCGCGAGGTCTCACCCGAGGAGATGGGAGAGGAGGACGACAGCGTCGGGGAGGTCCCGAAGATCTCGTCCGAGGACCTCGACTGACCCCGGCGGGTGTATACTGCGCGGATGACCTCCACCCTCCATCCCGTCCAGGTACACATCCGGAACTTCCAGAGCATCGAGGACGTGGAGTTCGAGGTGAGGGGCTTCACGTGCATCACGGGCAAGACGAACATCGGGAAGAGCGCCATCATGAGGGCGATCTCCCGGTCTCTCCTCAACGACCCGGTGACCGGCATGGTCCGAAAGGGCGCGAAGTACTCGTCCGTCGAGATGCAGTCCGAGGGCTGGGGCTTCCTCTGGGAGAAGGGCGAAAAGGACGTCAACCGCTACCAGATTGGCGGGAAGACGTACGACAAGACCGGGCAGAACCAGCTCCCGGAGGTGGAAGCCATGGGCTTCAGGTCGATCCGCATAGGGGATGACGACCTGGAGCCGTGGTGGGCGACGCAGACGCGCCCAATGTTCCTGCTCGACAAGTCGGGACCCCAGATCACCAACTTCATCTCCGAGGTCTCCCGCCTCCAGGTCTACCAGAACGCCATAGTCCTGGCCGCGAGGTCGAAGCGCAAGTGCACGGACGAGTCACGGACGAAGTCCGAGGAGCTAGGCCGCGTCCAGGACCGGCTCAACAAGCTATCCGGGCTGGAGTCCGTCGAACGGCTGGAGTCCGAGATTGAGGAGCAGATAGCCAGCCTCCAGGAGTATGCCCAGCGGGCCATCACCCTGGAGCAGCTCCACAAGGACCTGGAGAGGGTCGCCGACCTCCTCAGGAGGTCCAAGGCGGCTTCGGACCTGAAGGTCAAGGCGAACCTCACCGACGTGGAGGCGACTGTGTCCCGGAGCGTCCGCGTCGCCAGGGCCAAGTTCCGCCTCGACCGAACGGTCCAGAAGATCATATCGCTCAAGCCCGTAGACTCGGTCAAGGTCCCAGAGCTGCCGGACGTGGAAAGTCTCCGGAGGCTCCGCCGCTGCATGAGGCTCGTCCCCATGCGCTCCTTCATAGACCGGTCGGCCGCGGTCCAAAAGTCGAAGATGAAGGTCCCGGACCTGTCCTCAATCGGGGAGTCCGTGAGCCGCGTCCGGCAGCTCTCCAGGCTGCACGCCGGGCTGGTCAGGGGCCGGAAGGCCGCCGCGCGGGTGGACGCTCTCCCTGCGGTCCCGAAGCTCCCGGAGGCCGAGGTCCTGAGGCTCCGGAAGCTCGTCCTGTGCGCTCAAAAGCTCCGGGAGCTGAAGTCGGCCGTCGACGGGGCTGACGCGGAGCTCTCCCGGCTCCAGGGGGTCAAGAAGGCCCTGGATAAGAAGATGGCCGCAATCCAGGTGTGCTCTGAATGCGGCCAAAAGCTTCCCAGTTCGGAGGAGCACACTCACGCCAAGCGGAAGCGCGCTCTGACGGCTTAGGCGGCCGGCGGCTTCGGCTCGTCAGCGGGCTTCGGCTCGGGCTTCTCCTCGTCCGCAGGCATCGGCGGCGGCTTCTCGGACTCCGACGTGTACTTGGCCTTCCCCATGAGGACGGGGATGAGCTTCGTCAGCTCGTGAACCATGATGGCGCCGGGGCCTCCGCCAGCCAGGATGACCGACTGCCACCACGGTATCCCGAAGCCGATGTTCGACGCGAGGAACGCGAGGAGGCCGACGACCAGCATGGAGATCTTGAGCCATGCCTTCTGCTTGTCGGTGGTGAAGAACCCCTTCCAAGACTTCAAGACGGACACGAGCGTCTTGAGGGCGATGGCGAGGATCGCCGCGAAGGCGAGCATCTTCGCCACGCCCTCAGCGTCCCTCTTCTCCGTCTTGAGGACCGTCGTCGTGGTCTCGGCCTTCGCCGTGTCCTTCTCGGCGCCCTTCTGGTCCGTCAGGGCCTTCTGAGCGTCGAGCTTGCCCTTGAGGTCAAGGATTTGGGCGCAGAGCTCTGCAGGGCCTTCGCATTTCTGCGCCGGCGCGGGCTGAGCGAGCACGACCACGGGGGCCAAGAGGACCGCGAGGGCGGCCAGGAGGCAAAGCAGTGTCTTCATCGTCTTCATGGAGTTTCCTTCCCTGCGATCCGCTCGACGGCGTCGAGTATCCACTTGTCCACCGTCTTCGGGAACGGCCACATGTACAGATATGCCGGCCCCGTGAAGTTCTTGGCGATCCTGTCACGGAACCCCTTGTCGAACACCGCCGTGCGCCCGTAGTGCTCGAAAGTCGCCCGGATCGTCTCCTCGTACGCCTCCATCTCGAAGCGCGCCCGGAACCAGGCGAGGCCGCCGGGGAGGAACAGGAGGAGGTAGAGGAGCGAGAACAGCGGGCGCGTGAGCCTCCTGGCCTGGCGCATGTGGACGCGCTCATGGCGGAGGAGGACTGCCTTGTCCGCGTCGGGCTTCGTCGGCCATCCCGGGGTCACGTAGACCGTCGTCCCGAGGGTCGTGGCGAAGCCGGTCATGAAGCTCTTCATCCGGCCGAACGACACGGCGATCAGGAAGACGTTGATCGCCTTCATGGTGAACGACTCCGACTTCGGGACCACCCTGAACTTCGGGAACTCCTTCAGCGTGTCCTTCGTCACCTGATCAAGCGAGCAGCCGACGCACTCGCTCATAATCCGGCCGTCTCCAAGCACATGCGCCGAAGGTCGTCGAGATGCTGGGTGTCGACGAGGATGACGTTCTCGGCGAGGACCTTCATGGCAGTGTTGTCGCCCGCGAGGACGATAAGCCTCCTGGAGTTCTCGATGGCCTTGAGCTCAAGCTCTATGAGGGCCTTGCAGAACGCGAAGACGTTGGCCGGGCACGCGGGCACCTGGACGGCCGTCTGGATAGGATCGGCCCCGAGCCCGACGAGCTTCATCGCCAGGTCGTAGGCGCTGTCCCTCTCCTCCTTGGCGTGCTCCTGCCAGTGGGAGACGAGGGCGTCCCTCCACGGTCCCTTCACGCGGTCGGCGAAGCTCCGGTACGCGATGTCGATGGCGTACTTGGCGTTCAGGAACTTCTGAAGGTGGGCGACGACCTGGCCGTCCGGGGCCGCGAACTGGCCTTCCCGGGCGGGCACGTTTGCGATCCGGGATGCGACCCTCAGGATATAATCGTTCCTAGCCATGCGCCAAGGAGGTCCGACAAAAGCCCCACCGGGGTGTAACGTCGCAACGTGAGGTCGTTCGAGAGCTTTGACTGGAGCGCCGTTGGCGATGGTCAGCTTGTGCTTATGACCGTCCAGGACCTCGGAGACCCTGGGTCCAAGATGAGCATCGCGGACTTCAAGGACGTTCAGGCTCTTTTCCTGCCCAAAGTTGCCAAGTGGGTCGGAATGTCGCCGACGCGAGGCTTGAGGTTTGGATCCGGGCCGCTGAAGATGGTGAACGGGGTCTGGTACTGCTCGGAGGACGCTGAGGCTCAGAAGGGCCATGAGGACCTCACGCTCTCCCCGGACACTCTCTCGCTTGAGATGATCAAGTAGTCTCTTTATTGCGGGTCACTGTTTTCCCTGCGAGGTTCAAGAAGAAATGGCCAATGTGATCGACGGACTTCACCTCATCGCCGACGGACAAGTCCCGGAGCGAAGGATCGAAGCAGCATTTTCCAAGGCAGGGCTCACGACCCTGATGCTCGACCTGGTGAAGGTCCTCGACATGCAGCTGATCTTCGGTCCGCTGTTCAAGAAGGTGAAGCTTGAGCCGAAAAAGCTCACGGGCGACGTCTTCCAGGACGAGGGCGGAATCTCCGGGATTTGCATGATCGGGACGAGCCACATCTCCGTCCACGTGTGGCCCCTCCGGCGCCACTTCTCCATGGACGTGTTCAGCTGCAAGTCGTTCGACGAGGCGAAGGCAAGGGCCACGTTGGAGAGGCACTTCCAGCCGGAGAACGTCGCCTACACTGCCGTGAAGCGTAAGCAGGGCGGGCGGAAGGCGCGGCGGAAGGCGCCCGTGCAGCTTCATCACGCCGCGAACTGACCGTAAATCAGCGGCCGTACCGTGTACGGACGGACATGAGCAAGATTTCGTGCATCGGAAGATGTGAAGGGTGTGACAGGCCCCGCCAGCTGGACGACGGAGTGTGCGGAGAGTGCCTCAACGCGCCGAACAGAGGCCGCGTCTGGGCGAAAAGAGCCCACCGCTGCCGGACGGACCCGGATTTCGCGAAGCAGGTCTATGAGGCCATCCCGTCCCCGACGGGGAAGAAGATCTTCATGACGATGTTCGGAGTGCCCTCCGGGTCCCATCCTCCGGAGGAGCAGCCTACCCCGACGGGAACCTATTCAGGTCTCGCCGCTGGGGTTTCAGGCCCGACTCCGACAGGGGTCCTCCGCCTCATCCGATCGTAAGTTGAGCGCATGAGAGTACGAGCCTGGGGTCCGTCCAACCTTGTCCCGCCGTGCGTCCCGCACTACGTGGAAGCGTTCGAGGGCGCCTTCACGCGCACGGGCGAGTACCTGAACGACATGTTCGTCAAGCCGTGCTCTCAGGTCGAGGTCGCAGAAGGGTTCTGGCTGGGAGTCCGTCACGACGGGACGGCGGAGGCCTTCAAGCTCTCGGAAGAGGAGACATGGCGGTCCAGGACGGCGATGGCCGCCGTTCAGGCGCTCTCCCAGCCGGGAGACGACCCGGAGAAGACGATGGCCGCCCTCCGGGCGTCGGCAGAGCTTGTCGGGCTCGACCTCCCGGAGCTGATGGAAAAGCTTGAAGCGGCGAAGGCCAATCCCCGGGAGGACCTCGTCGAGGTCTTCAAGAGGACCTGGAAAAAGCCCTAAACGTTCACGGACTCAAGTCCGTCGACCGTGCTCTTGACGCTGTTGCGGAGCTGATGGAGCACCGTCAGCGACTCCTCGATCTCGGCCTTCCCCTCGTCCTGGGGGTTCAGGGTCCGGGAAGTCTTGTCGAGCTTCTTGATGAGGTTGTCGAGCCCGTCGAGGGCGCCCTCGAAGTCCTTGTCCATGAACTTGTTGAGCTTCGCCGCCTGCCGCCCTTCGAGGGACGCGACGACGTGCTCCAGCTCGGCCTGAACGGCCTTCGCGCTCGGAGCCTCAGACCGGTCGATGAGGCCGGCCAGCTTCTTGAGGTGTTCGGACAGGACAGTAGGCTCCATCGAAAGAACGCTCCCATCAAACTCCTATGGTACAGGATCGGAGTGAAGGTCGTCCTGACCGGCTTCGAGCCAATCTGGGGGATTAGGCGCTCGCCGAGCGGCGACCTGGCCAAGCTGTGGCACGAGGGGGCGGTCTCCGTCCCGGGAGTCGAGGTCCGCGGCCTGGTCCTCCCTCAGCTCTATGGCAAGAGCACCGAGATCCTCGTCACGGAGATGGGGGCCTTTCAGCCGAACGCCGTCCTCATGTTCGGAGCCACTCAGAAGAACGACCCCCTGAGGGTAGAGCGGTTCGCGATCAACGTCGAGCGCTCCCCGATGGGCGACAACAGCCGAATCCCCGTCCAGGACAGGCCCGCCGTGCGAGGAGGCCCTCCAGCGTACGAGCCCACCATCCCGGCCGCCAGCCTCGTGGAAAGGCTGAACGAAATGGGCGTGTCCAGCAAGCTTTCCTATTCGGCCGGAACCCACGTCTGCAACTCCCTCATGTACGGAGTCCTGCACCATCTGGCGACCGTCCCCCAGCCTCACTTCGTGGCCGCCGGCTTCATACACGTCGCGTTTCCAAACGACTTCGGCGTCATCGAGGACGAGCTTTGGTCGACCGCCTCGTTCTCCGGCATCGTCGAGGCTTCGGTGGCCCTCGTCGGGCAGGTCTCCCAGTGGTACCGGTCCCAGCACGGTGCACGGTGAGCAAGAGGTTCCACTCCATCGAGTACGTCGACGACGAGGGCGACACGGTCGTCCGTCACGCGATGATGACAAGGCCCGAGGCCGAGCAGCTCCTCGGCGAGTTCGCGGCCCGGGGGGCGTCAGTCACCATCAACGACCTGACGCCGGAGCAGGTGGACGCAGCCGCTGTACTCTCGGAGGATGGAGAAGATCCTCGACTGGAAGCCACTGCTGGAGGCCGCCTCAAGTGACATAAGGCGGCTCGACTATGTAACCCGCTATAGCAGCATCCCGGTGACGGTGCCGGAGAACGACTCGACGCACATGTACTGGGTGTCGGTCTACAGCATGATGATCCACCGGAAGCTGGTCGGGCCGAAGGAGCTGGACGCGCTCATCATGCAGCACGCGCTCACGCACGACGCACTAGAGTGCCTCTCCGGAGACATCGTCCGCACCTTCAAATACTCGTCCGAGGAGTTCCGGGCGGCCGTGAACAAAGCAGAGCAAGGCCTAGCGTCCTCCCTCCCGGTCGAAGTCCGCTCACTCCTCGACGAGGTTCACCTTCACATCACGTCGTTCGGCCACACGCACCATTGGAAGGGCGACTATGCCAAGGACGTGGTGAAGGCCGCCGACTTCATGTCCCTATACCAGTACATGTGGCGGGAGAAGAAGCGCGGGAACTCCGAGATCGACCCGTTCTTCGGCCGCATGATCGAGGACCTGAAGAGTATGGCGAAGAAGCTCAACGAAGCCGCAGGCACAAAACCGAGGAACTTCGATCACCGGCCCTCCCTGGCCTCGCTGTACGGGCACATGGCGGAGGGGTTCGCCCAGAGGTTCACGGTATGAACGGCCTTGTCGAGACGAAGAGCGAGATCCGGGCCCGCATCGACGAGCTGCAGAAGGTCCGCGAAGCCTTCCACAGCACCCTCCTCATGTCCAGGCTGGAGGACGACGTCGACCGCCGGATGAAGGAGCTTCTGGACTCTCTCGAAGACGCCGACGAAGACCTGTCCGCATCGATCATCCGCTCACACAAGGCCATCTGCGAGTCCAAGCGGATGGGTGAGAAGGACGCCTACGGGAACGACCCCGCCATGTACTACACCCTCGGCATATGCGGGGAGGCCGGCGAGATGGCGAACGCCATCGTGAAGGCCCGCCGGAACGGCGAGGACCAGGCCAGGGTCCTTGAGGCCGTCAAGTCGGAGCTTCCGGACGTCATCGTGTACTCGCACGTGCTCGCCCACGTCCTTGACATCAACCTGTCCAAGCTCGTCAACGACAAAGTTGAGGTCGTCATTCAACGAGCCCGGGACGGATACTACGGGAAGCCCCTCAGGTAAAGTGCCGGGGCGTAAATCCCGGGCTCCCGACAGTAGAAGGACCGTGATATGGAGCTGTCCTGTCAGTGACAAGGTGACCCTTGAGATCACGGCCCTCCTGAAGCCGCTGAAGGGCTACAGAGAGGAGGCCGAGTTCACCGTGCGCCAGGTCACCGCCGGTGGCGGCAGGAAGGCCGTGTGCAAGGTCGGCGAGGACGGTCTTCCGAAGGTCTGGTACGTGTTCGGCGAGGAGCGAGAGGTAGTGCAGAAGGCCATCAAGGACCTTCCGAACACGCTGCTGGTCGAGCTAGTCTCCCAGAGCTAGGCGTTCGGGTTGATGGGCCACTGCCGGCTTCGGAAGAAGTCCGCTATGTCCTTCTTCGCGTTCCCGACGGCCTTGCCGGACTTCGCCGACTGGGCGTTCGCAAGGGCGTCGATCTCGGACTGTCCGACGTCCGACCGCTTTTGCTGAATGAGCCACGCCATGAGCGACTGGGGGCTGCCCGTCGGAGCCCGGCTCTTCCTCTTGCGCCCTTCGGACTGCGCATAGTCCGGAGGGTTGGACGAAATTTCCCGGATGATCTTGTCCAGTCCGGCCACCGTCATCCCGGGGTCGACGATGTCGGTCTGGAAGACGCTCTCGTCGACGTCGACGTAGACATCGGCGCCGCTGAGGCCGACGACGCCCACGGCCGTGTCCGAGTCACACCCGCCGCCCTGGAGCTTGTTGTAATAGCATCCCGTTACCGTGAGCTCCAGGATCCCGCCGCCCTGGGAGTGCTGGAACTTCGGGTCCGCGGGCTCCGGCGCCTCGGAGCGGAAGAGCTTCGGGTTATAGTCGGCCTGAATCAGGACTCCGCCGATGATTCCCTCGTCCTTCCACTGCGACGGGCCGAGGCCGAAGGAGATATAGCCGGCCCTCCACCCCTTGCCGTCCGGGTTGGTGTCGTACAGCTCAAACTTCCCGGGCATGAGCTTCTCTATCTCGGCATGGAGTGCTTCCCTCACCGCGAGGGCGAGAGACTTGTCCGTGGCGAGGATGAGGCCGTTGATGGCGGAGACCGCCGCCTCCCTGGTCACGGCACCGTGGTCCAGGAAGGACGCCAGGCGCTTGAGGCAAAGGGAAAGCTTGTCGGGCTCCATGTGTCCGTTCGACGAGAAAAGCTCTATCGGACGGTCCCGTCCGAGTTTCCCCGGAGGACGGTGTAGAACGGAAGGCTGTTGGCGTTGAGGCGCTTGGCCGCCGCCTCAGCGTCCTGCTGGTCGGGGGCGATGAGCTTGACCTCGCGCGCGAGCGACAGGAGCTTCGGGTCGTTCGTGATTCTCTGAAGGTCCCGGGCCGCGTTCGGGTTTCGAAGCAGGACGTCGTAGACCTGGTCGTACGTCAGCTCGTCCAGGATGCAGCGGCCGGGGAAACCGGGGGCGCGGAGCGTGAACCAGATGTTGCACTCCGTGTCCCCCGTGCACTTCGTGCAGCAGTTCTTTTCGGGGTTCACGTCGACCGACATGTCCTCGATGGTGTGACACCCGCAGTCGCTGCCGTCGTCGAACGGCTGAGGGCAGGGAGGAAGTCCGGGATGCATCGGGTTGTTGTCCGCCATACCAGACCGTACGGACAGGAAGCCTATTCGGGGCTCACTCCATAACTCTCGTCGCGGGAACGTAAGGGAGATCCGGACGGTTCTTCGGGCGCTTGAAGTCCGTTCTCCAAGAACGAAGAATGGCGACCCATTCGTCTGAGTTCGCATAAACACCACGCTTCGAGAGCAGATCGTGATACTCTTTCGGCATTTTGGATCTGTCCATCCAGATCAGGTATTCACGCTTCACGAGTCTTTTGAACAACTTGGGATCGATGGGCGTCGTGCCTTTAACGATTCTCGTCATCCAATGACCACACACGTCATGAACGTATGAGAAAGAGGAACCTTTCGAAATCTCTCGACGCTGGATCTGAAGTTTGACTCGTTCTATCTGATTTGTAAGGGGAATACGGTAAAAAGGCGGTGGAACGACCTTCGGGAAGCCCGGCACTCGGTTTTTCTTCGCCAAAAGCTTAGTGAGGAGGTCCGGAACCTCAATCTTAAGATTTTGGAATCCGATGATTGCCTGCACTATCTCATACATGAGGAAAGCGGCAGGCGAGTACTGACCGGCTATCCTCGACCTCCAAATGCCCACACTCTTGTCCTGAGCGGTCGGATATGTGGAGCAAGCCGTCGTGAGAGGCATTACGATCGGAACTTCCCTCGAAGAGTCTATGCTGAGCTCCCACGCCTGGCCGTGCTGACCCAGCAAGAACCCGCAAAGCAGGATGCGCCCGTCCAGAACTACCGGACTGGATATTCCAATATAGATATGCGGAAACGGGAGACGAGGTGGAAAGGGGACTTTAGAAATGAGATCTTCTACCGCAGGTTGATACCGGCCGAGTTCTTCATCTCCAGGCTGTTCCCCTGCAAGGCCTAGGGACTCATGGATGGCCACATGCATTTCACGGTATTCATCATGGCTGATTTCGAACAGTCGAGCGCGCTCCAAGGAAGATGACGCCTCCCTGTAAGGGAGCATCATCTTCTGTCCGCCTTCAGCCTGATACTCGACAAACTGGAGTATCCCCGAACGTAGGTATGCCAGGTTTAGAGATGCATTCACACTCTTCTTGTTGACGGCCTCACGAAAGACGTTCAAGAAGTGATGAATTGCGTTATTCTCAGAGTTCACGGCCGAGTACATCCTCTTCGCCTCCTTGAGCGCAATGCCCATGGCGGAGGTTACGCCGGGCGCCGACCGAGCTACGTCAATAGCTGGCGGAGACGACGCAGTCCTGGTTGAACTTCAAGCCGCCGGTGTGGACCGTCCAGTCGGGGCGGATGACGCAGGAGCCGCCCTGCCCGAAGCTTTGACGGAAGGTCCCGTTCTCCTCGGCGCCCCAACGGTTGGCGACGGCCAGGGTGCACTCGTTGTCGGCGGCGAAGTCCATCCAGGTCGTCGACGGGAACCCTCCCTTCCCCCAGTTGAGGCAGGCGGCCACGACGTCCACCTTCTGGGCCTTCCAGAAGGGCTGAGGCTTCTTCGAAGCCATGATGGGGATGTTCGTCGGGACCTTGTCCCGAAGATCCCGGCATATGATCACCGACGTCCGACCAAGCTCGGTCTGGACTATCGGGGCAGGCTCCCTCCCGGGTGAGGCCCAAAGAAAGTCGTTGCCCCAAAGGTTGATCTTCCGGTAACTGGAGACGAGGGCGCCGTCCGGACCGACCATGGAGCAGGAGTTGTGAAGCCTGCCCTCCGCGGACTCGACGTAGCCCCAGGCGACGTAGGCCTTCAGCTCAACGGCGACCGCCCGCATGGCCCGGAACGTCATGCCGTCGAGCGCCTCGGCGACGGCGGCGGCCTGGTCGCGGTCGAGGAACGAGTATCCGGTGAAGGCCAGCTCGGGAAAGACGATGAGCTGGGACCCGACGCGGCCCGCCTCGTGTATGAGGGGAGCTGAGCGCCTGACGTTGTCCGACACGTCCGCCGGGCATCTGGCGAAACGAGGCTGGAACTGGACGCATGAAAGAATGTTCACTTTAGCGGGTCCACGTCAATGAAGACTGAGCGCTTGCTCTCCCGGTCCGCCACCCGCTTCTCGTCGGCCTCCCGGAAGCCCTGTCTGGCCTCCTCGGTCCCCTTCTCAATGGCCTGGAAGGCGTCCTCGACCCGCTTGAACTGCGAGGGGTCCCCACCCCGGTCCGGGTGGTGCTTGGCAAGCAGAGCCTTCCTGGTCTTCTTTGCCTCCTCCAGTAGGCCGTCCAAGAAGGGCATCCTCTGATCCCTCTTCCGGGCCCGGGCGTCGGCCACGATGGAGGGTAGGTCGCGGCCGAAAAGGCGCCAGGCTTCACATAGGTCCATCACCCGAACAGGCCCTTCAAACTTCTAGCACCCCGCTTCTTCGGCTTCGTCAGGCGCCGGTCGAGAAAGGCCTTCAGCTCCGCGAGCGTGGTCATGTCCCTGCCGTTCACCCGGCGGAACTCGGCGGTCATCTTGTCCAGTTTGTCTGAAAACTCGTCGTAAGTCATCGACAGTCCCCGTAAATACGATACTCGGCACGGTAAAATCAGTCAGTAAAGTCGTGGGTGCTGAACAAGCCAAACTTCCAGGCGCTGTGGTCCCAGATGGTGGGGTTGTCCGAGGAGTTCGGAGATCCCCGGCTCCGGGCGGTGCTCACGAACCACGAGGACCGCCGTGAGTATATCTGCCGAAAAATGGGAGTGGTGTCGAGCGGGGATATCGAGAGGTTGAGGGCCGCAAGGCAGGGCCGCAGGGACAGACGAAGAACCCCGTGACGCTATTGTGTGAAACTGTAAAAATTGGTAAAGTGGGCCCGGAAAGGTCCACGGAGGATTGAGAGATGACTAAGACGAAGACGCAGACGAAGACCGTGTCCACACCCAAGCCGAAGAAGCTTCAGACGAAGACTGAGGTCCGGAACGCCGGGGCCCAGGCCGACAAGCTGATTCGCGGAATCGCAAACAACGACGAGAGCATCCTGAAGCATCAGGAGCAGATCGAGAAGAAGATCCAGGAGAACGGGAAGAACTCGTCGGTCCTCCGGTCCCTCATCGCCGGCATTTCGAACGCGGCCATGGTCACGCCGTCGGCTCCCGCCCAGGCCAAGGCCTCCGCGAAGCCGGCCCAGGCCAAGCCCGCCGCGAAGAAGCCCGCCGCGAAGGGCAAGCCCGCCGCGAAGGCCTCCGCCAAAGCCAAGCCCTCCGCCAAAGCCAAGCCCGCCAAGGCGCCGAAAGCGCCCGACAGCGGGGAAGACTTGAACGGGAAGAAGGGGTTCAAGCTCGACGTCGTCGCCCGGGACATCATCGCGGGGGCCGGAAAGGCGCTGACCGCGGCCGAGATCTTCCACGGCTGCGAGGCCTTCGCCAAGAAGCACGGCTTCAAGGTGTGGAGCCGTCAGTCCCTCTACAACCAGCTCAAGATCACCACCCGCTTCACCAAGTCCGGGGACGGCCCCGCCGCCACCTTCCAGAACGCCGGGGCCAAGGCCTCCGCGAAGCCGGCGACGGACCAGGACGCCGAGGACTACATCAAGAAGGCCGAGAAGAACGCCGCCGTCGCGCACGTGAGTTGAGACCTTGACCAAGTACAGGCCCGGAGGTAGGGCGGCCGGACCTGTACTTTCCGTCAGAATGGAAGGTCTCCTCAAGACTTACGCCCGGAGGCTCGCGCGAAAGCACGTCCTCCAGAACATAGGACCGTCCGGCTCGGGCGTCCTTGAAACGGAAAAACAGCTGCTGGAGATGGCCCTTTCGAGGCTTCGAGAGGGCCTTCTCAGCATGCCGGAGAGGCCGAAAGAGAGCGCCATCGCCGACATGGTCAGGCGGGAGGCGTCCATGCTCGTCCACCACTATGCCGAGGATGAAGAACTACGGAGGGCCGCCACGTCCGAGGTGGAGGCCCTTGCCGACGACGATATTCTTCCGAGCCTGCACTAGCTCAGCGTCGCTGCGATGAGCCGGACGGCGGCCGGAATCCGCTGTTTGAAGTCGCGGATTGTCTTGGTGGTGACCTTGCGCTCACCGAACGACAGGGACTCGCGGACGACGTCGGCGCTCGCCCCGGAGCGGACAGCGCGGATGTAGCGGGCCAGGTCCCACTCTCCTTTCATCCGGAGGGCGTGCTCGAACTCCTCCATCTTCTCCGTGAACGCGTCGGGCTCCTGCCGGGCGTTCAGGTCCTCGACGGTGTCGAGGATGGACCTCGCGTCGTCGGCGCTCACGGGCGCGTCGATGGAGTCCTTCTCACGATCGTAGCGGCGCTTCTTGTGCACCAGGTTGACGCACACGTTGTTGGCCACCATGTAGACATAGTGGCCGAAAGAGCTCTTGTTCGGATTGTGGGCCGAGCGCGTGCAGTTCTTGTGGATGATAGCGACGAAGACCTCCTGTAGGAGCTCCTCCATCGAGTACCCTTCCACGCGGAAGAACTTGTGCACGATCTTCGTGATGTCGAGCTTCTTTGCGACGACGTCGATCCCGAGCGGGACGGACGGCATGACCTTCCCGCTCTCGTCCACGTCCGCCTTTGAATGCCGCGGCCAGGGCAGCTTTTCCGGGATCCTCTTCAAAGGCTTGCCGGGTACGCGAATAGTCTTGGCCTGCTGGCCCACCTTTCCGATTTCCATTGCCACCTCTCCCGTCAAACTGTCGGCGACGCGCTCGCGCAGTATACCCCCCAAAGGATATACTGTGCAGTTTAGCACGCTAATGCCGATTGTTGCAAGCAATTCCGAGCGTACCGTATGTCGGAGACGCCATGGCCCAGGACTTCCTTCGAGAGTGCATGTCAGACCCGGCCCTCGTCCAGAGCCAGGTCCCCATCGACGAGTTCTGCAAGGCGTACTGCGTCAGGTGCGTCCAGAAGGAGTGCGCCCGGGCAGGGCTGAACAGCTCCCTCCTGGCGAGGAGGGCCGTCACATGGAAGACGAACCTGTTCGACAACCCTCCGCGGGCCGAGGAGAACGACCCGAAGTATCAGTCCATCCGGGCGAAAAAGTTCCTTCAGACGACGCACGAGGTCGTCGAGCTACGGAACAACGGGGTGAACTACGAGGTCCAGACCCACGAGATGCCGGAGGCCCTTAGGAAGAACACCCCTGAAGCCCCGACCTTGGGTCCACCTCCGCCCGTCTTCGCGGCCCCTCCCCCTCCGGCCCCCGTTCAGGCCCCTCCTCCCCCTCCGGCCCCCGTTCAGGCCCCTCCGGAGCTGGAAGAGCCCGCTCAGGCAGCACCCTCGGCCCCGGAGCCTAGAAGGGTTGACGCACCACCCCAGAACACGCCGTTCGAGCAAGGAACCGTCCTCCCCGGCGGCTCCAATGAGAAGACGGTAGAGGTTGGAGGGTCATATGTCTTCGGAGACGAATAAGGGGCTCGCCCTCCTCCAGTCCGAGGAGATGACCCTCGGCCCCCTCCCGGAGGAGGAAGAGCGGAATCTGCGGAGGAACCTCGGCGTCCTTCGCGACCAGTTCCAGCACAGCCCGGAAATCCGGGAGTGTCTGACCGCTCACACACGGGAGGAGCGCAAACAGGGCATACTCCACTTCAACAAGTTCACGGAGTTCGCCCCGGGCGGCAAGGAGTCCTTCGAGAAGGCCCTGGACCACCTGCTCGCAGAGCTGGAGCAGATGCAGGTCGCCGGACACTCTCGCTACCTCGTCGACGAGAGCACGGGGAAGGCCGTCGCACCGCTCACCAAGGACATGGTGTACACGACGCCGGACTTCGTGAACGAGGCCGGCCAGCTGGTCAAGGGGAAGCAGGTCGTCAACCCCGGCTTCGCCTCGGCGCTAGGCCTCGCCCGCCAGGAGCAGGAGCGGACCAACAAGGCCCTTCAGCAGTCCAAGGGGAAGTACGACCAGGCGTACGCCCACCTGAAGGACCCGGACTCGATCGTCCGGACTGCGCGCGAGCACCTGGAGGCGGCCAACGTCGCCAGCGCCTTCCAGGGCCCGTCAGACGAGATCGTCGTCGAGGTCGGCCACGAGCACTACGACGGAGTCCTCCAGTCGCCGAACACCGGGTTTCACCGTCACGCGGTCTTCGGAGCGCTCATCGCCAGGAAGATAGCCGACATGGGGCACAAGGCCTGCGAGATCGTCGGCCTGGAGAGAAAGTCGAACTCCAAGATCCGGTGGTACGAGGTCAAAGCGCTGGTACCGGCCCGATCAGAGGCCGATGAGGCCAGCGCTCCGACTCCATGAGGGCCTGAGCCAGCACGCACGCGAGCGCCCACTGGAACTCGGGGACGCCGACGACGGCGGTCTCCTGAACGCCGAACAGGACCTTCGGGACGTCGTCGATGCGGCAGCGGAATCGGAGGGACACGTACGTCCCGAGCGGGAGCATCGGGATAAGGTCCGCAGGGTTCGTCAAGAGCTGGGCGACCTTGGCGAACGTCTGGGCGACGACGCCCATCTGGTGCGCGATGGCGGTGTTGATCCTCACGTCGGCCTGGTCGAGCTGCTTCCCCATGAACGAAAGGCGCTCCGGCGTCACCTGGGGTATCCACACGGCCAGGGGCTCCGCCACCTTGAACTCGTCTATGAAGCCCGCGCCCAGGAGCGACGGCGTGACGGCCTGGAACAGGCAGTTCGGCATCTGCATTCTGATGGAGGCCGTCCGGCCCACCGGGTCCGTGTCCTCAAGCACGACCTTCCCGTATTCGAAGAACTGTGACGCGTCGACGGGCTCGGGCTCCTTCCGCGTCATGCCTTGGTGAACATCTTCCACGACTGCGAAGGAATGGGACCCTTAGCCAGGTCCCCCTTGTAGTTGCCGCTGTCCTGATAGCTCTTGAACTCGCCGACGAGCGTGTGGAAGCGCATCTGGCAAAAGCGCATCCCAGGGTAGACGATGAGCGGGTGGAGGACCGCCACCTCAAGCGTGTACTGGCCGTCGAACCCTGGGTCCCCGTAGCCGGCGGTGACGTGGACGAAGCAGAAGAGGCGCCCTATGGACGACTTGCCGTCGATGATGGGGACGTATCGCTCCGTTTTGATTCGCTCCTCGGTGTGCATGAGGTACCCAACCCCAGGAAGAAGAACCAGGCCGCGGTCGTCCATCTCGTAGCGGGCGACCCGGTTTTCCCTGGCGGCGTCCAGACAGTTCTGCCCGGCCTTCGCCGCTATCTTTTCCCCCGGCGCGTATTTCGGGCGCAGGCGCTCGCCGGGGACGCCGAACGTTCCGTCCTCGCGCATGCCGTCGCAGTCCCAGTCGTCAGCGCTCCCAGCCTGGACGAGGGCGCGGTAGACCGCGACATGCCTTCCGAGAGCCAGGTCATACGACGCGGGGTTGAACCTCTCCGGGTCGTACGGCGAGATGACAATGTCCTCCCTCTCGACCGCCGCCCTGATTTCGGACCCCGACAGAATGCCGCCGTTCACCATTGGGCGACCGTACAGCGAGTACCGTCGGAAATGCCGATGACGGAGGACGAGAAGAGGGAGGCCCTGCTGATAGCGGAGGGCATCGGACCCGTTCAGATATGCGAGACGCTTGAGGACCTCGTGGCGAGGGAGAGGTCCCTCCTGGACCGCCCTATGGACCCGGACATGCGGGCCATAACCCTCCACAACATCGCAGTCCTGACGGCGGCGTGCTCGGGGTACACGGAGTCCGCCCGGAGGTTCCGGGACGCGTCAGCCCAGGCCGAAAAGGCTCGCAATGACGGGGAAGGTGACGGGGTCGACGAGGATCCCTGAGGCCTCCTCGATAAGGATGTTCCCGTCCGAGTCCACAACGCGAAGAGGACGGTCGCCCTCGGTGAGGACGCATATGGCGTGGAGCTTCTTCTGGTTTCGCTTGCACATTTCGGCACGCATCACCCAGCGGACGACCGCAACGTCGTCCGGGACGACCTTGAGCTTCCTCTCCGGCTTGCTGGCGGGCTCTGGCCTGGAGTGGGCCTCTGACCGGGGCTCCTGAGAGCCGAAGCCCGGGTCCATGGACAGGTCTATCTCGACCTGAGGCGGTGCCGGCACCGCCGGACCCGACGTCCCGTTCGCCTCTTTCGAGGTCGGCATGGGAACGTCGAAGTCGTCCATGGAGAACGAGTGGACGCCTGCGGTCCTCGGGACAGGTGCTTCCTGTTCCGCGGGCTCCGGGGCGGGCTCCGGCTTCAGGTCAACGTCAGGGGACGACGGGACTGGCTCCGACGGGACTGGCGGGGGCTCCGGCGGGGAAGCCTTCACGGATTCGGGCGCGGGCTCGGGCGGAGGCTCCACGGGGGCCTGCTCCTCGGACCTCTCCGACCTTGGTTCAGAAGTCACGGGGATCCTCTTTATCCAGTTCTCCAGGAAGTCCGGGACCTTCTGGTACACGCGACCGTCCGCGAAGTATTGGTCCTTCTTCAGCTTGCCCTTGTACGTCCCGTCCTCGGCGATGTCCTTCTTGGACACGGCCGCCCCGTCGACCATCGCGAAGTAGTCATACCGAGCCTTCCAGTTGTAGTCGACACCCGGCTCGGTCAAGAGCGGAACGTCCCACGGGCGCCCGTGGGCCTTCGGGAGCCGCCACGGCTCGGTCATCCACTCGTCGAGCTTGCGGACAATCTCCTGGACGTACTCGGGCTTGATCTCGTACACGACCTCGTCGTGCACGGTCAGGACGTAGCGGCAGCGGTCCTTCCACCCAAGCTTGCGGAGCTGCTTGTCCACGTAGCACATGGCGAACTTCAGGACGTCCGCAGACGTCGCCTGAATGGTGTAGTTGATGGCGCAGCGCTCGGCCTTCGACCGAATGCCGCGGATCGGCGAGTCAATCGTCGGAATAGGGATGCGGCGGCCGAACGCCGTGTAGATGCACTTGTGCTTGTGGGCATACTTCTTCTGGAACTCGACGTACCCCATGAGGACCGGGACGTCGTTCCGGAGGTTCTCCATGTGCTTGGAGGCCTCCTCGATGGAGCAGCCGACGTTGCGCTGAATGGCGCCGGCCCCGCCGCCGTAGATGAACGCGAAGTTGCAGCGCTTACCACGGTTGCGCTCGTCCTTGTTGACGTCCTTCTTGCCGAAGAGCGTGCGCGCGGTGATGCTGTGAACGTCCCCGTCCTCATAGAGGAAGGACTTAGTCCAGATAGGGTCACCCGAGAGGTTCGTGACAACGCGGAGCTCCTCGCCCGCATAGTCGAGCTTCACGAGCATCCAGCCTGGGCGCGGGATGATGCATGTCCGGAGCTGCTTGAACAGGTCCGGCTTGTCCTCGTCCGAGTCGCGCGGGATGCCCTGGAAGTTGATGCCCGAGTAGCCGTCCGCGATCTTTCCGGCCTTGGACGAGAGCCGCGTCGTGTCAGTGCCTATCTGGCTGAAGTTCGGGCGGACGTCCCCGTACTTGTCGACGGCCTTCGAAAGCGGGTTCAGGTACGAGCCGAGCATCTTCTGGTAATGCCGCCACTCCAGGATGAGCTCGAATATGCTCTCGCGCTTCGGGCCACCGTCCTTGTCGAGGACACCCTCGCGCTCCACCGAGAACTTCGCTCCATAGACCTTGTGCATGGACTTCAGAGCCTCGTCCTTGAGGCTGTACTGCTTTTCGTCCTCGCCGCCGCCGTCCTCACCCTCTTCCGATTCGCCTCCGCCTCCGCCGCCGCCGTGCTCACCCTCGCCCTCAGCGGCGATCATCTCCGGCGTGGGCTTCAAGCGCATGCCCTCGGAGTCGGTGATGAGGGCCTCCGACAGCTGCTGGACGGCTCCGACGTTCAGGGTGATCCAGCGCCCCGTCTTGCCCGTCTTGGCCTCGATGACCTCGCGGATGGCGTCCCCGACCTTCTGCATCTCGGCGGTGCACTCGGTCCGAAGGTGCTCGACCCGGTCCACGTCGACGTGGACCCGGTTGCGCTCCAGCTCTCGGATGACGTTGCAGAACGACTTCTCCAGGTCATATATCCGCTGATCCGCCTCGGAGAGCCTCGGATGGAGCGTGTCCTTCAGCTTGTAGGTGAAGATGCCGTCGGAGCAGCCATATTCAAGGCCCTCCTTCGGGTGCAGGACGGCGAAGTTGTAGCCCTGCTTGTCCCTCTTCATCTGCTCCATCTTCTCGGGAGTGAAGAGGTCGGAGAGCTCAAGCATCTCCACGTTGAAGTGGATCTTGGACAGCTGCTTCAGGCCGTTCGGGCTCTGCTTCAGGGGCGAGATGACCTTGGACATGAGGTACGTGTCCTCATACTCGTCCAGCTTCCAATGGTCCTTCCCGGTGACGGGGTAAAGGAACTCGCAGTCGAACTTGGACCCGTGGAAGATGATCCTGCAGTTGTTGACGAGCCGCGTGATCTCGGCCCACCCCTCGTCCCACGGCACGTTCCCCGAGTCCTCCGGGTAGTGGCCGAAGGGGACGTAGTACCCGTTATAGCCGTCGAAGGAGATGCACACGCCGGCGATCTTGTCGACCGTCCTCATCCCCCAGACTGTCTTCTTCCCGTCCCCGAAGAACTCGTCCTGGTAGACCCGGTTGTCCAGCCCGGTGGTCTCCAGGTCGAGCGAGCAGCTCTTCCGCGAAATACAGAGGTCCACGAGCTTCCGCAGCTTGTCGATCGTCGTGACGAGGTGGAACTTATAGCTCTGCATCCAGTCGCGATGCGTGTCCACCTTGTCGTCGAGCTGCTGCAGGAGCATGGCAAGACCTTACAGCGGATGTACCGTGTAGGACCAAGGAAGCCAAGTTGAGCCAAGACCATTACTCAGTCCTTGGCGTCCCGAGGACGGCCTCGCAGGACGATATCAAGAAGGCGTTCCGGAAGCTCGCGGCCGAGCACCATCCGGACAGGGGAGGAGACGCGTCAAAGTTCAAGGAGGTGAACACCGCCCACCAAGTCCTGACCGACGAGGGGAAGAAGGCCCGGTTCGACATGTTCGGACACGAGGACGCGTCTCCTCCCCCGCGCCCGCCCCCTCGGCCGGGCCGTCACAACTTCAGGGTGACGATGGAAGACCTGAACTCCGTCTTCAACCAGCACTTCGACCCGTTCGGGCCGTTCCACGGAGGGAACGTGGCCGACTTCGCCCGGAAGGCGAAGCCAGTCCCAGCGGAGGGGGCCGACGTCCACATCACGGTCACCATCCCGATGGAGGAGGCCCTGACCGGGACGAAGAAGGTCGTCCGGTTCGACCGGGGAGACACCCGCCCGTGCCGAAAGTGCGGCTCCACCCGCGCGACGCGCGCGGTCTGTCCGACGTGCAGCGGGAACGGGCGGGTCGTGGACATGGTGGCAGGAAACCCGGCCGTGCGGCAGTGCCGGCAGTGCGGTGGCTCCGGGAGCGTGCAGGTGAACAAGTGCGCCGAGTGCCACGGTAGCGGGAGCGAGTCCGTTCAGCGAGAGATAACGGTCACGATCCCGAAGGGGCTCCGCAACGGGCAGGACATGAAGGTGAAGGGGCTCGGGAAGGTCGGATCCCCTCCCGGGGACCTCATCCTGTCGGTCGAGGTCCGGGACTCCGAGAACTGGTGGGCTCGCGGCGATGCCCTGTTCACGACGGCCGAGATAGGGGTGAGGGAGATGGTGAAGGGAGGGGAGACGGTCGTCCGGATGCCGGACGGCCGGGCGGTCCCGGTCAGAGTCCCGCCTGGAGGAGGCCAGTCGTGCGCCCCGGGCGCGTGGAAGAACCCGTCAGGGCAGGACGGGGACCTGACGGTCGTTTTCAAGATGAGGGCGTCGAAGGACGTCAGCCCGCGCGCGGAGCGGCTGATGACAGAGCTGCTTGAAGAGCTTGAGGGTCGGGAACGACGATTATGACCCTCCGCCCGGCCGCCCAGGCCAGGACGGCCGCGGTGGCGACCTGCTGAAGCTCCCCCTCGGAGGCGTGCTCCCAGCAGGGCGGAATCCGGCGCTTCCCCGTGACGTTCTTGGACGTGCAAACCCGGCGGTCGGCCATGATGCAGTCCCCGATGTGGACGCACTCCGGCCGGAGGACCTTCAGGAGCCCGGCGAGCGGGTCCCTAACCGTCTTCCGGAGCTCCAGGTCGTGCCCCATCTTCGCCGCCTCGACGCTCTCGCGCGAGAGGACGGCGCAGCCTCGAAGGACGTCCGCGAAAGGGATGAGGTCGGCGATCGGCGCGAGCGACGGGATCCGTTCGAACGCGAACTCGGACACTTCTATGTGCTCCCCGGTCTTCAGGGTGAGCTCGTACTCGTCAGGAAGGATCATCGACGGCGTCCGGGGCGAACATGTCGTCCGTGACGAGAGAGGCCTCGTCCATCTTGTTCTTCAGCTTCAGGAGGGCCGACACCATGTCCGGAGTCGACTTCTCCAGCTTGTCGTAGTCGTAGGCCACGTGGTCGAGGAGCCTGCAGAACTTCACGTAGTCCGACATCGCGCACTTGTCGCGGAGGCGCCCCAGCTTCGTCTCCAGGAGCTTCAGCACGTACGGAACGTCGGCCCACTTCTCCGACGTATATCCGGACCCTTTTTCGGAGAGCTCCTTGAAGTCCGGAACGTCCGGCCTGCGAGGGACCTTGACGTGGTACCGGCGCTCCAGCTCGACGAGCGCGTCCATGAACCGCATGTTGCGGAACTTGGCGAACAGGTTCAGCCCGTCCCAGTTCTCCTTGCACTTGAAGCAGCGGAGGTAGGCGGGGCGCCCTCCGGACCGCGGGTAAAAGCGGCCGGAGGGCTTGTTGTCCGCCCCGTGGAAAGGGCATTTGAGCTGCGTCGGGGTCGTCTCGTCCGGGACGTCCGTGACGCCGTTCTCGATCAGACAGTCGAACGCCGAGTAGCGCTCATGGACCGCGTGGACCCTGCGCTTTATCCACTCCTGGATCGACGTCTTTTCGAGCTCCATCAGGTCCCGAAGGCAGCTCTCATCATCACTTCGCGCTTGACGTCGAAGGCCTTGTCCTTGCACGACGAGTCCAGCTTCACAGCGGCGATGGTGATCTGCTTGTTGGAAAGGCCTGCGTAGTCGTCAGAGTTGTGATCGGTGGACTTGGTGTCGAAGGCCCCGTTCTTCAGGAGCGAGGCAATGACGCCAGCCCGAAACTTCACGATCACGTCTACCAGGGGCTCCTGCAGCTCCTGTTCATTCCACGGGGTACCGCTCGTATTCATTGGACAACTCCTCAATGCTCGTGGGTCTTCTCCACGATCGTTTCACGCCACAAACGTACAACGTCCTCCTCGGATATCCGGTCGACCAGGAACATGAAGTCCTTTCGGACGCGGGCCACGGCCTCGCCCACGTCCCTTCCGAGCGCCTTGTCGACGAGGTCCGCCGTCACCCTGTTGAGCTCCAGGAAGACCGGGCCCACCCCCGAAAGGGCCTCCGCACCGTTCTTCTTGATGGCGGCCAGAACCTGTCCGTGGACCTTCTTCATCCAGGCCACCCTGTCAGACTCCGGGCCGGCCGCGTGCACGGCGACGGTGGCCATCAGGGCCGCCGTCACGGACATGCTTGCCTCACGGCGCGGCGTGTTCCTGAGGGCCAGATGGAAGACCTCGTTCGGCCCCGGGGACGCCCGGAAGTGGAGCCCGTCCCGGAGCTGCGTCGGCCACGCGGACAGAATCCGGTCGTCAGGCCCGGACTTCCGGTGCAGGTAGACCATCGGGGGTGAGTCCTTCGCCTGCATGACGGAGACGACGCACGAGCCGAGGTCCGCGGCAGACACCCACGACCCGACGCAGTCGGGGAAGGTGAACCTGGGGACCGCAGCCTTCGTCATAGGTCGTAGACGTACACGTTGACACCGGAGATGGACTTCTCCACAAGAGGGCCGACCTCTCCCCAGGTTCCTCCTGCGAGTCCGCATCCAATGCGAGGCATGTGGATGGAGAGCATAGTCCCGTTCGCCAGGTCGTTCAGGGTCAGAAGGCACTTTTCGAGAGCGTCGTAGCGGAGAGGGATCCTTCCGCCCTCACCGAATCCGTCCTGCGCCACCATGTTCGCCACGTACAGCTTCTTTCCAACGGGGATGAGCTGGACGTTTCCGAGCTTGAACTCCCCGGAGCCCTCGTGATGCCCTGAGCGGGCCCACTCGCGGTACTGGCGCTCTGGCCCAGGCCACCGCCTGGAGACCGAAAGAACGAAACCGGCCCCCCAGCCTCCGGCATTGTTGCAAACGTGGGCTATGATGCCCTCGTCATCAACCGGACGAGTGGCGTCCCCTCGGCAGTAAGCGATCATGGCGCAAAATACAGACGAGGCCCGTCACGCGAATAGCGTGACGGGCCTCGTTCCGGGTCAGGCGCGCGCGGTGGGGCTCGAAGAGCCGTTCTTCGAGGGGAGCAGGTGCTCTGCCAGCTTCGTCCCGGCGAGGAGCTTCGACATGACGTCCTGAACGCTCTCGCCTCCGAGGATGGCGAGCGGGCTCATCGACTTCGAAAGGCGCTCGATCAGCTCCTTGTCGCCGAACGAGCTGAGCGCGGCGATGAGGTCCGGCGAGAACGCCTTACCCTTCTCGACGGCGGCCTGAACCTCCGCCGCAAGGGCGGCGAGCTTGACGGCCTGAGCCTCCTTGTCGAGGCCGATCTCCGTCTGCCTCACCTTCGACGCCTGGTCGAGGGCGACCTGGCTGACGAGGGACTTGGCCTTGGCTCCGTCGAGCTCCTTGACGTTCCTCTCGGCGGCAGCCTTCGCCTCCGCGTCGATGCAGACGAGATCGCGCTCCAGCTTCCGCGTGGCCTCCTCCGCCTCGATCTGCATCTGCTTCAGGCGGGTGGCCGCCTGAACGTCGAGGGTCTCCTGTTTGACGGCCTCGGACTCGCGCGTGTAGCCGAGCTTCCGCTTCTCGGCCGCCAGGAGAAGGGCTCCCTTGATGGTCTCGCGCTGGGACTCGACGATCAGCTTCTCGATGTCCTGGTTCTTCATCTTCACGTCGAGGATCTCGACGTCGTAGATGCGCATCCCGTTCTCCTTGAACACGGTGCCGGACCGCTCCTGGAGCTGAACCTTCCCCGTCGCCTGGTCCGTCGAGCCGTCCCCGGACTTGCCGAGGATGACGTCGCGCAGGATGTCCGTGGACTCCGCGATGAACTTCTCAACGCCGAGCTTGTGAACGGCGTTCCGGATCTTCGAGCGCATGTGGTCGCAGAGGAACTTGACGTAGTTCTCCACGTTGAACCACCTCTGCTCGTCGCCCTCGAAGTTGACGCGGTACGAGACCTTCACCGAGACGTCGATGAAGTCGGACGTCTGCGCGTCGATGATGTCCGAGATGATGTTCGAGTCGGTCTTGAGGAAGGCCGTCCGAAGCATGTTGTCCGTGGTCTTCGGCTTGCCGCAAGAGAGCGTGAGGACCTGCGGCGACTCGTCGTACTCCAGCAGGACGGTCTTCGGCCCGCGGACGATCTTGCGCTCACCCGACTTGCGGACGAGGAGCATCGCGTAGCCGGTCCAGATGTCAGTCGAAATGACCCCGTCGAACTTCGAGTCGAGCGTGATCATCCGGGGCGCGGTGAACGTGTTCTTGCGCTGGAACTGGTCGCCCACCATGTGGCGGCCGACCGGGCTCTCCAGGCCGCGAGCCTCCAGAGAGTCGCCCACAACGAGCGCGTTCGTGACGACCGAGTATGCGGCCCCTTGGTGGGCGACGCCGGCCGCGCCCTGGAATCCGCGGTGGCCCATCGGGCCCATCGGCCCAGTGGCGCCCATCACGCCCGTTGCGGCGGCGGCCATGAGGCCGATGTTAGCGACGGACTGCGGGTGATCCTGCATGTACGTCTCCAGGTCAACGCCGCAGAGCCCAGCGTTGTGCTGGAAGGCCGCGAGGTTGTTCGGGAAGAGCAGGTTGCAGGTCTTGAAGTCGAGGATCCTGCGGACGATGACCTCCGAGCGCGGGTCCGGGAGGAAGACCGTCTCGCCGACGACCTTCTTGATGGCGCCCGAGTTCCGGTTGAGGACGTAGCGCGCCTCGCCGGCCGGGATGGCGATCCCGTAGTGCACCTCGGAGGACCCATACTTGATGATCGCGTGCTCTTCCCGGGGGAAGTAGATCATCGTGTCCTTGCCGGTGATGAAGAGCTCGTCCCCGGTCTTATGATCCTTGCCGGTGACGTCGTCCTTGTAGTCGGCGATGACCTTGACGTAGATGCCCGAGCTCTCGTTGAGCTCGATGGCGCGGAACTTCCGCGTCTTGACCTTGACGCCCTTGCCGTCGTCCGCCTCGCGCTCGACGAAGATCTCGGTCGGCTCGGGGAAGACGACGGCCTCGCCCTGCTCGTAGCGCTTCCGACCGCTCTCATTGAAGAGGAGGCAGTACTCCAGGCGCGCGAGGGTCACGGCGTTGCGGACGAGCTTCCCGTCATCGTCCGGGACGACCTCCACGCCCGTCGGCGGGATGTAGAACGAGACGTCCGTGCCCTTGATGACGAGGAGCTGCCCCATCGTCAGCTCGCCGGACGCTCCAAGGACCTTCGGATCCTTCGCGGGCTCGGCCTTGGACGTGTCCGAGGGCGAAGATCCGGGGGTGGAAGTCGTCTCGGACGTGCCGGCAGGCTGTACGACGGCGTTCTTCCAGTTGTGGCGCGCGGCGTCCGCGTCGTACACGCGGACGAGGAGGTACTGATTGGAGCGGAGATGGTGCCCCTTGATGACCTTCGCCATCTGCCCGGGCCAGAGAGCGAAGTGGCACGGGCCGGGGATGTTGACCTTGCGGCCCTGTTCGAGCTCCGCGGTCGACCCTTTCCCCTGGCCGAACGGGTGTTTCCCGTCCTTGGACGGGTTCTTCAGGACGATGTACCAGCCCTCGGGGGCGATCTTCTCGATCTGCGTCGCACGACGGTAGTCGTCGACCTTGATGAAGCGCTTCGTCTTGTCGTCGAAGACGACCGGCTTGTCGGAGTTCGACAAGCTCTGCTTCGTCGGGCCGATGAAGATGTCGACGTGACCCTTGGTCTCGTCCTGCACGTACATGTACTCGTTCGGCGAGAGGACCATGTCCCTCTCGCGAATGTTCTCTTCTGCCATTCGATACCTCGATTCCAGGGTTTACTGCGGCCGGTCTGGCGCAGGTTACAACGGTGATGTAGGGTATCGGTATGGCGACAAAGCTCGAACGTGAGGTGGCTGCCGTCTCGTCGAAGATGCTGATCCTCGCGTTCGACCTCGAAGAGTTCAGTGGAAGGAAGCTCGGCACCCTACCGCACGGCGCCGCGTGGCCTCTCCTGAAGGCAGCCCTAGCCCTCGTCAGTGCGGCCTCAAAGGTCCAGCTCATGGCGGCCACGCACTATGTCAAGGACGTAAAGAAGCGTTTTCCTGGAACAGGACGGCCATGAGCGACGAGAAGCTCCGAAGGTGGATTGAATACACGAAGGACCTTCCGACTACGCGAAAAGCGTCACTGGCCATCGTCCAAAGGGGAGAGCTGCTCCTATCCATCTCCAGGGAGAACGATCCGGACGACTGGACGCTCCCGGGAGGGAAGCTTGGACCGGGCGAAAGCTGGCTGGTCGGGCTCGTACGCGAGGTCAGGGAAGAGACGGGCACTGAGGTCATCTCCGCCAACCTAGTCCACGAGGGGGACTCGGACGACGGACATTATGTGCGCGTCTACGTCTGCCGTCTGGCCGAGTATCCGGAGACCTTCCCTGTGAACCCCGAGGGGGTGGTGAAGTGGGTAGAGCCGCAAGAGCTTGTAAAAGGTTGCTTCCGGAAGTTCAACCTCATGGCCCTCTCGTCGGCGGGGATCAGGCCAAGGCCATGAACCGAGCACCGCTGCTCCGTCCGGGCTTCACATCAGCATTTCCTGCCCGGTCTGGACCGGACGGCTCTCAGCCGTGATGCGGGCACATCCGTTGACGACCGAGTTGACGTCCGTGTCGAGGAGGCCGGAGTTGACGTGGCGCATGCGCTTGCACTGCCACAGGATCTTGCCGACCATCCGCTCGAAGATGGCGTTGTCCCGGTTCTTCAGGTTGCCCATGTAGAACCGGCCGTCCTTGCGCAGCTCGTCGTTGAGGTACGAGTACGTGATGACGTCCGCGTCCTTCTCGATCTGGTTCGCGTACGAGATGGCGGCGAAGTCGTAGCGGCCGTCGTTCTTGTCAGCGCGCATCAGGCCCTGCCTGTTCATCTGGAACAGGGCGAGGACGGGGATAGTCCGGCCGCGCGCGAAGTTCAGGGCGAGCCAGCGCCCGTCGGTGACGACAGAGTTCAGGTTCGTCGTGTAGTCGTTCGTCCGGTACTTCGGCGAGATGAGGCCGAGGTAGTCGAGGACGATGCCGTCGCAGCGGTACTTGTTGTGGAAGGTCTCCGCCGCCTTCCGAATCTCGTCCATCTTGGGCATCGACGAGCGAGGGCGCCAGATCTTCATCTTGCCCTTGGCGGACGCCACGAAGTCCTGGACCACGACCCGAAGCCGCTTGTAGTCGAGCTCGTCGTACTCGCCGTCGCGGAACTTGCGGTAGTCGAGCCCCATGTACGGGTTCGGGCGCCCGGCCTTCACGTCCTTCGCATACCAGTCGGTTATGAACTTGCCGTGCGCCGAGTGGATGATGAAGAACTGGCGGCGGAGCTGGACGTACGGCATCTCCAGGCAGGCGTAGAAGATGTTCTTCTCGTACTGGAATGTGTTGTTGTAGGCGTAGTTCAGGGCGAGGGTCGTCTTGAGGTGCCCGGCGAACGCGCAGTGGACCCAGAACTCGCCTCCGCGGTGGCCCTTGCAGACGTTGTCGACGGGCTCGAAACCGAACAGGTTCCGGTGGGCCATCTTGTTGGACCCGGCAACCTTCTCGTACTCCTCCAGGAGCTCGTCGCCCTCGTCAGTCGGAATGCCCTCAAGCTTCTCGCCCGTCTCCATCTTGGTGAAGTCGGGCAGCTTGTCGTAGAGGTAGTTGACGCCGTCGTCGACTCCCCGGAGTATCTTCTTGTCGCCGACGGGCTTGTCGAGGTTCCGGCCGTGGTCGATGATGTGGGCCGTCTCGCGCAGAAGGAACGTGAGCTTCCTCTTCTGCTGCTCGTCGTGCAGCGACTTGATGATGGCGAGAAGGTTCGTGCGGATGTAGTGCTGGGCCCGCTTGACCTCCTCCAGGCGGTCGACGACGTCGATGGCGTCCTGCTTCTCGAAGAACTCGCGGACGATGCTGAAGTCTGGCGGGTGGCTCATCCCGCCATAGAACCTCTTCAGATAGTCGGCGATCTTCTGGTCGGCCTCGCTCGTGAACTCAAGCTCGTGGTCCTGGACCGCAGTCCAGTTCCGAATGCAGTCCTCCTCCTCGGGGACGTTGCCGACCTGCATGCAGGATCTGAGTACGCGCTCCACTTCAGTCGCCCCTTCTCTGGAACTTGTTGGAGCGCTTCGACCCGGCCCCGACGTTCCTCAGGGCCTCAGGCACGTCGTCGTCCGCGGAGGGCTGGGGTGCCCGGCGCTTCTGACCCCCGGACGGGCGGTTGGGCACGTACTCCGTCTCGAACACCGGAGGTGCGACCGGGGCGGGGGCCGGAGTCGGGGCTGAGGAGTCGTCGAACTTCAAAATGCGCGGAACCTCTACCTTCTGAAACCCGATGTGGAGGAACGACCATATGGCGTCAGAGAAGGCCATGGACCCTGGGCCGAACGGGTTGTCGAGGTCGGACACCACCCATGTCGGCTTCCGCTTGTCGATGCGGACTGTGAGGGCCTCGATGAGGAACCCGGCCGCAGCCCGGTTCTTGTGTCCGAGCTTGTTCAGCCATATGACCATCAGGGGTGGAGACTCCATGAGGTCCGCGAAGTCGTTGTACACATCCTTCGCGTCGTCCCCCTTCGCCTTGCGGGAGCGGGACCCGACGCCGACGTCGCGAATCTCCGCATCCGAGGTCGTACGAACGTACCGCCCGTTGTTCTTGTAGACGGCCGCCTTGATGATGGAGAGCATGTCGGCGTAGGTCGACTTTACGAAGAGCGACTTCCACATCATCCCGGTGATCGGGTTTGCCGCGTGGGCCGGGAGCACTATGGCCTGGCGAACCTCGGCGGGCATCGCAAACTTCAGCCGCTTGATGATAGCGCACTCGCACTCGACCAGCCGGTCCTTCTCCAGGACGACGGCCCCCTGGATACCCTGGTGCTTCGTCCCGGGGACCTCGGCGGGGACAAGGACGGCTATGACGCCCTCGCCCGAGCACTTGGGGCAAACCTCTTCCTCCATGACTGCCATCTTACACGTCCGAGAAGTCTATCGCGCCGATCCAAGCCTTCTCCTCCGGCTCGCGGGGTTTCTCGGGCTCGGGAGGGGGTTTCGGAGCCTCTTTCGTCCCCGCCTTGGCCGGAAGCCGCTTCTCGGTCCTCTTGCCGCCCTTGGCCTCGTCCCGGAGCATGAAGAGAGCGTCGCGGGTCGCGTCACCGCCGTCCTGGAATTCAAAAGCGCCCTTGAGGTTCTCGCCAGCCACCTTGTCGGCCAGCTTCTTCTTCACCTTGAGGGCCTTCAGAATGTGGTGGTCGATGGTCTGCTTCCCGCTAACCCG